>JAEEGK010030279.1_pt1 | contig 10736 bp, 13 predicted proteins | sample 8958771 | NCBI WGS metagenome assembly JAEEGK01 (sample SAMN16246547, study PRJNA631951) | gut metagenome | biome: gut microbiome; feature: rumen; material: SC-attached | host: Bos | place: Iran: Karaj | collected 2018-10 | reverse complement strand
TTTTGCTGATACTTTTTTCATTTTCTATCTCCTCTTTCTGTAGTTTTTAATCATTGAGATATGCGAAGGGATCCTTCTCATACCAGGATTTCTTGTAAGGGAACTTCACATGCTTGGATACTTCCTTGACATAGGAATCATTCTCAAGCGCAAAAGCAAGCTGCCTTGCAACCTGGAACACTCCGTTATATCCGAAATATGCTCCGCCTACATCAAATTCGGGAACAGTGACCGCTCCGAGTTTTGCGGGTTCCGAAAGACCGTTTGCGTGGCACAGTACGATATCCGGCTTATATGTCTTGACCTGATTGACGAACTCGTAAGGCTGGTCGCTGATCACTACGGGTACATCGGGATGATCCTTGGTAAGTTCCTCGAACGAAGGCTCTGCGTTGGAGTCATACAGCAGTCCGATGACGGATACGATCTCCATTCCGAGGTCATCATGTATAAGCGATGCTTCAACCGCACTTCTTACGGCACCGCCCGAGATCATCACGCGCTTGCCTTTAAGTTTTTCCTTAAAGGGTTCGATTCCTTCGAGGACGAGCTTTTCTTCATAATCCGCCAGTCTTTCCGCTTCAGCCTTCAGTCCGAAGTGCTCTCCGATGTCTACGAGCCACTTTCTGGTAGCCTTAAGTCCCAGAGGCATTCCCATATAGTAAGGAACATCGTATTTATCCTTGAGATACTTTACGAAGTAATCGTCATGCATCCAGCAGAGGCTTACATTAAGAGCCGACTCCGAAACAAATCTGATCTTGTCTGCGTTGCTGTACTCGGGAAGGACATTTACGTTCAGGTTGAGTCCGTTCAGGATCCTTGTAAGTTCGTTTTCATCCTGGGGACCCATCGACTCGAGCGTCATGACGTTTACCGTGTATTTCTTTTTATATTCGTAACCTGCGGCAAGGAATCCGGAAGCGGGATCTGCGGGATTCAGAGGAACATAATCTTTGTAAGCTATCGGTTCAAGCTTGATATGTCTGATCAGTGCATGATAGAAAGCATCGTATGCACTTGATACGTATTTCGATCTGAATCCGGGACAGTGGATCGCGGTAAGCTGGGCTGATACAACCTTGCTTTCATCGGATATTATCTTCTCGACATCGTCACCTATTATGTTCGGTGCACATGTCGAAAGTACGAAGATGAATTCCGGCCTGAATGTTTTATCTGCGTATTCAATGGCTTCCCTAAGTTTCTTCTCTCCGCCGTTTACGATCTCGGTGGTTGAAAGATTTGTCGAAAGCCAGTTAACGGGCTTGGGAACAAGTCCTCTTGCCGTCTTTCCCGCGTTAGTCGAATTTGTGACCATGTGAAGCTGGTGTCCGCATCCTACAGGTCCGTGCATTATCAGAACCGTATTCTCAATCGGCGCCGACATCATTACCGAAAGGAACATCTGACATGCAGAGCTTCCCTGCCAGAAGTCTCTGTCCCTGCCCTTAAGGCAGCAATTTCTCGAACACTCCAGAAGATCACAGCTGCATCCGTGATATGCATCGGTTGCTTCAAGCCTTTCCTCTCTGGTAGGAGGTATGGCTTTTTCTACATATTTATTCTCAAGTTCGCTCATATTTCCTCCTATCTGCCTGAGACCGGAACGGTAATAAGATCGGTCAACAGATTAAGTCCGCCGTTATATCCGGAATATCCGCGATATGTGATCACTCTGTTTGATACTGGATAAGATACCGCGAAATACAATGCTCCGATATCCTGAGCCGCATATTTTTCAAGTGAGCTTCCCACTATATAAAGAGGTCCATGCTGATCAAAATATCTCTGTCCCTGATTGCGTGCATGTCTCTTATTGAGTGCCCATGCTATCTGTTTGGTATCCGATTCCCTGATAAGTTCGCCGGGAGTTTCGGATGCTTTAAACGCTTCTTCGAACTTCCTAGCCCTGGGCTTGGTCAGAAGATCGGTTACAAATACATCATCAACCTTCCAGCCGAGTTCTCCCTTCAAAAACTTTGCAAGAGGGATCGCATAATTGGAATTGGTTACCGTAGCTCCGTAGTAGAAGAACTGTGAGTTGATAACCAGATCCAGTGTTTTGATAAAATAGTTGTAATATCTCTCTTCTTCCGAAGCGATGACTTTCTCGAGAAGTTCCTTATTGATATCGATGTGTTCGGAAAGTTCTCTGAGGAAAGCCGTTGTCTGTACCGCGCCTATCGGAAGATCCGTTATCCAGGAAGGAGTTCCGTGCTTATCTTCAAATTTCTTTTCGAAATCTACTCCCCACACTCTTGAGAAATGAATATTGAGTGATGCCTTTGATGCACTGAGTATGTTTTCGAAGGTCTGATCGGGTGTGAAAAATGTATTAACCCTAAGCCCTAAACCTTCAAGTATTCTTTTTATCTCTTCAAGGTCACCTCTGTATGAAGGATCAAAATTTGGAATCAGTCCAAATATGTTTACCAGCTTGGGATCTTTTTCATCCGAAACAGGTACATAACTGTTAAAGACTCCTTCCAGAACACGTTCGTATCCTGAATAGGCATCCCCTTCGAAGCTGGGAGTGTTGACCCCGATGACCGGTGTTTCGGCATCCGAAAACTCATCCACAACCGCCTGTACATCATCTCCGATGATCTCGGTCATACATCCGGTTACTACTACGAAAAGTTTTGCTTCCAAGAGTTCCTGAGCAGATTTGATCTCCTGTCTTAGTCTGTCGGTTCCTCCGAAAACTACATTTCTTTCTCTGACGGCACTTGAAGGTATCTGTGTTCCTCCGCAGTATCCTTCCCCGTTATATCCCGAGAGATTTCCGATGGATCCCGCAAGGTTTCCGGCACATCCTTCCGCAGCATGTGATATAGCGATCACATCAGGCAGTGAGGACAGAGTTGCCAGAGCGCCTCCCTGTGCGCAGGTCGTTCTCGGTCTTTCTACGATTCCTTTTGCTGAATTTCCCATTTGTCACCTCTTAGTGAGTATCTGTAGGATACTGATACAATACTGTTGAAAGATATCTCTCTCCGGTATCCGGAAGGAGTGCAACTATTGTCTTGCCTTTGTTCTCCGGTCTCTTCGCAAGCATAAGCGCTCCTGCGGCTGCGGCTCCGGAAGATATTCCGACAAGCAATCCTTCTTTTCTTCCGAGCAGTCTGGATGTGTCTATTGCTTCATCGCCTCTGATCTGAAGAATCTCATCGATCACATCTTCTCCGAAGACCTTGGGAACGAAGCCTGCTCCTATTCCCTGTATCTTGTGGGGTCCCGGATTTCCGCCGGACAGAACCGGTGATTCAAAAGGTTCCACCGCAACGATCTTCACATCGGGATTGAGCTTCTTAAGACCTCTTCCCACGCCGGTTACGGTTCCTCCGGTTCCTACTCCCGCAACAAAGATGTCTACTTTGCCATCCGTGTCATTCCATATTTCCTGCGCGGTCGTATTTTCATGAGTCCTTGCATTCGCACCGTTTTCAAACTGCTGAAGTATCACGCTGTTCTCAATCTGTGCATTGAGAGCTTCTGCCTCTCTGATCGCACCTTTCATTCCCTGAGCTCCGGGTGTGAGTACCACCTGCGCTCCGAGTGCGGTTACGAGAGTTCTTCTTTCGATGCTCATCGTATCCGGCATTGTAAGTATCACATTGTAGCCCTTGATCGCTCCGACAAAAGAAAGTCCTACTCCGGTATTTCCACTGGTGGGTTCTATGATTGTCGAACCGGGTTTAAGAATTCCCTTCTCCTCGGCATCTTCTATCATTCCGAGTGCGATCCTGTCCTTGACGGAACCTGCCGGATTAAAGTATTCGACTTTGAAGTACACTTCCGCATCCGTATCATTTTCCTTCAGGAATCTGTTTGGTTTTAACAGTGGTGTATTTCCCACGAGTTCCGTAAGATCCTGTGCTACTTTCATCTGCTTCTCCTCCGTTCATGCATCAGATCCTGTAATCGTTCTCGATGTTATCCATCAAGCCGTACTGCATAAGGATCTCTTCAAGTCTGTCCTGGGTCATCGGTGTAGGTACCGTAAAGAATGTATTGTTCTCGATTGCTTCCGCCAGATTTCTGTATTCACCCGCCTGACGGGAATTCGGATCATACTGTATTACTGTCTGTCTGTGTATCTCAGCTCTCTGTACTATGTTGTCCCTGGGAACAAAATAGATGAGCTGAGAATTGAGTTCCTTGGAGAACGCCCTCAGGAGTTCTTCCTCACGGTCTACATTTCTGCTGTTGCAGATGATTCCTCCGAGCCTGACTCCTCCGGTCTTGGCATATTTGGCGATTCCCTTTGAAATATTATTGGCAGCATAAAGGGCCATCATCTCACCGGATGCAACGATGTAGATCTCCTGTGCCTTGCCTTCTCTTATGGGCATTGCGAAACCGCCGCACACAACATCTCCGAGAACGTCATAGAATACATAATCAAGGTCATCGGTATATGCTCCGAGGTTTTCAAGCATTCCTATAGATGTGATGATTCCTCTTCCCGCACATCCGACACCTGGTTCGGGACCGCCGGACTCAACGCATCTTGTTCCTCCGAATCCGACACTCATGATCTGTTCAAGTTCGAGATCCTCACCCTCTTCTCTGATGGTGTCGAGAACAGTCTTCTGTCCCAGGCCGCCCATAAGAAGTCTTGTCGAATCAGCTTTGGGATCACATCCCACGACCATTACCTGTTTGCCGAGTGAAACAAGTCCTGCGGTAAGGTTCTGTGTGGTGGTGGATTTTCCGATTCCGCCTTTTCCGTAAATTGCAATCTGTCTAATCTTGTGGTCTGACATTTTCTTATCTCCTTATCCCTGATACATTTGATCTATTCTTCATCTTCTATTCCGTAATCATGGAGAAGCTTTTTTGCTTTTTCCAACCGGAGTCTTTTCTTGTCCCTGTAATCCCTGACTTTGAAAATTGCTTCATCGATCGGTCCGACATGATCCAGTGTGATGATGTCTTTTCTGGCAAGAGCCTGTGAAGCTCTTCCACCCGTTCTGGCCGCGAGTACGAACTCTACATCGGATAACTGTTCGGCGATCTCTTCAAATGCCTTATCTCCTCCGCAGGTCGCACCCTTGCATGCCGTCTGATCGATATCCCTGAACCGGGAATCAACGATCTCCCCGGTTTCGGAATCCACTTCGAACACCACGAATCTGTCAGTATGTCCGAAATGAGAATCAACATTTATCTCATCGGTAGTTGCTACCGCAATCCTGAACGTATCACCCATGGGAAAATGTCTCCTTTACATTAAGTCTTCCTTTATAAAGGGAAGCACCTATGTCATATACTCCGGGAACTCCGCATGCATCCGCTCTGCAGTGCTGGCAATGTCTGAATACGTTTATATAAACCTCTGCTTCAGCTCTTGCCTTGTATAACTCTTCACAGGTCGGTGCCTTCAGATCCTTCATTTCATTCTGCGGAATCAGCGGAATGATGTTATAGATCGATGCACCGGCAGTCTTTACTGTAGCTGCGACATCTTCTATATGTTCATCATTCACCCCCGGGACAAGTACCGTGTTTACCTTGACCAGGGTTCCGGCTTTCGAAACCTTTCTGATACCCGATAACTGATTCTTTATAAGGATCTCTGCAGCCTCAGTTCCGGTATAGATCTTGCCGTGATAGATGATCCTGTTATTGATCCTGGCTTGTATTTCCGGATCGACGGCATTTACGGTAACCGTCAGAGTATCTACCAGTTCGATCACTTCATCTGCTTTTTCATCGAGAAGAAGTCCGTTCGTGCTCATGCACTTTATAAGCTTCGGATATCTGTCCTTGATCAGGCGGAATGTCTTCAGCGCCCGGTCCGTTGCGAGTGTATCTCCCGGGCCCGCGATTCCGACCACGGTTATCTCCGGACATTTCTCAAGTGCCAGATCGATGAAGTGAGCCGCCTCTTCAGGTTCAAGGACCGCGCTTGTTACTCCGGGTCTTTGTTCATCTTCATTGATCTTCCTGTCACAAAATCTGCACTCTATGTTGCAGCCCGGTGCTACAGGCAGATGAATACGTCCTTTATTCTGTTTGCACGGTCCGAAGCACGGGTGCTCCTTGAAGACCGTTTCACGATCAAGTGCCATTTCACACCTCTTTCTTATTGGTGAAATTCTATCAAACGATAATATTTCGTAAAATCATACATATCTTATAGTGAGCCATTACTTTTTCTTATCGCCCTATAAGTATTTGTTATCTTCGGATAAAAAAGGAGGGTGCGGATCAACCGCACCCAAAATGTGGAGGTAAATATGTAAAAGCGCTTGTCACTTGCTGATTACATACTACGATATCAATATGCATTTGTATAATTCTCTTTATTTAGAGCAAGCTATAGCTTTTGTTTATAACAAAAAAGACCGCCATAGGCGATCTTTTCTTAGTCAGAACTATCTTTTCGCAGCAGAACCGGCAGTATGCTTTGCTCTGAAATCCCCAATCCTTCCGAGCATTTTTCCGAGGCTGTGATATCTGCCGGAATAAATTACAGGATCGAGTATGGTAAGGTTAACATCAAATGTATCTTCGCAGATCAGATTTTCATCCATCTGAATATTTCTTATGGGGCAGAAGAATGTAGTTGAATCACCGGTCTCCACCGATCTTGCGACCTCGCACTCATATACCCAGGGACTTTCATCCAGTGTAGGCACTTCCAGCACTTCACCGTGCCCCACACCGTACACGGGTTCTTCCACTTTTTTGTCCGCTGAATGTTTCGTCCCGAAATAATCCATGAGCGGAAGCATTGATGTATTCACAAGATTTGCGCTGAACTTTCCGTCCCTGATGACATTTTGTTTGGTCTTCTTGGAACCGAACATACTGATCACAAGCATATAGCTGTCTCCCTCACACGTCGCGCTTACCCATGTGATCGGTGCAAAGTTATATGACCCGTCTTCGTTATATGTTCCGATTATGAATGACGGCTGTACGCACATCGAATATATAGGTTCTACAGATCTTCTTTTCATATCAGTCCTCTGCTTTTCTTATACATAAAGTGACGATACATGGAAGAATTTGCATTCGTCACCGAAATGATTTTCGTATTTCATAAGAGCGGGATGATTATCATCAATGTATATGAACGATCCATACTTCTCCCGTATATCTTCCAGATGCACTATCTTGTTTTCCGGAGAAGTCGCCATCAACACATGCTCTTCGGGAATGATGGGGTAGAATTCGGAAATCTCTTTTTTCTTATTGGAATACTCAATCTCATTATGCATGTAAGACAATACATACAGATCGCTTTTGAGAGTTTTAACCCAGTCAACCATAAACCCGATAGGTGCGGTGCGCAGGTTCTCGCCTCTCTTCATAGCCGCTAAAAGCAATTCCTCCGTCTCATCACGCATGTTGATGCGCTCTTCGTACCATCTTGCTTCAAACAGGACTCCGTCGTAATCAAATACAACCGGTCTGCCATTGTCTTCGATCAGTTTATTAAGGTAGTTATTCATTATCGAAATCCATTTATCATCTCAAATACTCTTTTATAGCAGATCTTTTAATTCTTTTATCTTCACATAGGATGTCTCTGCATCCGAATCCGGATTGACCGTTATCAAAACCGGTGTGATTCCGAATTTTGACGCTCCTTCCAGATTAATGATCCTGTCATCCACAAAAACCGTTTCTCCGGCAGGAACTCCGCATTTACTCAGCGCATCCAGATACATTCTTTCGTCCGGCTTGAAAACCCCCAGAAAACAACTGTACGTATAAAATGATATGTACTTAAGAACTCCGATATGTTCCAACTGAGGAGTTATGCTCGGCCATGTATCCGAAATGATGCCAAGCTTAAAATTCTTCGACAGTTCCTCTACCGCTTCAACCGTTCCGGGATAAGCAATATAGTTTTTCATATTAAACGTTTTGTCATGAGCAATTTCTTCCAATTGCTTCAAAGACAATTCGAAGCCAAGTTCCTTTGATACGATAGAATAAAACTCAATATACTGTTCATATTCTTCATCCATTGTCGTGATCAGATGATTCTTCTCGAGATAATCGATTCCGACATATTTGGCTCTTTTGATCTCGCCGGGATCAATATCCTTAATTTTGTCTCCGACAACTTCATAAAACATGTTTGTCAGCATCCAATCACCGGAAACCGGAGAATCCAAAGTATATCCGACATCAAGAAATATCACTTTTTTATCATCAAGTATTATATTCATATGTTTGTCAGCCTTTTAATCCGTTGATCCTGATTTCATCAAGTTGCTTGGCATTCAGTGTTCCTGCTTCATAAAGGTGGAAGTATTCATTTTCCGCAGAGCTGTCAAAAATGAGCAGATCATCCGTATTGATTGTTACTTTAACACCGTTTTCATACAGTATTTTTATAGGATGATCTTTATAGCTGTCCGCATACCCAAGCATAACATTACTGCTTGGACAAACGTTCAGTTGAATACTGTTTTCAGCCAAAAACCTCATCACTTCTTTAGAACCTGCGGCATTTATTCCGTGATGTATTTCATCTAATCCCAGCACTTCAACCGCGCAGCGAACATCCTCCGCCGAACCGCTTTCTCCGACATGGATCTTCTTGATCAAATTATATTTTTCGGCTTTTTTGTATAACGGAATATAATCATCAAACGGCCTTATGTTTTCTCCGCCGCAAACATCTATTGATCTGAAGAATCCGGTTGAAATGTACTGTTCAATCCTATCGGTCTCCGCATCAATGTCACACGATGAAATATAGGATATTTCAGGTTCAAATCTTGTATCAGGGCAGTATTTTTGATGGAAACCGGTAACTATTTCCGAAAAAGAATCCATCCCTCCGACAAGTTCGATCTCATCGGGTCCAAAGCACATAGCAAGTCTTAAAATAGTGTTTCGCTTTGCTTCCGCAAAAGCGCCTTCCCATCTTAAAACGATTCCCTCCGCACCGGAACAGTATGGTTTTATCGAATGAGTAAACCATTCCTGCATTCCTTCCAAGCCGTCAAATCTGTCCGGTGAGTCCGGGAATTTACATTTAAGACGATCTTCCAGCCAGGCTTTTCTGCACCCTTTAACCGAATGATTATGAATATCACTTTTTGGCGCAGCGAGCAGTCCGGCTGTGTTTTTTTCTTCTAATGCACGGCAAAATTTATTCCGGTCGTCATTCATTTAATGCATCCTTATTTTCATACGGATAACTGCAAAGAACGCTGTCCAAATACTTAATACCGCAAAAGTATCTGCATATGGAAGTATCTTTTACAGCACATTTATGCTCTTTAGTACTTTCGGCTTCATTCCAGGGACAACCCACCTGTTTCCAGTCAATGTTTTCGCTGACCAGATCAATATCCATATTTGCACCCTGAAGTTCTCTGATCTTATTCATAAGGAAACTCCCCATTCAAAAGCCATCATTCAGCGATCTCAAGAACATAAACATCCGATTCAAACGTAGCGCTTCCGTCATTCTTTGAATACGACGAACTGTGATCATACACCATTCCGAGCTTTTTCATGACCATAGCACTGCCCACATTTTCCCTGGCACATTCGCCTTCAAAGGAACGTGCTCCGTACACTTTAACCGCATGATCCATAAAGGCTTTCATTCCTTCTGTTGCATATCCTTTTCCCCAATCGTCAAACCGATTCACATATGACAAGGTCCATACATCTCTTTCGACGACATGGTTTAATGCATATGTTCCGACAGCATGTCCGTCTTCTTTATCAATTACCAGCATCAGTATATTGATCTTCGATGTAGGATCCTTTTTCGGAAGCCAGACAAGCGGCTCTTCAGGTGTCTTGCAAACGGAACTCATCAGATATTTATAGACCCTTTCATCCATATCCCATGCAGCCATTGCAAGACAGTCGTCCGGCCTTAACCGTCTCATTATAAGTCTGTCGGTTTCTATGATTTCCTCACCGGGATTATATAATTCATTTCTATCCATCTCATATCTCCGGGCATTTTGCCTTCAGTTTCAGATAATCATCAATGAACATGAAATCGCAGCCTGCGTTCATAGCGGTCTTATGATCTTTTTCTTCATCTCCGACAAACAGCATATCCGCTATCCCGATGCCGTAACGATCCGCTATACAGGAAATTCCCATGGCATTCGGTTTTCTGTAACCGCATGACTGAGAAGAGACGTATAAATCTATATGTGTAAGGAGACCGGGGATTGAGTCTTTAAACAGTTCATCCGGCATGCCATTGGGAAGATCGGTAAGAACAGCCACCTTGCATCCGCTTTGCTTTGCAGTATCGATTGCTTTATAAGCATGTTCATAGATCAACGGATGTAATTCCAACCCGGAAAAGAAATCATTTATCACTGTCTCTATGCCGGGTTTATTACGCCAATGGGAAATCGCCTGCTCAAATATTACTTCGGGAGCGATCTCATTCTCCCTTCCGCTCAGACGCGGATTAAAGGATCTAAGTATTTCAGACGATTCCGCTATTTCCTCATCACTTAGAGACAGGCTGTTTTTCTCGCCTACCGTCTTAAATCCCCGGGGATAATAATCGCTCCAATTCAGCGGCATTCCGGAAAACTCCATCAAAGTGCCGCCCAGATCAAATACTATGACCTTATATTTTGTCAGATGATCCATCATATCCTGAACCGAGACTCACCTCACCACAAGATCTCATTCTATGAATAATTTGATATATGTCTTTCCGTCCTTTTCTTCGCTTCCGTTGTAGACATGCTTTCCGACGATCTGCAGAAGCTTCT
>JAEEGK010030278.1_pt1 | contig 10736 bp, 10 predicted proteins | sample 8958771 | NCBI WGS metagenome assembly JAEEGK01 (sample SAMN16246547, study PRJNA631951) | gut metagenome | biome: gut microbiome; feature: rumen; material: SC-attached | host: Bos | place: Iran: Karaj | collected 2018-10 | reverse complement strand
TCAGACTGTAGCGTTGAGGTGATCAAGGCCCATGAATTGGATTTCCCCCATTTGAGATGGGTCTCCGAACCCGACAAAGGTATCTATAACGCCATGAACAAGGGACTTCGCATGGCGACAGGTGACTATGTCCAGATTCTTAATTCGGGCGACGAATTGGCGTCCGATGACGTCGTTGAAAGGATGCTGAAAGCCATGGATGAGAAGCGTAACCCAAATATCCTTTATGGCAACATGATCAAGGCTTTTGTAGACGGTAGTAGGGTACGTGACCGTGGCTTCGCTGGCGAAGCACCGACCATGTACGACTTCATTCGAGGTACCTTGAATCACGATCCTGTTTATATCAACAAGTCGTTGTTCGACAAGTTTGGTTATTATCGGGAAGACCTGCCGATAACGGCTGATTGGCGGTGGTACGTTGAAGCCATCCCGTTTGGCGGGGTGATTCCCGAGTACGTTGATATCGATGTGACCATTTTCGACATGAATGGGATTAGTGAGACCCAGATAGAGCGTCGTGAAAAGGAAAGGGATGAAGAGTTGCGACGCATTCTTCCTATAGGTGTGTATCAAGACTATCAAACCTATTATTCCTCTATCGAACAGATTCGCCGATTGCGACGTTATCCATTGTTTTTTAAGTTGTTCTATTTTACAGAGAGAGCTTTGTTCAAATTGGAGAAAAGAAAAAACAAGAAATAAGCAGGGCGTCTGCGGTAATTTGTATTTGTTTATTTTTATAGAGATGAAAAATCCAATAAAGAAAATCTTAAGTCGAATCCGGGGCGAACAAAGCTTGGAGAAGCTCTTGAAGCGGGGACTTGTAGTTGGGAAGAATTTTAATTGCATGGGCGAAGTGATCATCGATCCCTCTCATTGTTGGCATATTAGTATAGGGAACAATGTTACGTTGGCACCAAGAGTACATATATTGGCACACGATGCAAGTACAAAGGTTTTTCTTGATTATACACGTGTGTCGAATGTGACGATTGGTGATAATGTGTTTGTTGGTGCGGGAACCATTGTGTTGCCAGGTGTTTCGATTGGAAACAATGTGGTGATTGGGGCAGGTAGTGTAGTGTCTCGGGATATTCCTGACGGTAGTGTTGCTGTGGGCAATCCTGCCAAAGTGGTGAAATCTATTGATGAATACTTGAAGATAGAAAAGGAAAAAATGAAAAGTGATAATATCTTTGGTGAGGAGTATACTTTAAGAAATCCTAATTTTGGAGAAGTTGAACGCTCAAAGATGTTAAAGATCACCAAAGAAGTAGGTTGTATTTACGTTAAGTGAGATATCATAAATGCAGTGCATTTAACCATGGAAGTAAAACTTAGTGTCATCGTTCCCCTGTATAATTCTGCGGCATGGCTTCCCAAATGTCTCGATTCTTTGTTGTGTCAGGATTTGGATGCATCGGAGTATGAAATCATTTGTGTGGATGATGGCAGTCCTGATCGTAGTAGGGATTTGGCAGCTTCCTATTCAGTTGAGCACCCTAACGTGAAAGTGGTGTCGCAACCGAATCAAGGTACGGCTGGCGCTCGCAATACTGGGATGCGGCATGCAGTCGGTAAGTATCTCTGTTTTGTGGATCCCGATGACTATGTGGAAAAGAATGTCTATGGAGGTTTGGTCAAGAAGATGGAGGAAGAGAATTTGGACCTACTGCGTTTCAATTATCGCATAGTGGATGAGCAATACTGTGAAATGGAAAAGTCGGAAATGGAAAACAGATTTGACTACTCGTCGCGGTTGATGACAGGTATGGACTTCTTGGCAAAACGTTTGGATGGTTCATGCTATGTATGGACCTATGTGTATAGGGCATCTTTAATTAAGGATAATGGGATTTGGTGCATCCAAGGTGACTATATTGATGACACACCTTGGCTTCCTCAGATTTGTATGAAGGCCGAGCGCGTGGATCTGACCGACCAAAATGTATACTTCTATTACCAACGCTCCGAAGGATTGGTTCGTGCAAAGAGCCCTGATGCGATGAAAAAGAAAATCGAGGGTGAGTATGCGCTGATACCTACCTTGCAAAGACAACTAAAAGATATTACGCATGAGGGCGTGCGGCAATGGTATGAATCCATAATTGCGTTTTGTGTATTGTCGTTGCTATCCATGGTTGCCTTGTCACGGTATGAGGATTCCAAAGCAATTGTCAAAAAATTGAAAAGCATGAGTGTCTTTCCCCTTCATCAAATTCCATGGATTTCTTCGGCAGGCAAAAAAGTCTCTATAATCAACTTTTCTCCACGATTGTTCTGTTGGTTGTTGCATATAAAAGCTAATAAAAGATAAGACGATGATACCCAAGATTATCCATTATTGTTGGTTCGGCAGAGGTGAGATGCCTAAATTGGCAAAAGATTGTATTGCTTCTTGGCGTAAGTTCATGCCTGAATGGGAATACAAGCTTTGGAATGAAGATAGTTTCGAGGTGGATAGTGTTCCTTACACCAAGGAGGCTTATGAAGCAAGAAAGTATGCTTTTGTGAGTGATTATGTGCGGCTGTGGGCTCTGGAGAGAGAGGGAGGCCTTTATATGGATGTGGACTTTGAGGTATATAAGCCTTTCGACAAATTGCTTCATTGGCATGCGTTTGCAGGTTATGAGGGCAGCAAATATTCCCCTATTATGATGGGAGTGATAGCCAGTGAGCCTAAAGGCGTATGGGTGAAGGAACTGCTTGATTGTTATCAGGGACGGCATTTCGTAAGGACTGATGGCTCTTTTGACTTGACTACTAACGTGAAAACCGTCTACGATTACATGAAGACCCAAGGCTTTGCTTTCAATGGCAAAGAACAGGATTACAAAGATCTACATGTGTTACCTGTAGATTATTTTTGCCCTATGCAGACCACAGGTGAGTATTTCCGGACTGAAAACACCTATTGCGATCATCTTGGAATGGGGTCGTGGTCTGATGCGAGAAGTTGGAAGGACTGGGTGGGTAAGTTTGTAGGCAAGAAAAACATGATTCGATTAATAAAGTTGAAGAGAAAACTGATAGGATGAATTGATTTTTATTATTTTTGCACGTTGTAATAAGTAATAGTGTTATGTTGACATATTTCCCCAATTTTTTTTCAAAAAGAGCGATGCTCTGTTACTTTATTACCTTATTGCTGGTAAGTGTTTTATTCATGAGTCGAGCTATGCCGTTCCAGTTTATGCTGTTTGGCATTGTTTCAGTGTTTTTGTTTTTCAATTATACTAGTAAACTGTCGATGCAATGGCGTCGATCCAGCCCGAAATTGTTTAGAAAGAGACTGTTTATAACCGCATTGATAATTCGGGCTTTGTATGTGATTTTTATGTACAATTATTATATTAACATGACAGGGTTTCCTTATATGTATCATGCAGCTGATGAAGTGAGATACGATTATGTTGCATCGCTTTTAAGAGACGAGGGGTGGGAAGTTTTTCATAATTATGTCAATGCATACGGGCTTTCGGATAGAGGGTATTTTTATTGGTTAGGTATGATTTATGGTATTTTCGGTAACCATGTGCTTTATGGTCGTTTTGTGAAGTGCTTTGTGGATTCATTTGCTTGTCTGTTGATTTATAATTTGACTAAAAGAAATTTTGGTGAGTTTACGGGGAGGATAGTCGCGTTGTTTTATTTGATGATGCCCAATATGTGGTATTATTGTGGCATCACTTTGAAAGAAACTGAAATGGCGTTTCTTGTATTGTTGTTTGTGGAACGAGGTGACTATGTGATGCATTCAAAGAAAATTACCGTTGTAAGTTTATTGTTGCCGGCTTTGATATGTTTGGTTTTGTTCTCTTTCCGAACGGCTCTGGCTTCCGTGTTGGTGGCAGCCCTTGTGGCAGCAATTATTTTCAGTTCCGGAAAACAACTTGAAACATGGAAAAAGGTTCTTTATACGTCTATGTTTGGTGTATGGATGATGATGACTGTTGGTGTGGAAATCATTCAAGAGACACAAGAATTGTGGACGGGTAGAACTGAAAACCAGACACTTGGTTATGAGTTTCGTGCTGAACGTAAAAATGGTAATTCATTTGCCAAATATGCTTCGGCATCAGTATTTGCGCCAATGATTTTTACCATACCTTTTTCAACTATGGTTGCTATTCCAGAGCAGGAGAATCAGATGATACAGCATGGAGGCAATTTCATTAAGAACATCCTTTCGGGATTCACTATTTATGCATTGTTTTTGTTGTTGTTTAGTGGCGAATGGCGAAAACATGTGTTGCCCATAGCCACGATGTGTGGATATTTGCTGGTGTTGGTGTTCAGCAATTTTGCCCACTCCGAACGATTCCACTTCCCCGTATTGGGATTGGAATTGATGTTTGCTGCATACGGTCTGTCTCAAGTGAAAAACAAGCAAAAAAGATGGTATACCTTATGGCTGATATTTATTTGTTTGGCAAACGTGGCATGGTCCTATATTAAGTTGGCCGGCCGAGGTATGGCATAAGATAAAAGTATATGAATCTTCTATATGAGAACAATTTGTTTGATATTATATTACGGTTTTGCGAGGTTCCTTCCTAAGTCGACGATACCAATCTTTGGCTCCTTGTCTCGTAGTATTCGGTCTTTGCTTTGCCGTCCTCTTTTTCAGAAAGATGATGTTCACCATGGTATAGAACTTAACGTGGAACAGGGAGCTTATTTTGGGAAAGGCAGCGGCTTTCTTGTTGGTGATAATGTCGGTCTTGGTAAGAATTTCAGGTCTCATAACAGGGATGTTATTATTGATGACTCTCTGATGATGGGGGAGGATGTGTTGTTTCTTGGGTCTGGCCATGGTTTTGATAGGACGGATATTTCGATGGGGAGACAGGAAGCACAGCAGCGTACGCCTCTTCATATTGCTGGTGATGTATGGATTGGTGCGCGTGCTATCATTTTACCTGGTTGTAAGCGGATAGGTCATGGTGCAATTGTGGGCGCAGGGGCAGTGGTGACCAAAGATGTGCCAGATTGGGCTATTGTGGGTGGTAATCCGGCAAAAGTGATCAAGTATAGGAAAACTGTTGAAGAACAGGCATGAAGATTCTTATTGTCGCTTCCCATAATAGTGGTCGTTTTGCTCCATTTATTGTTGAGCAAGCACGGGCATTGGAATGTGCAGGTTGTGAAGTAAAGTTTTTCGGACTAAATGGGAAAGGTGTGAAAGGGTATTTGGGGAATCTCACCGCTTTGAAGATAATAATCAAGGAGTTCTGTCCTGATGTCATCCATGCTCATTATGGTCTTTCCGGACTTTTTGCCAATTTGCAGCGTAAGGTGCCGGTAGTGACCACTTATCATGGCTCAGATATCAACGATAGTAAGATTTTCGCTCTTTCTAGGGTTGCGATTTGGCTTTCGGCGTGGAATGTTTTTGTGTCAAGGAAAACGAAGGAGAAAGCCTCTCCACACCAGAAATATTCATTGCTTCCCTGTGGGATAGATTTTACCGATTTGCAATTGACCCCAAAACTTGAAGCACGGGAAAGGATGCATCTGAAAACGTATGGACAATATGTTTTGTTTTCAGGTGCTTTTGATAATCAGGTGAAAAATGCAACTTTGGCTAAAGCCGCAGTTACAAGACTTGGTGACGAAGTGGAGCTGATTGAACTTAAGGGGTATAGCCGTAATGAAGTTACATTGTTGATGTGTGCGTGTGATGCTTTTTTGTTGACTTCGTTTTCGGAAGGCTCGCCTCAAGTGATAAAAGAGGCAATGGCTTGCGGATGTCCTATCGTGAGTGTGGATGTAGGGGATGTTAAAGAAAGGGTAGAAGGTATTGAGGGGTGCTATGTGGCATCTTCTTTTGATGCAAAAGAGTTGGCAGGACTGCTGAAGGAAGCAATGGTTTTCAAGTGTAGAACTAAGGGTCGTGAACGACTCGCTAAGGATAGACTTGAAAATCAGGAAGTGGCTTCTCAGCTGATAAAAATTTATGAGAGTGTAGCGAAATCATGATGAAACTTGTTGAAGGTAATAGTATTGATTCATTGTTGTGGGACGCATTGGTGAAAAAGTCTCAAGTCGCCACATGGTTCCAAACCCAAGAGGCATTTGCCTTTTTTGGGAGTCTTTCTTTTTTGGAAGCATTTGCCTATGCTGTAGAGTCGGATGACGTTTTAAAGGGTGTTGTGGTTGGATACATCCAAAAAGATGGCGGGAGGCTAAAACAATATTTCTCTCGGAGGGCTATTGTAATTGGAGGACCGCTTCTGTCGGATGAAATCACCGATGAAGAGCTTGGCTTTTTGTTGACAGCTTTGAAAATGAAGCTACAGAAAAAAGCTATTTTTATCGAAACCCGTAATTTCAATGACTATAGTCGTTGGCGTTCGGTTTTTGAGCAAGCAGGGTTTGGGTACGAACCACATTACGATGTTCAAGTGGAAACAACATCTTTAGAGTTGGTAAACAGTAAGTTGGATAGAAATAGAAAACGCAATATCAAAAAAGCATTGGAAAATGGTGTGGTTATTGACGAGAATCCAGGTGCAGAGGATTTGAGATGTTTGTATTCGATGCTTGAAGAATTATATACTACAAAAGTTAAAACGCCTTTGTTCCCGTTTGAGTTTTTTGAAAAGCTAAGCAAAATTCCTTCGTCACTGATTTTCGTGGCCAAAAACGCAGAAGGGAAACTGCTTGGCGGCTTGATATGTGTGGCACTTGATCATCGGTGTGTTTACGCTTGGTTGGCTTGTGGAGATGATTTCAATTATAAGGCCTTGTCTCCTTCTGTGATGGTCAATTATGCAGGCGTTAGTTATGCGGCAAGACAGGGAATGTCTCGGTTTGATTTCATGGGTGCGGGTAAACCTGATGACGGAGGCTACGGCGTCCGTGATTTCAAATTGAAATTCGGGGGAGAACTGGTGGAATATGGCCGCTTTATTAGCGTGTGTAACAGGCTGTTGTTCGGTGTTGGCAAGTTAGCTGTAAAAGTTTTGAAGAAAGCATGAATGTGTTGATCGACATAAATCATCCGGCGCATGTGCATTTGTTCCGAAATGTGTATGCGATGCTTGTTGAACATGGGAATAAGGTGCTTGTTGTCGTGAAAGAGATACCATCGGCCATGAAGTTGTTGGATTTGTATGGTATTCCTTACTTGAATATTGGTAAGAAAGACGACAACATTATGAAAAAGGGCTTAGACCAAGTGGTATATGACAAGCGCTTGTTGAAGATTGTTCACGAACATCATATTGACCTAGGTTTGGGCTCGTCGATAAATATACCTCATGTTAGCAAATTGAGCAAGATGAAAAGCGTCATCTTGGATGATGACGATGATGAGGTGGAGCCTTTGTTCACCCAATTTGGCCATCCGTTTGCAGATACGATTTTGAGCCCGGCTGGCACACCGCGAAAATCCAAGAAGACGGTCTTTGTCAATGCCTATCATGAGTTGGCCTATCTTCACCCCAATCGTTTCAAGCCTGATGAGAGTGTGTTGCAGGATGCAGGTGTTAAGAAGGGAGAGCCCTATTTCATTCTGCGTTTCAATGCATTCAAGGCACATCATGATGTTGGTGTTGTCGGACTGACCATTGAGAATAAGAGGCGGCTGGTTCGTTATTTGGAAAGCAAAGGCAAGGTGTTTATCACCACCGAAAGGGATATTGATGACGAATTCAAACCCTATCAGTTGAAAGTGTCGCCTGAGAAGGCGCATTCGCTGATGTATTATGCCACTATGTTGGTAGGCGATAGCCAGACCATGACTTCTGAGGCTGCGGTATTAGGCACACCAGCCATTCGTTGCAATACATTTGTAGGGCGAATCCATTATCTTGAGGAAGAGGAGCATAAATACGGGTTGACATACGGTTTCCGTCCTGATGAAGCAGAGAAGATGTTTGAAAAGATCAATGAGCTTCTTGCCATGCCTAATCTGAAGGAAGTATGGCAGACTCGCCGTCAAAAGCTGTTTTCTGAAAAGATAGATTATACTCAGTTTCTTGCTTGGTTTGTTGAAAACTATCCCGAAAGCAAGAAAATCATGAAAAACAATCCCGATTACCAATGGAGGTTTAAGTAATGTTGGATTTCACGCAAAAGAAGTATTCTGAATTGTTGAAGTCTTTGAAAGAGAGGGACTACCGTTTTATCACTTTTGAAGCTTATTGCAATCAAAAGGATGGCTTGAGGCCCGATGAGAAATATGTGGTACTTCGGCATGACGTGGATATGAAGGCTGAGAATTCGTATGCAATTGCGAAAATTGAACAGTCTTTCGGAATAAATGCATCTTATTATTTTAGGATTGTCAAGCAGAGTAACAAGCCTGAAATCATAAAGGCTATTGCGGCTTTGGGTCATGAGATCGGCTACCATTATGAGGATATGACAGTTTGCGAGGGACAAACAGAAAAGGCGATTGCCCACTTTGAGAAATGGTTGTCCTATTTTCGACAGTTTTATCCTGTGCGGACCATTTGCATGCATGGCTCCCCAACAAGCAGGTTTGATGGGAGGGATTTGTGGAAAAAGTATGATTATCATGATTATGGAATCATTGGAGAACCCTATTTTGATGTGGATTTCTCAAACTGTTTCTATTTGACTGACACGGGAAGGCGTTGGGATGGCTTTGCTGTAAGCGTTAGGGATAAGATTCCAAAATATCAGGACGTTTGGTCGTCAAAAGGCTGGACTTATCACGGAACCGACGATATAATAGAAGCTGTTGAGAAAAATGAATTCCCGAAACAACTCATGATAACCACACATCCACAACGGTGGACGGATGGCATCATTTCATGGAGTGTTGAATTGGCAATGCAAAGTGCCAAAAATGTGGTTAAAAAAAGAATGATAAGGAAAAAGGACTAGAAACGAAAAGACAGAAATTTTATTTTGTTTCTGAAGGTACCTACATTTCAGAAATTATTTGTAATTTTGCGCGTTTTTATCACTCAAGTATAATATTATAAACTATGTATAAAAGAAATTTGTTATTGTTCCTTTCGCTTATTGCGATGGCTGTTGTGACAAGTTCTTGTGTCACGTCTAGGAGTATCAGATATTTACAGGATATGCCTAAAGAGGGTCTGCCTTTGAATAAAGAGTTGGAAGCCGTCATTGTCCCGTATGACGAGTTGAGAATTCGTGTCTATAGTGATGGCGGTGACGAGGGTGAATTGGTGAAGCCGTTTAATATTATGGGATCAATGAATACCAATACCGGTGTACGTTCTTACGGTTATCTCGTGGATGTAAATGGTAATATTCAGTTCCCCATATTGGGTGAGTTGCATGTGGAAGGACTTACCCGCTTGGAGTTGCAGGAGGCTATCCGCACCAAACTTCAGAATGAAGGATATGTTAATGATCCTATGGTAGTTGTACGTATTATGAATTTCAAGGTGTATTTTTTGAGCAGCACTGGTGGTAAGGTTATCAATGTCACAAATGAGAAATGTACTTTCCTCGAAGCTTTGGCGATGTCGGGTGGTTTAAGCTTATATACTCGTCGTGATCGGATAGGCGTGATGAGAGATGTGAACGGAAGAAGGGTTATCCATTATTTGGATCCTCGTTCGACTTCCATCTTTGACGATGAGTTTTTCTTGTTGCAGCAAAACGACATTATCTTTACGGAAATCAATGCCCGTCGTTATATCACGGAAGCTTATTCCAATTGGAGCCTTGTTTTGTCGGCAGTATCTTCGGTTCTCACGGCAATAGGTCTATGGACTGCAATTAGTAATAAGATTACAAATTGATTGATGTCTGTCCACTTTTTTAGTTGTTAACAAGTTGTATAAAAAACGATAAAATGGATACCAATTCAACGACAAATAAAAACGTAAACGATGTCAATGCGTTCTTTGACGATGATACCAATAGTGGCTTTAAGTTTAAAGACGTTGTCTTTTTGGTTCTTCGAAACCTGCATTGGTTCATTATCTTTGCGCTTATAGGAGGTTCGATCGCTTATTACAAGGCTAAGACCCAGGATAAAATATACGCAAGCAGGGCATCTATGTTGATTAAGACCAGTGCAAGCGGTGGTTCTGAGTCTTTCCGTGGTTCCGCTCCTATTAATACCATCACTGGTTCTGGTTTGGTGATTAGTACCGTCAATAATGAAATGATGGTGCTAAGATCCCAAAGGAATATGGAGAATATGGTGAGGTCTCTGAACCTGACGGTTTCTTATGCCTACAAGACAAAGGTGGCCAAAAGGAACAAGAATCTATATAAATCTTCACCTGTGGAAGTTAAGTTCCTTGATTTGGACGAGCAGTCAAGTGCTTCTCTTACCGTCACACCAATTGATGAGAAATATGCACTTCTTGATGATTTGGGCTCCAAGATCCCTTCAATGAGGGTGCAGCTGAATGATACCGTGGCTGCTCCATGTGGGCGGATAGTGGTTATTCCTACTTGGCTATACCAGGATTTTTATAATATTCCTGTGGCGGTTAAGCGTACTCCTTTGTCGTCTACAGCTGCTTATTACCGCAGTAGGGTTAGGGTGGCAAGAGATAACGATAGAAATGCCATTTTGAGGCTTTCTTTTCAAGATACCTCTCCTTTGCGTGCCGCTGATGTGTTGAATACAATGATGGATGTGTATAATCAAGAATCTATCGATGACCAGCAACGCGTGCTTGACTACACTGAAAAGTTTATTAACGACAGAATTGATTATTTGATGACTGACATCAAGGAATATGAGCAAGTGCATGTCAGTTTTAAGC
>JAEEGK010030275.1_pt1 | contig 10738 bp, 7 predicted proteins | sample 8958771 | NCBI WGS metagenome assembly JAEEGK01 (sample SAMN16246547, study PRJNA631951) | gut metagenome | biome: gut microbiome; feature: rumen; material: SC-attached | host: Bos | place: Iran: Karaj | collected 2018-10 | reverse complement strand
GACCAGGTGCGCTTCGACCTGGTGTTCCAGATCATGATGCCGGAAGCGGAGATCATCACCCCCATCCGCGACCTCAAACTCTCACGCGACGAGGAGATTGAATACCTCAAGAAGAAAGGCGTGCAGGACAACTGGGAACGCAAGTCGGCCTACTCCATCAACAAGGGGCTGTGGGGCACCAGCGTCGGCGGCCGCGAAACCTTGAATTCCGCCACATGGCTGCCCGATGACGCCTATCCGACGCCGCTGCAGAAAGACGGCGAGGAAATGCTGGAACTGACATTCACGAAAGGTGAAATCACCGCCGTCAACGGCCAGGAAATGAAAGCAGTGGACGCCATCCGGCTCATCGAGAAACTGGGCGGTGCCTACGCCGTCGGCCGCGACACCCACGTCGGCGACACCATCATCGGCATCAAGGGCCGCGTCGGTTTCGAGGCCGCCGCGCCGCTCATCCTGATCAAGGCGCACCACCTGCTCGAGAAACACACCCTCACCAAATGGCAGCAATACTGGAAAGACCAGTTGTCGGTATGGTACGGCATGCTGCTGCACGAGGCCCAGTATCTCGAACCCGTCATGCGCGACATCGAACGTTTCCTGGAAAGCAGCCAGAAATATGTCACCGGCAAGGTGTTTGTCAAGCTCATGCCGTACCGTTTCGAGGTCAAGGGAATTTCTTCCGACCACGATCTGATGAACGCCAAGTTCGCCAAGTACGGCGAAGAAATGACCGCGTTCAACGGACAGGATGTAGTGGGTTTCACCAAAATCCTCAGCAATCAGATGAAGATTTATTTCTCTGTCAATCACGAGAGTATAAGATAATCCCCATCACACGTCTGTCTGGCGTGAAAGGCGTGCCTGCCCCGTCAGGCAGGCCGCTGTGCGACGGGACCGGATACATGCGCGAGCTGCATCCGGTCCCGTTTTTTTCGTTAAAACGTATTGCAATATCATATATTTTTCTATAATTTTGTTCCCTATCTTACGTATCGTATATTTTTATTTCTCACATTAAACACACAACACACTCATGAAAAGATTTGGATTCAAAATGTATCTGAACCCGGGTTGCGAGGAAGAATACGCCAAGCGTCATGCCAACCTGTGGCCCGAAATAAAAGAACTGCTTGAGAAGAGCGGTGTTTCCGACTATACCATTTACTGGGACAAGGAAACCAACATCTTGTTCAGCACCCAGAAAATCGAAGGCGAAACCTCCTCGCAGGACCTCGGTGCCAACGACATCCAGCAGAAATGGTGGGACTACATGGCCGACATCATGCGGGTCAACCCCGACAACTCCCCCGTCAGCGTCGAACTGCAGGAAGTTTTCCATCTCGACTGATCATATTCGCAATTCATCAATATTCATACAATAATGGCAAAAGAACAACTTATTCAGAAAGCTTACGAGATAGCGAAAGAACGCTATGCCGCGTATGGCGTCGATACCGACAAGGTGCTGCAGCAGATGCAGGATTTCCACCTCAGCATGCACTGCTGGCAGGCGGATGACGTCAAAGGATTTGAAGTTCAGGCCGGCGCACTGGGCGGCGGTTTGGGCGTGACGGGCGACTGCAAAGGCCAGGCCCGCAACATTGACGAGCTGCGTCAGGATATTCTGAAAGCAAAATCCCTGATCCCCGGCTCACACCGTCTCAACCTGCACGAAATCTACGGTGATTTCAAAGGCAAAGTGGTAGACCGCGACGAAGTGGACGTCAGCTACTTCCAGAGCTGGATCGACTGGGGCAAGGCCAACAACACCTTGCTGGACTTCAATTCCACCTCGTTCTCACACCCCAAGAGCGGCAATCTGTCCCTCAGCAATCCAGACAAGGGCATCCGCGATTTCTGGATCGAGCATACCAAACGCTGCCGCGACATCGCCGACGCCATGGGTAAGGCCCAGGGCGACCCGTGTATCATGAACGTATGGGTACACGACGGATGCAAGGACATGTCCGTCAACCATTACATGTACCGTAAATTCCTGAAGGAATCGCTGGACGAAATCTTCGCCGAGAAGAAGGCCTGTATGAAGGACTGCATCGAGGGCAAGGTATTCGGCATCGGCCTGGAGAGCTTCACCGTGGGTTCCCACGACTTCTACACGGCTTACGCTGCGAAAAACAACAAGATCCTCACCATCGACACCGGCCACTATCACCCGACCGAAAGCCCGGCCGACAAGGTCTCCGCGGTACTGCAGTTCGTTCCTGAACTGATGCTGCACGTGAGCCGTCCGGTCCGTTGGGATTCTGACCATGTGACGATCATGGACGATCCGACCTCCGAACTGTTCTTCGAGATCGTGAGGGCCGGCGCCATCGACCGCGTACACTTCGGTCTGGATTACTTCGACGGTGCCATCAACCGCATCGGTGCCTACGTCATCGGTACCCGCGCCACGCAGAAGTGCGTCCTGAGCGCCCTGCTCGAGCCGCTCGCCAAGCTGCGTGAGTACGAGGATGCCGGCAAGGGCTTCCAGCGTCTCGCCCTCCTCGAGGAGGCCAAGACCCTGCCGTTCGGCGCCGTGTTCGATTACTTCAACTACAAGAACAACGTCCCTGTGGGTGAGGAGTTCATCGGCTGCATCGAGCAGTACGAGAAGGACGTCACCTCCAAGCGCTGCTAATCTGTCCTGAAGTATGGGTTCCTCCATTTTCCTGGGTCTGCTGATCATCGCGATCGGGTCGTTCTGCCAGTCGAGCTGCTACGTCCCGATCAACAAGATCAAGCAGTGGAGCTGGGAGAGCTACTGGCTCGTCCAGGGCGTCTTCGCCTGGCTCGTCTTCCCGTGCCTGGGCGCCCTCCTGTCCCTCTCCGGGACGGGCGGAAGCTTCGGCGACCTGCTCGGCCTGATGAACGCCGATCCTAAGAACACCTGGCTGACGATCCTGTTCGGCGCCCTGTGGGGCGTCGGCGGCCTGACCTTCGGCCTGTCGATGCGCTACCTCGGCGTGGCCCTCGGCCAGAGCATCGCCCTCGGGCTCTGCTCCGGCCTCGGCGCCATCCTCGGTCCGGTCTTCACCGGCCAGGCCCATACGCTGACTTCCGCCATCTGGATCGGCGTGGTCGTCACCATCATCGGCATCGCCATCATCGGCATCGCCGGCGCGATGAAGGCCAACGCCCTCCCCGAGGAGGAGAAGAAGAAGGCCGTCAAGGACTTCAACTTCGGCAAGGGCATCGTGATCGCCGTGCTCTGCGGCTTCATGAGCGCCTGCTTCAACATCGGCCTGAACTTCGGTAAGGACCTCTTCCTCGAGGGCACCAAGCCGATCTTCCAGTCGCTGCCCGCCACGATGCTCGTGACCTTCGGCGGATTCCTCACGAACGCCTGCTACTGCCTCTACCAGAACAGCAAGAACAAGACCTTCGGTGACTACAAGCAGGGCTCCCTCTGGGGCAACAACCTGTTGTTCTGCTGCCTCGCCGGCCTGCTCTGGTACAGCCAGTTCTTCGGCCTGAGCCTCGGCAAGGGATTCCTCACGAACTTCCCGGTGCTGCTGACCTTCAGCTGGTGCATCCTGATGTCGCTGAACGTCATCTTCTCCAACGTCTGGGGCATCATCCTCAAGGAGTGGAAGGGCTGCTCGAAGAAGACCATCACCGTGCTGCTCTGTGGCCTGGCGGTGCTCATCTTCAGCATCTTCCTGCCGCAGCTCATCGGCTAGGCGGTATCCGACTTCGATTCTTGATTACGGCGGCCCGGCGGGGTCGCCGTAATTTGTAATAAAATACCTATCTTTGAACCAAACCAATTTTACCACAGGCATGAAGAGAATCCTTCTCCCGCTTCTGGCGCTGCTCGCTATCGGATGCACGTCGACTCCCACAGAACCCCTCGCCTTCCCGGGAGCGGAAGGTTTCGGCAAATACACCACCGGCGGCCGTGGCGGCCGGGTGATGATCGTCACCAACCTTAACGACCACGGCCCGGGGAGCCTCCGCGAGGCCGTGGAGGCCAGCGGGCCGCGCATCGTCGTGTTCGAGGTGGACGGAGATATCCACCTGGAAACGCCGCTGCGCATCGAGAACGACGACATCACCATCGCGGGACAGAGCGCGCCGGGCGACGGCATCTGCCTGTGCGACTGCCAGTTCACCATCGATGCCTCCAACGTCATCGTGCGTTACATCCGCTGCCGCCTCGGAGACAAGGTCGCACACGACTCCGATGCCGTGGGCGGCGGACGCTACGGCCAGAAGAACGTCATCCTCGACCACATCAGCGCCTCCTGGTCCATCGACGAGTGCCTGTCCATCTACAAGACGGAGAACCTCACGGTGCAGTGGTGCCTGGTCGCGAGCAGCCTGCGCGCCTCCAAGCACACCAAGGGTCAGCACGGCTTCGGCGGCATCTGGGGCGGGCTCAACGCCACCTTCCACCACAACCTGCTCGCCCACCACTCCAGCCGCAATCCGCGCTTCTCCTCCGTCGAGGGCACGGAGAACGTGGACTACCGCGGCAACGTCGTCTACAACTGGGGCTTCATGCCCGCGTACGGCGGCGGCCGCGGCGGCAAGATCAATTTCTGCTACAACTACTACAAGCCCGGGCCCGGCACGGACCACCCCGACCACATCCTCAACGTCTCCGACGACGGCACGAGCCGCTACTACGTGGAGGGCAACTTCGTGGAGGGGCAGCCGGAGGTCAGCGCCGACAACCGCCTGGCCGTGAAGGGCAAGAATCCGGAAGAGGCCGTCGTGGATACGGAGTTCCCGCGGATGGAATTCCCGCTGGAGAAGAAACCTGCAGACCTGCTGGCCCATGTCCTGAAGGATGTCGGATGCAGCTTCCGGCGCGACAGTTTCGATGCGGCCGTCGTCGAGCAGGTCCGCACGGGCACGGCGCCCTGGGGTGACCGCGGCTTCGTCAACACGCCCGAGGAATGCGGCGGCTACCCGGTGCTCACCCACAGGGAGCCCCTGCCGGACCTCAACAGAAACGGCATCCCAGACAAGCTGGAACGCCGTTATTCAGACATCGAAGACTATCTTAACTCCCTCGTCCGCTAAGGCAGCGGTTTCAGGTTCTCCCAGCGAACGTCCCAGGTCCCGTCTTTCGGGAAACCGGGATTCTTGACCGTGCAGCCGTCCCAGCCGGCGCACATCAGCGCGACAGCCGTGAGCAGGCCGCCGTTGCCCGGCAGGTAGCAGCGAAGGCGGGCATCCTGGTAGTTGTGGCCGTTGGGCAGGTAAGTGTTGGTACGCTGGTCCATCAGGATGGCGTTGACGGCCTTCTCAGGCTCGCCCACACGCACGGCGTTCATGCAGGTGGTCGGGAAATCCCAGCCCCAGGTCTCGTCCCAGTTCCAGTTGTCGTAGACCCAGTCGAAGGTGTTCTTCATCAGCTCCGGCTCCATCTGCGGGGTCTGCGGCAGCACACCCAGCGCGGCCAGCACGGCCATGTGGTCGGAGTACATCCGGATATCCTCGTAGGTGTCCGGTTCGCTCTCGGCGGCAAGATAGAGACCATCCTTCGAGGCCAGGTGCGAGAGCTTGGCGATGATCTCGTCCCACTTCTGCTCACGCGGCAGGCCCTTGCGCTCGCGCCAGAGCTGGGCGGTGCTCAGGCCGAAGTGCCAGTAGGACAGCTCGTAGGGAGGATTGACCGTCTTGGCGGCCTTGAGTGTCTCCTGGGCGGCAATGCAGCCTTTGAGGAGATAGCGATCGTTGTCGGCATCGTAGGTCACGAAATCCGCCATGAATTCGGCCGTCTCCTGGATGAGGTCGAAATACTGGTCGATAACCGCCTGGGAAGGGTTGGCACGGTAGAGCAGCTCTGCGAGGTAGATCAGGTGCGGCTGCTGCCAGATCAGGAACGAGCCGGTGTTGGACGGGGCTTCCAGGCCGGAAGGGTCCGTCATCTTCATCCAGCGCACGCCCTTGAAACCCTGACGCTCCGCAATCGAGCGGGCCACGGGCTCCACCTTGCCGTACCAGGGCAGCGTGCGGGCGATCAGGTCTTCGTGTCCCCAGAGCGGGAAATGCGCCTGATGCCACCAGATCATCTCCATATGGAACTTGCCGTACCAGGAATTGTAGGTCAGGCCCGTCTCTTGCGGCGGCGTGTCGCTGGCGCAGTTGACGGCGAGAAGGTACTGGCTCAGTACCACGCGGCGCTCCAGTTCAGGCGCACGCGGGTCGGTACAGCGGCTGAAGTCCACCACGCCGCCCTCCTGCCAGAACCTGCGCCAATAGGAGGCCGAGGCGGCGCGGGAGGCGGCAGCCGGCAGTACGGTCAGGTCCGGCTTCTCGCTGGAGAACAGCGCCGTGAAATGCAGGGCCTTGCCGTCCGCAGTCAGGCGCGCCTCGTTGGGTCCCGCCATCTCCACCTTGCCGTTGTCATACGAGACCTTGATGTAGTAGACGGTCTCATCGAGGGTGTGGCGCAGGATGGCCACGCCCTGCCCCTGTTCCACGATCTCCGTCGTGTGCAGATCGTCCTTGGTCCAGTCACAGGCGTCGTCGGAGTGCCCGCCTGTCGGATACGGCATGCGGAAACGGATGGCGATCGGCCCCTCGGACTGCACGGACGCGGCCACCAGGTCCTGGTCGGGGTCGCAGGAAGTCAGCACGTCGTAGCGCTTGCCGTCGGCCAGGAAAGAGGAACGGATCACGCCCTCCCACAGGTCCAGGGTCTGGTCGATGCCGCTCAGCTTGTCCTCCTCGATCCCGGCGAAGCCGATTACGCCGAGGTGCAGGCGGTGCGGGTTGATCCGGTACCAGTTGGAGGCATCCTGTCCGCGGCCTTCGCGGATCTGGCAGGCATAGAGTTCTTCGTGCCCGCGGCCGAAGTCATACGGCAGCAGGGTCTCCTCGAAACGGAGACCGTCGGGGTTGGCGAAGGAGTGCCAGCCCCATTGCGACTGCGTCCCCAGGGGTACGCCCCTGCTGTAGCGCTCCGGGAAGGTCTGCAGCCCGGTGACGTCGGCCGTGAAGGCGAAGCGGCCGTTGCCGACCGACAGGGAGGCCAGCGGGTCGAGGGCCGTCAGATGGGGGTTGTTGCGGGCCACCAGCGCCGCACGGTCGATCTTGCCGCTGCAGGCGGTCAGCGCCAGCAGGACGGTCAGGAAAAATGTGATTCGTCTCATAAAATGGGTCGATTATCGGTTTGGGTCCAATCCTTTGTGCCAGAACCGCGAGGTGATGTCCTCCCGGTGGTAGTAGAGCCGCTGGTTGGTGGTCCGCTCGTTGAGCGGGCCGCACTCGGCGATGTAGGGGCCGACCTTGACATAGTCGAAGGCCTCGTAGAACTCCGGATCCACCTCCTGGCGGCCGGAATAGACCGCCCGTTCGATGCGGGGATACTTGTCCTTGAGATACGCAGCGATGCCCAACAGGGCATCCTTGTCCTTCCCCTCCCCGAGCAGCAGGAAGCAGTTGACTCCGAAATTGTCCGCAATCAGCCGGTCCACCACGGCCGGGGTCAACTCCTCCCCGATGTCATTCTTCAGGAAGGGAGAATGGCATCCGAGGCAAGAACCCCGGCAGTTGGAAATCTCAACTGCCAGGGTCACCTTGTCCGGAATCTCTTCGAGGACGATATCCGTGAGCTCCGGGATGTACTTAATCATTCTTCGGCGCGTAGAAGCGGTGCTCCGCCTCGACCTGGCGCGGCTCTGCGAACGAGGAGACCCGCTTGAGGTAGCCGATGACACGGGTCAGGTAGTCGAGGTTCTCGCTGCCGCACTTCGGGCACTTGGTGAGGGTATCCTTGCTGATGTAGCCGCAGTCGTTGCAGACCGTATTGCGGCAGTTGAAGGTGAAGTAGTTGGTACCATAGTGGGCCGCCGTATTGAGCAGGCTCCGGTACTGCTCCTTGGAGAGGTGCTCCGCGATGTTCATATGGAGGGCGGAACCACCGTCAAGGTACTTGACGAAATCCTCGCCGTGGAGCTTGAACTTGTCGATCATCGACAGCTCGACATCCTCGGGATTGTAGAAGTAGGAGCTGTAGAGGTTGTGCTTGTCTGAGACGAAGTAGCCGTCCTTCTTGTCCCACTTGTAGTTCTTGGCGGCAAGGTTTTCGGCCGGCACGAACTCGGTATTGAACATCGCGTCCTTGGTGCGGTCCTTGCGGTTGGCGATGTTGATGGTCTCGAGGATCGTGTTGACGAACTCGCCGTACTCCGGATTCGGGGAGACCCTGAGGCCCAGGAACTCGGCGGCCTCGGTCAGGCCGTTGACGCCCACGGTCAGGTACTGCTTCTTCATGTCGATGAAGCCGGCCTTGTAGACGTCGAGCATATCCGCCTTGAGGAAGTCCTTGATGATCTCGTTGAAGGCGATCTGGTACTTGTGTACCCGCTCGGTCATCTCGCGGATGTCCTTGTCGATATAGTTGTTGTAGAGGTCCTCCTTGTCGTAGAAGTGCGACACCGGGTCGAGCGGCTTGCCGGCCTCGAGGTTGACGCCGCGGCGCTCCAGGAAGTAGCGGCGGACGGCGTCCTGGATGAGGCGGTTGAGGTTGATGGTCATCACGGACTTGGAACCCGTGGCCACGGAAGCAGTACCCATCGAGTACTGGTGCGTGGTGTGGTTGTGGCCGTCGTCCTTCTGGATCTCGTTGCGCAGGCGGCAGCAGCTGGACAGGGAGTCGGGGCTGTTGGAGAGGTAGCAGAAGAAGCTGTGGCCCTTGGACCACATCTCGGCGGTGAAGTCGGCGTAGTCCTTGTCGGCGAAGTCGTCGCCGCCGTCGGTCAGCAGGGCCATGGTCTCCACCGGGAAGGTGAGGATATAGTGGTTGCGCTCCTCGTTGAACCAGTTCATGAAGTGGCGCTGCAGCCAGTCGAGGGTCTCCCACTTCGGCTTGCTGCCGTCGGGGAACACGAAGTCGCCGAACACGCCCTCGAAGTAGGGCTTGTCGAAGTAGCCGATGTTCCAGAACACGGTCTGGTAGCCGCGGTTGCCGGCAGGCATGTTCATGGAGTGGACGACCTGCTGGAAGTAGTTGTCGATGACCTTGACGAGCGTGCGCTGCTTGACGTTGTTCTCGACCACGTCGTTGAGATGGTCGACATAGTCGTCGCCGTAGTCCTTGCGGATGAAGTAGTCGAGGTACATCAGGAACTCGGGCGTGGCCACGGCCCCCATGAACTGCGAGGACACGGAATAGACGAGGTTGATGAATTCACCGCAGAAGGACTTGAGGTCGGTGGGGGCGATGGACACGCCGCCCAGCTCGCGCAGGCCGCTCACCAGGAAAGGATACATCGTGATGGCGACGCAGTACGGGAAGCCCGGGGTGCCGCTCTCGTCGTGCTTGTAGAGGACGTGGGACTCCAGGTCCTTGATGTACTGGTCCGCCATGGCGCGGCCGTACAGGGCCTTGATCTTGTCCTGCATGATGTAGCGGTTCTGCTTGATGTTGTTCTCCTTGTACAGCTCGTTGCCCAGCGTCACGATGTTCTTGCGGGTGACGTTGGCGTTGGCGTCGAACTTGGAGCCCGTCGCGGCATTGGAGGCCTTGATGTAGTCCTTGATGAAGTCGCGCTTCTTGCGGAGATCCAGGTCGGCGTCGAACTTGTCGATATAAGCATGGGCGACCTTCTTGTTGACGGACATCAGGGAATCCTCCACCTGACGGCGGATCTCCCGGCTGGTGATGCCCTCATACACATAAAGGTTGTTGATGATGGAGACGACGATGGCATCGTCGCAGTATTCTCCAGCAGTCTTGTAGGCTTCGTGGATACCACGAGCCAGCTTGGCCTTGTCGAACTCTTCAAAAGAGCCGTTGGTTTTACGTACGTCCATATGCTGTAAGTTGAATTCAGTGGTTAGGGACGGGTCTGGCGACACATCCGGTTGTACAAATTTAGCCCATCTGCCCGGTTAAAGCCCGCGCACCCGTCTGTTTTTATCAACAAAGTTATAAACAACACGACTGGCACGCGTCAGAGGCCGCTCAGGTCCCGGGAACGGTCAGCAAGGTCTTCATCCAGCGGCCGCGGCCGATGCGCACGGCGAAGACGAGGCCCTTGACACACAGTTCGGTAGCCATTGCGATCCAGTAGCCTTCCAGGCCGAATCGGGGTATCAGGAGAAGGGCGATTCCGAGGCGGATCACCCACATGCTGAGCAGGTTGATGGCCGACGGCACCAGGGTGTCGCCTGCGCCGACACAGCAGCCGTAGGCGACGATGCTCACGCCGAACAGGAGTTCGGCCCAGGCCTGGATGCGCAGGCATTTCGCGCCGAGCGTGATGACCTCCGCGTCCGGGCTCAGCAGGCCCATGATCTGCGGGGCGAACGCCCACATCAGGACGGCGAGGAAGGTCATCATCGCGGCGCCGGACCCGATGGTCAGCCAGGCGAAGCGCCTGGCCATGTCGGGCCGCTTCGCGCCCAGGCTCTGCCCCACCAGCGTGGTGGCGGCGTCCTGCATTCCGTAGCCGGGCAGGTAGCAGAAGCCTTCGGCGATGATGCCGAAAGAATTGGCCGCGATGGCCACGGTGCCGAGCGGCGCCACGAGCACGGTCGCGGCGATATAGGCGCCACGGGTCACCAGGTTCTGCAGCCAGAGCGGCCAGCTGATCCCGAAGGCCCGTTTGAAGATGTCTTTCTGTTCTGCGTCCAGGGCGCCCGCCTTCTGCGTGCGGATGCCGCCCAGGATGCGGCGGGCGGGCCGGACCCAGCTGCCGGCCTGGCGCAGCTCACCGCAGCGGCACGTGGCGTACCAGAGCAGGAAGCCGCCGGCGCAGAGCGTGGCGAGGCC
>JAEEGK010030274.1_pt1 | contig 10738 bp, 3 predicted proteins | sample 8958771 | NCBI WGS metagenome assembly JAEEGK01 (sample SAMN16246547, study PRJNA631951) | gut metagenome | biome: gut microbiome; feature: rumen; material: SC-attached | host: Bos | place: Iran: Karaj | collected 2018-10 | reverse complement strand
ATTTTGAATAACTTTTATATTATTATTACTTAATAAATTATTACTTTCTAAAATTATTTGATTTCTTTTTTCTTTAACTTGTTGAATTGATTTTAATCTAAAATTTTCAAAATATTCATATCTATATTTTTGAATATTTAAAGGTAATTTTTTTAAATGAATATGTTTATTTATAAAAGATTCGAAATTAATATATTTTAATTCTTTTGGATTTATTCCTAATCTTGAACATGCTTCAAGTGTTCGAGGAGAATTTAATTTTCTTATTTTTGATTTTTTAAAATCAAAATTTTCTATATTTATTAATTTTTTTACTTTTTCCTAATTTATATTTTTACATAATTGTTTTTACTTCTTTGTTCTCATTTTTCATTAAAAAATATTTTTTTGATAATTTTAAAATTAAAAAATTTTGAATATGGATAAAAAGAATATTCAAAAGCATTTTCATAATAAAAATAAACAAAATGAATTTATAAAAGAAAATAGAATAAAAAGTCTTTATACTACAATAATAAAATCAGATAGTAAAAATATTTATAATTTAAATGGCAATGAAAAATCATCTTCAAGACAAAAAAAAAGAAAAATTTATAAAAATAATCAATATAAAATTCTAATTAATGATAAAGATGAAAAAAAAAATTATTTTTCTCAAACTTCATATGTTCAAACTGAAGGAAATGAAAATGATAATTCTCCAAATAATGTAAAATTAATTAATACTTTTTCAAGTAATATTACTCCAAAATCAAATAAAATTATTAATGTTAAAGTTAATGGAAATGAAAATTATAATTCAATTTCTAATTTTAAAAGTAATAATAATACCTATAAAAGAAATTTAAATCATTCTTCAAGTTTAAGTAATAATATAATAAATGATAAAATGAAAATTATTTTTTTTTCAGGAAATAAAAATAGTCATTCAAATATTAATATTAATAATTCAAATATTTCAACTTCAAATATAAATAATATTTCAATTATAAATTCAAATTCTAATAGTAATATTAAAAATTTAAATATTATAAAAGAAAAAAGTTATTATAATAAATTATTCAATTCATGTATTAATTTTAATAATATATCAAAAATTAGAAAAGATAGAAATTTAAGTATTCAAAATTCTTTAAAAAATAAACAGAAATTAAATATGATTAATAAAGATAAATTAACAAAAAAAATAAATTTAGAAAGAAAGTCTATAAGTCAAAATAATAATAAAAATCAAATTAATCTTTCAAAAAAGAAATCAAATTCTTCTTTAATTCAAAAAAATATAAGAAATAAAACAATTAATAATAGTACAATATCAAATAATATCAAAATTTATAATTCTCAAAATAAAATAATTCAAAAGAAAAAAGCAGAAAAGTCTTTAATTGTAAAAAAAGATAATAAAATATTAAATAAAATAAATTCACCAAATTTACACCATTATAATTATACAACATTAAGTTCAAGAATAAAAAGTTCAGTTTCAACTTTATCTTCAACTAATTCATCAAGTTCATTAAATAAACATTATAAATGTTCAATAATATCTTTTTCAGCAATAAAACAAAAATTTTTTAATTCAACAACAGCAATTAATCAAATTAATAATAATAATAAAAATAATAATGATAATAATAATCAAAATAATAATAATAATAATAATATTAAAATTAATAATAATAATAAAATTAATAAAAATAGTAATAATAATAGTAATAATCAAAATAATGAATCATATTTATTAACTGATGTTTCGGTAAATAATACATCTAAGAAGAAAAATAATTCTAATAACAATAAATATAGTATTATTACTTTAGTAATAAGATCAAATTGGGGAAATTTACATAAAGTTGGTATTACTGAATTACAATTTTTAGATATAAAAAATAGGAAAATTTCAATTTCAAAATGTGAAGTATTAAATGGGAATGAAGAAAATATTTCAAGAATAACAAATAATAAATTTCATACAATAAATGAAAAAGATATGTGGATTTCTTCATATGATATTAATTCAGATAAAAAAATAAAAATTCAATTATATATTTTAAATAATAAATATAATTCAATTGATAAAATAGATTCAATTATTATTTGGAATTATAATGGAAAAGAATTAAATATAGGAATTAAAGAAATTGAAATTATAAAAGCACAATTTAGAATTTTTAAAGGAATTATTCCTAAAGGTGAAAATAATCTTAAAAGTGATTATTCATATAAAATATATTTAAATGATAAAGAAATTAATATTAATATAAATCAAACAATAAACAATAATAATTCATTACATAAAAGAAATTTACTATCTTTATTTAAACAAAAGAAAAAAATAAATAAATTAAATTTTAGTCAAAGTGATTTAGATTATTCAAAAAGTAAGATAACAAATATTAACTTAATAAACAATAAAAAAAAAAATTATATAACATTTCATAAAATAAAAATTAAATTATTATCAAATTATGGAAATTTCTATTTTATAGGATTAACAGGATTAAATTTAATAGATAAAAATAATAAAATAATAAATATAGAAAATGCAATTTCAATTGGTGCTTTACCCAAAGATTTAAGAACAATATATAATAATGAAAATGATTATAGAGTTTTTGAAAATATTTTTTCAAATTTAAATAATACAATTGATGAAAATTTTATGTGGTTAACTATTAAAAATCCTATTCCTTATATTGAAATTGTTTTTAAAAAAGAAATGACTTTAAGTAGAATTGATTTATGGAATTTTAATGAACCTTTTAATTTAGATAAAGGAGTAAAAGATATTGAAATTATTATTGATGATAAAAAAAAATTTAATTTTATTCTTATTAAAGGACTTGGAATTGATTATTTTAATTTTTATCAAAAAATATATTTTTTTGATTATAATGATAATAAAAATAAAAATGTTGATTTTAATAATAATTTATTTTATCCTATTGGATTTGTTTTTAAAATTGTTTTCATTGATAATTATGGAGATAATGATTTTATATCTTTAAAAAATATTTTTTTTTATGATAAAAATAATATTGATTTATATAGTCAAGTTAATTTTTCTAAAATTTCTTTTAGTAATGAAAATGATATTATTTATTCTTATCAATTTTTAGATTATAAAAAAAATGAAAACTCAATTTGTAATAATTTACTTTTTATTTGTTTTGAAGAATTAGTTCAAGTTAAATATATTAAAATAATTAATAAAGAAGAAAAACTTTCTCAAAATGCAAGAAATATTCAAATTTATTGTGATGATGTTTTATTTTTTGAAGGAAAAATTAATCAATGTAATGAAAGTATTATTTCTTTTGAAAATGATTATTGTAAATTAGATGATAAAATTAATAAAGATAATATTATTTCTTTAAATTCAATTAATTCAAAAGATAAAAATATATATAATGAAATAAAAATTAATGATGGTTATATGTTAATTTTAGATAAAAAGTAAAAAAAGGATTAAAAATATTTTTAAATATATAATTAATTTTTTTAAAAAAAAGTTTTCAAAGATTATTAAAAAATAAAAATATTTAAAAAATTTATAAATATCAATTTAACAATTTTATAATTTATTTAAAAATAAAAACTATCAAATAAACAAATAAATTTCATAATTTAAATAAAAAAAATGAAAAATAAAGAAGCAGCAAAAAATAAAAGATTTTCTAAAAAAATGTCTCCAGAACAATTAAAAATGAAAGTGAAAGAATTAATAGATAATTTAAATGAAACTTCAACACAAAAAGACTCATTTGACCAATTTAAAATCCTACTACAAAAATTTAATTCATTAAATGATATAAAAATAATATTTCCTTTGTTATTAAATTACTCAAATAATAACTCAACAAAAATAGGAAAAGAATATCAATTAATATTAATTGCTTATTCTTTAAGTATAAATTATATTAAATCTCCAAATCATAATATAACATCAAAAATTTTGGAGTCAATTGGAAATTATTTAATAAATAACTCATTTAATATTCATAAAGCAGCATCAGTTTCAATAATTGAAATATTTGATTTATTAAATGAAACTGAAACAAAAGATAAATCTTTAGAATTTATTTTAAAATATTTTTTTAATATAATTGAAAAAAATCATAATATTATAAATAAAATAAATGAAAATGGAATTTTAAATGGTAGTTTTATTATTATTAATGACTTACTTACTTATATTATAAAAGATAATTCTAATGAAAAAGTTATAAATAATAACCCAGAAGTAAAAAATGAAATAATTGAAAGAGCAAATCGAAGAATTGAAAATGAAAAAGTAAATAAAGCTTCTGATTTAAATTCTTTACAACAAATTTTAATTCCTTGTATGATAGAATTAATTCAAATATTAAAAAAATATAAATATCCAAATCCAAATTTATTACAATCTATTTGTAATTTAATTGATGTTATTTCTTATGAAGAATATAAACAAAATTTTAATGAAATAATACCAATTTTAATTAATGTTTTATATCAAAATGACTCTCAAATTTATTTAAGTAAAATACAAGTTTGTGAAATTTTTTCCCACTTAAAAAATAAATTGAGAAATTTAAATATTGAAGAATCACCAAACCAAAATGATATAATAAAAGCAGTAGAATATGCAACTAGTGATAGAGTTTTTAAAGTTCAAATATCTGCAAATGAAGCATTAAATAATATTTTAAATATTAATAATGATAATAAAGACTATATTTATAAATTAAATTTATTAAGAAATTTATCACTGATTAAAAGTAATAAAGGAGATTTTATGAAAAATTCTGAGGTCAGAAAAAAAATTTATGATATTGGAATTGGAAAATTCTTAAGAACAACTGGATTTTTAAATAATAGAGATGAGGAAAATTTAATTAAAATTAAGAATGAATTAGAAAAAAAAAGAAAAAAAGAATTTAATAAAAGTAAAAGTAAAGAAAAAAATAAAAAAAGTATAAGAAATTTAATTAAAGGACAAAAGTTTAAAAAAAACGAAAATAATTTTCAAGTTATGACAAAATATAATCCACGATTTAGTGATGATGAAATAAGTGAAAATAATAAAGAAGAAAATGAAAATAATGAATTTGAAGTTATTAATAATAAAAGTATTAATAATAATAGTAATGAAAGTAATAATATTAACAAAGATAATAAAAATAATAATCAAAAAAGTGATAATAATAGTAATAATCATAAAGATATCAATAATAATATACAAAAAGAATATGAAGATATTATTACTGGAAATAATAGAGTTATTAAGAAATCAAAAACTAAAAAAGAAATTTTAAAAAATCCTTCTTTTAAAGATGCTAAGATTAAGAAATCACATACTAAAAATGATATAATAAAAAATTATGATAATAAAAAAAATTCAATAATAAAATCAAATGAAAAAAGAAATTCTTTAATTGAAGAAGTAGAAAATGATAATATTAATGAAAATTTAGAAGAAGAGAATAATGAGAAAGATAAAAGTTTAGAAAATATTATTGAAAATAATAATAATAATGAAGATATATTAAGTAATAATAATGAAAATAAAAATGAAGAAAAAATTGAAAATAAAAAAGATAATATTGAAGAAAATGAAAATGAAAATTATATTGAAAAAGAAGAAAATAAAAATAGTATAATTAATGAAGAAAATGAAAATGAAAATGAAGAAAAAGAAAAAGAAGAAAATGAAGAAAAAGAAGAAAATGAAGAAAAAGAAAAAGAAGAAAATGAAGAAAAAGAAAAAGAAGAAAATGAAAATGAAGAAAAAGAAAAAAAAAAAGAAAAAGATGAAAATATAGAAAATGAAATAGAACAAAATATAGAAAATGAAACAAATGAAAAAGAAATAAATGAAAATGAAATAAATGAAAAAATAATAAATGAAAATGAAACAAATGAAAATAAAATAAATGAAAAAGAAATAAATGAAAATGAAATAAATGAAAATGAAATAAATGAAAATGAAATAAATAAAATCCAATCAATAAAAAATAATAGTAGTAATAATATATTATTAACATTTGAAAAACAAGATATAAAAGGAGATGAAGCAGAAATTCCAAATCAAAATTTTAATGAAAATTACGATAATAATATAGAAATTGAGCCTGAAAATAGTAAAATTTATATTTCATATGAAGAAGAAAATACTAAAAGTGATAATAAAGAAAAAAAAAGTCAAACTTCAAAAAATAATTCATTTAATATGAAAAATAATATGAAAAATTCACCTTCTAAAAAAACTAATAAAATAAGTTTGAAGGATTCAATAAATAATAGTAATAAAAATAAAAAAAAAGAAGAAGAAGAAATTATAAATTGTATAAATAATATTTCTTCTGAGAAAGAAAGTAATAATTCTTTATTTAAAAATAAAAACACTAATAAAAAATCAACTATAATAAATAAAAAAAAAGAAAAAGAATTTGAATTAAATTTTGAAGAAGAAAAAAGTGTAAAAGGAAATCAAAATTTTCTAAGAGAAGATCCAATTACTCATAAGAAATATTATCATAATGTTAAAAATGATAATGTAATTCAAAAAGAGCAATTAATTAAATATAAAAAAAATTTATTTGAAAAACTAGCAAAAGAATTTAATCAAAGATTAAATATTTTATCAAAAAATTTAGAAGAAGAAATAAATAATAAATTATTACTTTTAAATAATAAAATAAATAAAATAAAAGAAAAAATTACAAATTATGAATTATTAAAAAAAGAGCAATTAAATGATACAATAATAGAAAAAACAAAAAATACAAATGACAATTTATTTATTTGGAAAAAAATTTTAAAATATTTAAAAAATAATAATTATGAAAAAGCATATTTAAAAGCTTTAAATTCAGGAGATGATTTAATTTTTATAAGATTAATTTTCTTAATTAAAACAAATGTTTTAAGTAATATTTCTTTAAAAATAAATAAAAAAATTATATTAAGATTAAATCAAATTTATCGATGTTTTATGTTACAACAAGAAATTATCAATTTTATTAATGAATTTTATAAATTAAAACTAATTAATTTAAACTTATTTAATGAAAATGAATTAAATGATTTAATGCAAACTTTATCGGAAATTGGGAATAATGAAAATCAAATTGGATATAATGCAAGAGAAATTTATAATAAGGTTAAAGAAAGTTTACAAAATACTAAATAAAAATTACATTTAGAATTAATTTTTATTATTTTGAATAATATAATTTAATAACTATTATATAAATATATTTTATAAATGAAGAAAATTAAATATAAAATTATTATTTTAAAATATTAAAAAAGGAATTAAATCATCTTTTATTCATTAAAAAAATATTATAAAATATATTTAAAATAATAATTAATAAAAAGAAGAATTCAATGAGGAGGAAATTAAAAATTATAACAATATCAAAAAATTTACAATAGTTCTTAATAAAATTTTACTTTTCTTAGTTCTTTTTATTTCTGATTTTGCAATATTTAATAATATATAACTTTTTCATTTTAAATTAATAATTTTTCTTTCAAATATTTTATTTAAAAACATTTTCAAAAAATAAAGAATGAAAATAAAAGTTTGTAAAAAATTTGTATAATACTTTAGTTTATTTATTTTTATATTGGTTCAAAATATTTTTATATTAGTTAGTTTATTTTATAAATTATTACACTATTTTAATCTAAAAAATTAATTTTAATAATTTTCAAAATAGTTTTTATTAAATATGAAAAGAATGATTATATTTTTTTATTTGTAATAAATATAAAAATCCAATTTTTAAAAATTATTATTATATTCAAAATTGATTGTCATATTTTAATAATAATAAATTTATTTTTAAAATATAAATAAATGTAAATTTAATGAACGATTTTGAAATATTGAAATCTGCAGAAGTACAAAATTTTAATCAATGTTATGATAAAAATTTAAATTTAAACCAAGATAAAAAAGTAGTTTTTTCAGCAAGATCTTCTTTATCATCATTAGATTTTGGTCATATAGATATAAATGGAATGTTTTCTTTATTTAAAAATTCAGAAAGATATATAACTCCAATATTAAATTTAGAAAAAGAAAATTTTTTCAAAATAAAATATAATTTAATCAAAAGTTCTGCAACAATGGATATTAATTTTCCAAAAGAAAATTCATTATTAAAGTCTATTAATTATCAAATTACTCCTGATAAAAGTAATTCTAAATTAACTCAAAATAAAATGAATTTTTTATTTAAAAAAAATTTTAAATTAGTAATTAACAATGATTCTAATGAAAGTTATATTCATATATCTCATAAAATAAAAGATATTGGAAGATTTAAATATAAGTTTAATAATAAAAAGAAAAATAATTTTCAAATTGCTTTAAATTATAATATTTTAAAAAATGTACTTTTTTATTATAATAATATTGAATTAAATGTTAATAATTTTTCTTTATTAAATAAAAATATTCATGGATTTAATTTTGGAAAAATTTTATCTCCTTCTTTTTCATATAATTTTCTTGGAGGATTAAAATTTAATAATACAATTTTATCAAATTATTCTCTTGGTTGTTATACTAAACATAATATTACAAATTCTTTAAGATTTGAAAATTGTTTTGTAATAAATAAAGATATTAATCAAAAAAATTATTTGTCTGGTTTTGTTGCTGGTTTTGGTTATAAAAATTTTTTTAATTTCAAAATTAAATTATTAAAAAATGAAATTAGAAGTTATTTAAAAACAAAGTTTAAAAATTTTACTTTGTCTGCAAATGTTAATTATGAAATAAACACTAATTTAAATAATAATACAATAGGTAATAATAATTTAAATAAAAATCCTTTAAAATATTCTATTATTTTAAATTTTAAATAATCAAAGAAAAAAAATTAATATAAATTAAATTTATTGCATTGAAAAAAATATAACAAATTTATTATTTATATATCAATTAATAAATTGAAATTTTCAGTAATATTTAAAATAGAATCATCATTAATAGATATAAAATCTTTATTATTTTTTTTATTTTCAATATTAATAATTCCCATTTTACATAAATATAATAAAACTTCTGCCTGAATTCCACTATTATCAATACCAGTATGAAGTCTTTTTTTTAATTTAGAAAAAGTTATACCAGGTAAAGAATAAATATTTTTTAATATTTCATTTACATCTATTTCTTTATTCCATTTTTTATAATCAAATTTTATTGTATTTCCTATATAACCATCATCAAATTTTCTTTTTTTTTTAATATATTCATCTTTTATTTCATTATTATTTATTTCTTTTTTTGAGAACAAATTATTAAATAAAGAATTTTCAATTTTAAAATATTTATTTTCTTTCATTTCATTTTTAAAAATTGTTTTTTGATAATCTTTTGACATATATTTGAAGAAATTAGTTTCTTTAATAACACCATCATCAATAGATTTTAAATCTTGTTTTTTTATTTTTTTCCTTATTATATATTTAGGAATAATAATATTTGAAGGAGTATTAGTTTCAAAATATGAAAATATTTTTTTAGGATAATTATAATTATTAAATTCAGTTTTATATAATTTTTGAATATGAGTTTTTAATGAATAATTCATTTTTAATTTTTTAATTAATTCACTTTTCCAAATTTTAATATTTTTATCTTTATTTAATATTTTTTCTAATACATTAATTAATAAATCAATATTTCTTTCTTTGAATGAAATTTTAGAATTTGAAATCATATTATTTATCATATCTTGAATAGGATCTTCGTTTTTCTTTTTTATTTTTTTATTACTATTAATTAACTTTTGATTATTATTTAATAAAGATTTTTTTTGTGGTTTTATTTTCTCTGTAATATACTTAATTAATGAAGGCTCATTTTCATTTATATCTCTTCTTAAAGCAATAATTTTTTCTTGTTTTATTTCTTCTTTTTCATTTAAATAAGATTGATGAATATTTTTCATTGTTAATTCATATCTTAATAATTTTATTGCTTTCATTTTTTCTAAATCAAGTAATATTCTTTTTAAAGTTTTTCTATCAATTACAAAATCTTTTGTTTTTTCTAATATTTCTAAAATTAATTGTTTGATATCATTTAATGTTAAAACTTTTTCAGTTCTTACTTTATTCATTATAAATATGTATCTATTATATGCTGAACTTGAAAAATTTCTTTTTGGTTCTATAAAAGAAATATAAGATGATATATTTTTTCTTTTTGATTCTGGTGAATTATTTAAATCAATATTTAAATTTTTTTCTTTCATTATATTTAATATAAATTCATAATCAATTTGATTTAATTCTTCAAAATTTTCAAAATTTGTTTGATTATTATTGATTTTAAATTTATTAAAATTATCATTTTTTATTTGTATAATTTTAGTATTATCATTATCTTCATTTTCAATGTTTTTATTCTGTATTTCTTCATTATTTATTTGTTTTTTTCCATGAATATGATTATTTTTATAAAAAGTAACTAAATGTTTAATCCTAGAATCAATTTTATTTTGATCTATAATAAAATATACAAATTCCATTTTTTTTCCTTCCCTTAATACTTTATGACTAATTTCTTTTTTATCTTCTAATGATAAAATTATACTATTTAAACTTTTTTCTCTTCCTATAAAATCACACAATAAACAAATTTCATTTGCAGTTAATCCTTTTTCATTATTTAATAATAAATGAAATAAAATATTATTTTTTATTTCATTATCATCTATTATAAATGAAA
>JAEEGK010030273.1_pt1 | contig 10739 bp, 7 predicted proteins | sample 8958771 | NCBI WGS metagenome assembly JAEEGK01 (sample SAMN16246547, study PRJNA631951) | gut metagenome | biome: gut microbiome; feature: rumen; material: SC-attached | host: Bos | place: Iran: Karaj | collected 2018-10 | reverse complement strand
ATTGACGGTTTTTTTCTGCATATTTATAAGTTGAAATTAAATCTTCAATAAACCTAATTTCTAATTCATTTAATTCATTAAATTTATTCATTGATTCTTTTATTTTATCTAAAATATTATTATATAACTCATTAATTTTCTTTAGATATATTTTTATATTTTGAATTTTTTTTTCTAATTTTTCAATTTCTTTATCTTCAATTTTCATTCTTTGAATTATTTCAATATTATGATTTGAAGGTTCATTATTACAATAATTACAACTTGATTTTTTACAATCATTACAATAAACAACATAAGATTCATTATGTTCTAAACAATAACAATCAATTTTATTAATTGGAATTAAAATATGTTCTTTTTTTTCTAAATTATGTTTTAATTTACAATTATTACAAATAAATTTATCACATTTTGAACAATATTTTTTTGCATAATTATTATTATTATTATTATGATTATTTGTATAATTACAAAGAATTGAATTTAATTGTATATTTTTACTATTAATTAAATAATCATTAAGAATAATTTCTCCATTATGTCCTTTATTACATTTATATTTAATATAATCTTTTCCATCTTTTGAAATTATATTTATTTCTGGAATTAAAAAACAATTTGATTCTGGACAACGAGAAATAATTGCATCATGAAATTTAGAACTTCTTGATGAAATAGAATATGATTGCATTTTTTTATAATTTAATTTTTATAAAATAATTATTTAAATTAATTAAAATAATTTAAACAACAAACAAAATATTAATTTAAAAAATTGACAAATTTTTAATTTCAATGTTTAAAAACATCATTTTAATAATATTTAAAAATATTCTAAATTGAAAAAAATTAATAATATTATTATTTGGAAAATAAATATATTATTATTATTTTAACTAAATAAAATATATTTTTTACCATCATTAATGAAATATATTATAATATGTGTTCTAGCAAATAATTTATCTAATATTATTACTTTTATAATATTAGATAAATATATGAAGTAATAATTTCAACATTTTATGATTTATATATTTCTTAACTCTGTTTCTTCTTCTTAAAATAAAAATAGAATTTAAAATTTATTTATTTTCAATACTTTTTTTCATAATTTGATATATAATTATTTTCACAATTTATTCCATTCTCTATGTAAAAAATATTATTTTCAAATCTACAATATTTCTATCATTATTTTTATATTCAATTTAATTTATCCTTAAATTTCTTACATAATTCATATAATTATAATAAATTATCATTTAAATATAAATATATATTTTTTTATTCATATCTAAATTATATAAATTTACTGTTTCTCATAAATTAATTGAAAAGAAAATTTATTCTGAAATTTTATTCTTTCTTGAAACTTTTTTTTTTATAATTCTTGGAATTATTTAAGTTAATTTATTTTCAATCCAACAATTATAATTTTTTTTCATTTATTTTTTTTAGAAGATATTGGAATAATGAAAACAGGATAAACTTTTCTTTTACATATTTATATATATGGAACCACATCTTCTCTATGCTGAAAATTTCATATTGACTCTTGTATTAATATCAAGTTATAAAAGGAATATCATATTATTGTTAATTTTGATATACTCATTTTCTTTTTTTTTACTTTTTATATGGTTATTCCTTTTTTAAATATTTTAACTTTTTTTAATATTTGTTTTTTTTAAATATTCTTTTTTTAAAATATTGTTAAAGATTTTTTTTTAATGTAATTATTATATTATTTTTATTATTTTTGAAATTTTGTAAAGTTTTTAAATGTTTTTTATCTTTTTTCATAAATTAATCTTTCATTTTTAATTGTTTTTTTTGTTAAATAGAAAAATATTTTTTCTTCTTTTTTTATTTTTTTTAATATTCCCTTTGTCTTTAACTTTTTATTTTTTTAATTTTATCAACTCTTATTTATTTCTCAGTTAAATAATTGACATAAATTCATTTTTATATAAAGATTAAATTTTTAATAGTGATTTAATTAATTATTAATTAATAAAAATGGAAAAAAATAAGATAATATTTATGTTATATTTTCGTTAAATTAAAAATAAAAAATGTATAAATAATAAGAATCATCAGATTAATGAAATTAAATCATATCATAAAAAAAAATAAAAAAATAATAATATATATAATTCAAAATAAAAATAATATTTTTAAATGAGAAATATTGTCCAATAAATCATAATATATGAAAATTGTTCTTAAAATTCATTGAAAAAATAATAAAAATAAAAGTATTAAATGGTTCCTCAAAAAAATTTAATATCAAATATAAATATAATATCTTCAAATAATCAAAATAATATTTTAAAAAATAAATTATTATAATAATAATATAAATAATAAAAATTAGAAAAAGAAAAAAGTATAAAAAATACAAAAAATATTTTTAAAAGAAATTTTTTTCAAATAAGAATTGAACAACGATTAATAAAATTTTTTAATTAGAAAAAAATAAAAAATTAGGAAAATATATGATTGTTAAAACATTTAAATTGTAAAAAAATATACTATTGAAAAATAAATAGCCAAATAAAAAATATTTTCCTTTTTTTAAAATAATAAAAATAATTTCAAAAAATCCAAAATAATTCTTTATAAATTTAATGGTTATTACTTTTTTATATTATTCTTCATTATCTTTTTGAAATATTTCAATATCTTTTTTAATGTTTCTTTATCTTTTTTTAAAGAACCATTATCTTTTTTCAATTCTTCAATATCTTTTTTAAAGTTTTTATATCTTTTTTTAATGTTTCATTAATTTTATGTATTAATATTTTACTTGTAAATCATGTACTTTCAATTTTATTAAATTTTTCATTATTTTTATTAATCAAAATTTCAATCATTTCTTTTAATTCTTTTATCTATTTTTCATTTTTAGAATTTATTCTTTTTAATTTATCATTTTCTTCCATAAATTCTCTATCAGCTAAAATAGCTGAAATCTTTTGAATAGTTCGAGTTTAATTATCTTTTAAATATTTATCAATATTTTTTGAGTTTTAATTCCTTTATCAATAAACTTATATCCATCTTTATTCTTCTTTTTCTTCTTTTTCCTTTTTCTCATCTTTCTTTCCATCATTAATATTAATTTCAATTTCTTTAACTTCTTTTTTAACTTTAAATTTATTTTTCTTTTTTCTTTATTTTTTTGGCACAACGAGTATTCATTTCATTAATTATATTCTTTAACATCAAATCTAATTCTTTTAACTAATGAATATAATTATTTCTAATATTCATTTTTTCAATATTCTTCTCAAATTTTAATATATTATAAGTATCAAATAAAAAATCTTTTCCATTAATTACTCTTTTAATAAAAAAATATCATAATTTTTTCCATTATCTTCAAAATAAGAAATAATATTATTTAAATATTTATCTAATTCTCCAAATCTTTCGTCATTCTTTATTAAATGTGGTGGTATAATTAACTCAATTAATGAACCAGATTGTCCATATGATTTCTTAGGAGCAAAAGGAGAAAAGAAACCAAAAGAATATTTGAATTTACTTGCTATTTCAAGACATAAATTTAATGATACTCATGCATACTTCCAAAGACTTCCTGATAAATTAACAGCAGAACCAGAGAAATTTAAAACATTTAATGATGCACAAGATTCTGAAAATTATGTTCCATATGATGATTTATATAATTATAATAAGAAATTAGTATCTTTCCTTAAATTAATATTTGTAAGAGCAATGAGAGAAGATAGAACAATTATTTGTGCAACTCAACATTTCATTCCAACTGTTTTAGATGATAAAGATTTCCTTAATCCATATCCAGAAGAAATTAAAGATATTTATAATATTACAAATGCAACTACTCCAATTCTTTTCTTACTTTCTGCAGGTGCAGATCCATCAACAAATATTGAAAATCTTGCTAAAAAGAAAAATAAACATATTGATAGTATATCAATGGGAGAAGGTGTCCTTGAAATTGCAGTTAGTATTGTTGAAAATTGTAGACAATCAGGAGATTGGGTATACTTCCAAAATTGTCATTTAGGTCTTGATTTTATGAGTAAATTAGATATTATGTTAAAGAATACTGAATTAGAATGGAATCCAGAAATGAGAATATGGTTATCATGTGAACCAAGAGATGAATTCCCTATTGGTTTACTTCATCAATCTCTTAAAGTTACTAATGAACCACCAAAAGGTATTAAAGCAGGTATATTAAAAATTTATTCACCTGTTATTTCTGCTGAAAAATTAGAATTATTCAAAAAACAATATCCTACCATCTTCATATTATTTATTAATTTATAATTAATAATATCATCTTTATCAAAATATATTAAATATTTATTCATTTTAAAAGAAATGACTTTTCTGATTATTGAATCATTGAATAATATATATATTGAATTTTATTTTTTTTAAATTTAATTATATTTAATTTAATAATAGAAGATAAAAATATTTTTTATATATAATTTTTTTTAATAAAAACTAAAATTGAGAAAATACAAATTTTATAACTAAATCAAAATATATGATTTTTAATTTGAATAAATTAAGAAAAAGATTTCTGATATAACTTACTATTTTCAATTTTTTTTTTTACTAATTTAAATTAAACTAACAAAAATTAATATTTACAAATGAAAAAAATATAAAAAATATATGAAGATTGGAATTACTCAATCCTCATTTTTATACTCAATTGATATAATTTAATGAAGATTCCAAAATTATTAGTGAAGTAAAATTTTAATTAAAATTTAATAAAAATTTTTAAATTATTTGAATAATTTTTTACTCTTATAAAAATAATTTAGAAAATTTTTAATTACTATCAATTAATCTTTAACAAAAGCAAATTTTGTCTATTAATAATTTCAAATATTAAAAATAGATAAGATTTTTGACATTTTTAGATTAATTATTTAAAATTACATTTTATATAAATGTATTTTAATGTTTTAATTTAATAATTTTTTTTTTTTTCAATTCAAAAAGAAGAACAATTCATTTTTTTGTCTTTTGTAAGCCATCATATTTTTCAATAATATTATGTAATTGGTTTATATATTTTTGAAAACCATCATCATTTTGAATTGTACAAATTTCAATAATCTTTCTATAAAGTTCAATAATACCTCTATAAATATATTCATCTTCTTCTCTTTTTAAAATCTTTTCCTTTATGGAAATTATTTTTTCAATCTCTTGAATATTATTTAAATATTTATTCTCAAAATAATTAAATCTATTTTTCAAAGATTTTTTTTTATTTATTATTAAATCAATAATTGAATTAATTTCTGATTCTGGTAAAGAAATTTTATTAAGATATATATTTGGAGCACCAGGTTCCCAAATAAATTTAATACAAAATTTTTCTTCTAATTCACTATCATCAATTGTTAATTTTTTTATATTTTGTATACTAACAATTTCACCACAAAAAGTAATTTGACATAAAATTTTATTATTAGTGTCAATTGGATTTAAAATAAGAATATTTAAATCAGTTATTATTAAAAATCTGGGTTCAAAATTTAATCCATTATCTGTTCTAATACCAATCTTAATTTTTACTAATTTTATTACGTTATCTAATAAAAAATCATTTATGTTATAAATATCAGATTTAATAGAATAAGTTCCATAATAAGATAAAAGTTTATTTCTAAATTCATCTTCAATATTATTTAAAAAAAAAGGTATTTTATTTATTATATCAGAAATTTTAATATTTGATCCCCAATTTGAAATTAAACTATTTAATAAATTACTATTATCATTTAAAGTAGGAAAAGCAAACTATAAAAAATAAAAAAAATAGTATTTTACATCTGATAAACAATTTACAATTGGTGGTTTTACTGGAAATTCTTTATTGATAATTATTACAAAGTATATATCATATTTCCTATTATTTACATTTGTTTTTTTGAATAATTTGACAAATATTTTAAAAATATAATTTTTATTATCATATCTTGTATATATATAATATTCCTTTAAAGCTTGTGGAAATTTTATCATTAAATCTATTTTATAATATTAATAGAAAGATACCTTCATTTATTGATTGCATCAATGATGACATATATTCATCTATCAACTCTGATTCATTTTGTTTATTATCTTTTTTTGAAATATTTTTTTCCATATTATTAAAATTGAAAAAATATTAATATAATCCATTAATTTATATTATTTGAATATTTATATGAAAAATAAATTATTAGTTTACTTATACTTATATAAATAACTAATAATATGAGATAAAAATATTATAATTTTTTTAAATGAATTTCAAAAATAAAAATAAAATATTTGGAACAAAGATAAAGGAATATAAATAATTGAAAAATTAAATAAAAAATTTACAAAATTTATTTTAAATAAAAATAAAATAATTATTAAATATAAATTCAAAAACTTGTTTTTCAAAGTGATTTGATAAATGATTATTATTTATGTTTGAAAATATTATTATAATTCAAAAATAAGTTAATTTAAATAAAAAATTTGATGTTAGAATTTAAATCATTTTTAAATAAAATAATTGATTTTTTTCAAAATATAAAAATGCAAAAAAATAATAATAATGAGAATACTAAAAATAAGGTTTCTATTAATAATTGTAATAAAAAAAATAAAGAAAAAACTAAATTTTTTTGTTGTTTTAGTGCAAAAAAGAAAAAGGTTATAAGTAAAGTAGATAAAAATAATGATACTTCTATAAAAATATTATATCATAACTCAAATATAATAAAAGATTCTTTAAATTCAAATAATAAAATTCATTATTATGTTAAAAAAAATATAAATGATGAAAAACAAAGTAATAAAACTAATAATAAGAATACTGAAAAATATGAAATAGAAAAAAAAGATGAAAAAAGTGAGGAAAAAGAAGAAAAAGAAATAATTAGATTTAGTCATAGAAAAACTTATTCTATTGATAATATAATATCTCCTAAATTGATTGATAAAAATGATAATTTAAATTTTGATGATAATAATATAAAAAAAGATAACAGTTTAAACAAAGAAAACAAAATAGAAAAAGAAAATAATATAGAAAATTATAATGAAAAAGAATATAATAATAATGAAAAAATTGACTTTGGAATTTCTATAATTAAAGAAAAATTAAGTAAAAATTCAAAAGAAGGAAATAATAGACATACTTTAAATCTTGAAAGAAATGAACCAAATTTTGGTAAATCAGAAACATATAAAGATGGAACTCATACTGTTAGAAATGATATTCCCATTAAAGATATTGTTTTAAACAATAATATAAATATATCTTTAATGAATAAAATTTCAAATAATTTAGCACAAAATATATTAAATGAATTAACAAAAAAAGAATCTAATAATAATATAATAAAAATAAATCAAATAAATCCAGAAATAAAATCAAAAGAATTTATTAATGAAGAAGTAAATACAATTGAAAATAATGAAGGAAACAAAATAGAAAATATAGAAGAAAATAAAATTGAAGATATTGATGAAATAATAATTGAAAACAGTGAAATAAACAAAAAAGATAATACAGAAGAAAACAAAATAGAAAATACAGAAGAAAATAAAATAGAAAGTACTGAAACAAATAAAATAGAAAATACTGAAACAAATAAAATAGAAAATACAGAAGAAAACAAAATAGAAAATACTGAAACAAATAAAATAAACGATACAGAAGAAAACAAAATTGAAAATATTCAAAACATTCAAAACACAGAAACAAATAAAATTTCCAACATATCTGTAACTCAAACCAATGAAATAAAAGAAAATTCACCAATAATTAATCAAAAAAAAATATTAGATCCAGAAAAACAAAATTTCGAAACAGAAACATTAAAATCAATACAATTATATTACATAAATGAAGAAAAGTCAAATAAAGACATATTAAATAAATCAAATGATAATATTAAAACTCCAAATTTAAATAATAAACATGAAAAAGAAAATGATAATGAAGAAAATATAAATATAGAAGATATATTTGAAGATATTGATGATGATTTAGGAATAGAAGACGAACATAATGAAGGTGATAATAAAATAGATGAAAAATCTTCAATTATATCAAGTTATGTTTTATCAAATTTAAAAATGACTTTTTCAAATGATTCAATGTCAATTGCACCTTCATTAATTTATAAAAGTGAAATACAATCAAATTCAAATGTTTCTAATTTTAATAAAAAAATATCAATTATTCCTCCTGGAATTGATGATAATGAAGTTGAAATTACTAATGAAAATGAAGAAGGATTTAAAGCTTTTATTGAAACACCAAGATCAAGTAATTTTAATTTTAAAAAAGATTATTCTAGAGAAAATAGTTTATTTAAAGGAATTTATGATAAAATTGATAAGAAAGAAAAAGAAATTAAGAAATTAAATGAAAAAATAAATCAACTTTCTTTAAAAATTAATGGATGTCATGAAGAAAATAAAAAATATGAAAAGTGGATTGAAAAAGAAGAAAGTGAAGGAGAATTATTAAGACATATGCTAAATTTTCTTACTAAAAATCAATGATTTTTTTATTTTTTGGTAATTAATTAATTAGTGTAAATTTATTTTATATATATTTTAAATAATTAATAATTTAATTATTAATAATATTTAAAAAAAAATGAATGTTCTTATTCAAGTTCATGAGATTTTTCCTTCTATTAATGAAATAATTGAAAATGAAGATGATAATATTATTTTAGTTTTTATTATTCAAGGAGAAGAACATGTTTTTAATATGATTGATTTAATTGAAGATAAAATTACAATTTCTTTAAAATTAAAAGACAATTTATCATTAATAAATTATGAAATATATAGAAATGCAAATTTAATATGTGAAGGGGAATTTTTCCCATTTAATGATATTAGATGGTTAAATTCAAAAAAAATAAAATATAAAAAAATAACTTCTTTTAATTTAATTGATTTAATAAGACTAAAAATGAAATGTTTAATTATTAACGAAAAATCCAAATTAAAAGGAAATGTAAAAAAAAATTCTAAATTAATGAAAAAATCAGGAATTACTAATAATAAATCAAATAAAAATTTAACTCAAAAACTAAAAATAACAAGTAAAAATTCATTTAACTTTTCAAGTAATGAAAAATCAAAAGATAAAGACAATAATAATATATCAAATAAAAATAACGTTAAATTATCTTATAATAAATCAATTGAAGATATAAATAATTTATCAAATACAGTTTTTATGCCTTTAAATCAAATATCAATTGATGATTCAATTCAATTAAATAATCCTTTATTTAATAGTACTTCAGGTAGAAGTAATACAAGAAAAAAAAGTTCAGAAAAAATAAATATAAAAAGATTAAATTCTCAAATTGTAAATAGAAAAACTAGAATACAAACAAATTATTCTAAAAATTTATCTATTAAAAGTAATTCAAGTGGTACATATAAAACTTCTGCTTCATCAATAAGAGAAAATAGTAAAGAAAAAATAAATAATAATCATCATGGTAATAGAAATAATAATATTCAAAAAAATTTAAATTATAATTTATCTAGTTATGAAAAGAAATTTGATTTTTCTTTTAAATCAATTGATGAAACAATTATTGATAAACAATTTGAAAATGAAATTCAAAATGATGATATTTTATGTTTTACTAAAAAAACTAATAAAAAAATTATTGATAATGAATATTCATTTGATTATGTTTCTCCTTTTATTTTTGAAAATGAAAAAAGTAATGATAATATTGAAGATAATAATTTAAATTCTAATTTTGAAAATTATAAAAGTGATTTTGAAATATTTTATACTTCTGATTATTTAAAAAATATTGAAAATGATGTTATTAATTTAGAATTACAATTATTAATTGAAAAGATTTTTGAAATTCAAGAATCATATCACTTTGAATTAGGAATGTTAAGAAAGAAAAATTCTATAATGGAAAGAAATTATAATTTATTTTCTGAAAGATTGAAGATTTTGACAAAAAAGTATTCTAAACTTGTAAATATGTTAAAATCACTTGAAATGGAAAATTATAAAAAATCATTTAAACAAAATAATATAGTAAAAAGTAATTTTGATTTAATTAATATTAATATAAAAGAATGTAATATTTGGAGAAATATGTTAAATAATAAAGATAAAAAGAAAAAATTATTTAAAATTTTTCACAAAATAATTTTTAAAGGATTTGAAAATAAGAAAAAATATTTAAATAATTCTCAAAAATTAATTTGTGAAAAATTAAATATTAAATATAATAATAATAATAATAATATTAAATTATCAAATCAACAAATAAGAAATGAAAATTTATTAATAAATAAAAATCCAATTTTTTATACAAAATCATCAAAACATTTTAAAAGTAATAGTTTATCATATCCTCCAAAACCAATAATAAGTCAAAGTTTAAAAATTACAAATGATAATTCAAAAAAGATTCGAGGATTTAAAACAAATGCGCATATAAAAAAATAACAAAGTCAAAAAAATTTTTTTTCTTTTATAATTAACATTTACAAAATAATAATATTTATTATAAATAATAAAATAAATTATAATAATACTTAAACTAAAAACCAAAAAAAAACTTTTTTTTTTAATAAAAAAAAATATAAAAAAAACCTAAACTCAAAAAAAAATAAACTAAAAAATAAAAATAAAAATAAAACAATAAAATAAAAAAAAT
>JAEEGK010030272.1_pt1 | contig 10739 bp, 5 predicted proteins | sample 8958771 | NCBI WGS metagenome assembly JAEEGK01 (sample SAMN16246547, study PRJNA631951) | gut metagenome | biome: gut microbiome; feature: rumen; material: SC-attached | host: Bos | place: Iran: Karaj | collected 2018-10 | reverse complement strand
CCTCCTATTCGGCCACAAAACGCTACGTGAACCACTATCTGGAATGCCTCACCCAACTGAAACATATCAAAGGGCTCAAACATCTGACCATCACAGATATCCGTCCTGGCTTTGTCAAGACACCATTACTCAACGACGGAGGTAATTATCCTCTGCAACTCGATGTGGACAAGGTGGCCGCGGAGATTGTGGCGAAAGTCGGAAAGAGGAAGCAGATCATCACTGTGGACTGGAAATACCGCATCCTGGTCTTCTTCTGGAAGATGATACCACGGTGGATTTGGGTGAGGATGCCTGTGGTTTCGAAGAAGGGATAGTGGCGATAGTGGCTATAGTAGCTATAGTGACTATAATAACTATAGTGACTATAATAATAATGACTATAAATAATCCCCTCCATTTCTTTGCAAGAGGAAATGGAGGGGATATATTTTGATAAAAGGGTATTAATGCCACTCCTTGGTGACCTTATCACCACGAACGACGACATTCAGTCCATGAACGGGTGACTCGGAGATGCGGCCAGAAGCATCGTAATAACGCGGAGCGGCACCATCGGTCGAAATCGAGCGGATGCCTTCGTCGCCATTGCCAAACTGAGCAGCCGTAATAGCCATCGTATTGGCCACCTCGCACTTGGTCTTGTCGCCGGGGTCGTAGTCGTGGACAAAAGCGAGGATGCCAAGGTTTTCGAAGACGTAGTTCTCGTTGTAGGGAAGCGTACATTCGTATGTGTAATCGTCGCCTTCCCATTCGAGAACGTCACCCCACGTGCTATTGACACGACGCCCCACATTGTAGTGGATATACTCGCCGCTGGCACCAGCCTGGTTGATGGCAGCGAGATTGGTCTCGGTAAGGACAACAGTGATGCGAGCTGGCTGACGTGTGAAGTCGGCCTTGGCTCGTGTACCAGTCACACGCACCTTGATCTGAAGGTTTTCGACATCAGCTTCGGCTGTTACTTTAAGGCTTACAAAAGCCGTTTCGCGCATTCGCTCACGGATGAGGGAATACATCTCCTGCTTGCTACCAGGGTTGCTGACGGGGGTTATAGCATCGGGCTGAGCATAACGATCGTACATCACGGCTGGGGCATACTGATTGTCGTAGAACCAGCACCAGTCGGTATCGAAGCGGGTGGTGAAGTTGTCGGTATAGTATCCGGCATGATGCTCGGTAGTGAAAAGACGACCTTCGAACTCCGGCTCATTCATGGCATCGTGGATGTAACTAGCCACACGAGGACAATTGACACACTTCTCTGTGGTGAACTCCTCGAGCAGGACATTACGCACAAAACTATGCAATGTTACGCCAAAGGAACCTGTCATCGAATTGTCGCTCATGTTCTCGTCCTTGCCCTCGTTGAGGTTGTCGATGGTAAGAGTGAGTGTGCGCTGGGCAGGATCCATAGTCTGAATGCCCGGGAAATTGGCAGTGAGTTTCACAGTCTTGACCTCTCCGTAAGCGATGACAGAATCACAGTGAACAGAGTAGGTGTCGGCAATACCTTCGATAGCACAAAGCACATCGAAGCCCGTGATTGTCACGGTAGCATTGTTGCGCACCTGCAAAGTGAAATTGAACGTTCCCTCATCGACCACAAAGTTCTTTTGAAGCGTAGCAGCTTCGAGCGTGAGGTCGTACTTGGGAAGATTATCACCGTAGAATACGGCTTCGACACAGGTGGTATAGTTTGCACTGTGGTCGGTCCACTCATCACTGCCAGACTGCACGAAACACGAGAGGCCAGGCACACCCTGTTCCAAGGCGCTCATTGCCTTGCTGGTGCTCTTCTGATGGTAGGAATAGCCGATGTAGAGCGCACCGGTCTCAGCCGTGATAGCAAGAGGCACGTTGAGCGTGACGGTGTTCCAATTCTTAGAGACACTCTCGGCAGTACCTTCTGCGAGGTTTTCGCCATTGAGGTCGCTGCGCACCCAAACGCGAAGTCCATCGACATTGAGTTTGGAGGCAAGTGCAGCACTGACCTCACGGAGTTCATTGCCCTCGAACATCTTCACCTTGTCGGCAGAAAGAAGGATGGCTGCACTTGTCCAAGTGTCCTTCTGGGTGGAGACATTGGCGAAATATTCGTCAGCCGTCGAGGGGAAAGGACCCATCTCGCCCTGACAATACCCTACATGGAAGCCCGATGTCTGAGCATTGCCCACCCCGATAAGGGTGAGCAATGCGGTTAGGATTAACGTAAGACGTTTCATTGTTCAAAGTTTACTTCATGATCTTCTGAACACTGACACTTCCGTCGGCGTTGTTCTTACGAACGATGTTGATGCCATTGACCATACCATTGACCTTGCGTCCATCGACAGTGTAGATCTGAGCGGCCTTAAGAGCCTCGACAGCATCGATGCTACGGATAGCATCAGGCTGCTGGGTGTGAGTGATGAAGACATCGTCGAGACGGATGATGTACTGGCCGTTGCAATCGTGATGGCGGAACAGGAGCACGATTTCCTTGCCCATGTAGTCAGCCACGTCGAGTTCGCGGTACTGCCAGCCGTCCATAGCGCCTGCCTCTTCGGCAAGAGTTTCGCTGATGACAGGCTCGGTGAGAGCAACATCCTTCACGTCGATACCCTTTTCGGCATCATACTCAGCAATGTAAAGGCTATAATGCTCGGCCCAACGAGAGGGGCTGAAAGCAGCGACATAATAGGTGAGCAAAGCTTCACCGTCGGCAGGCATGGTAATGATGGGCGAAAGCGTCCAGTTGTCGGGCTCAATGGCACCCAAGAAGTTGCTATAAGAGACAGAAGCGAGGCACTGTCCACCACTATGGCAGTACTCTGGGCGGTCGCCCCAGAGGTTGGAACCAAGGTTCCAAGTCTCGCCGTCGCCATCAGGATCAGATGTAGTCCATCCATAAGCATCGTCCTCGAAATCGCCGCAGAGCACAATACCCTCAGCAGCAGGATCAATGGCTGTGCCATGGCAAGTAACCTCCACATCGCCAGCGCTGGTGCTGATGGTGACCTTGCCGTCGTAAATACCAGCTTCCTCAGGATAGAACCAGAGGGTCACATTGATATTCTTGTTGAACTGTGCAACCTCGGTAGTCTCAATGCCATAGAATGGAGCCTCGCCATTGATAGCACTTACACTGAGGGCGTTAGAGCCCGTGTTGTGGAGACGGACAACGGCAGTCTTGTAGCGGTTGGGACCTACATAAGTATCTTCGAAGGTCACTTCTGGATCGAGCAGTTCTACGCCGGTCTCATTGAAATCAGACACCTTGATGCGGATGTTCGAGATTTCAATCTTATCACCCTCGGGAACGGTGCCGTCTCCATTGTGATACCAACCCCACTGATAATAGTGATTGCCTGGTATACAAGCGAGGTAGTCAGCCCAGAACGGATCGTTGGCAAAGACATCGGAGCTGGCATCAGCACCATCGGAACCATAAGCAGTCTTCGTACCGGAAGTCATGGGGTGAGAGACGTTGTAAGTTGCATAGCTGCTGTACTGGTATTCGTAGGAATCCTCAGTGATTGGGCGTCCCCACATCTGACCATCCCAAGAAACATAAGCAATCTTGCCCTCGGGAACGGTGAGGTTCATCTGGAAATAAGCGGTGGCGTATGCACTGTTGTCACCAGCGTTCTTGTTGGTGGCCTTTCCATCGACGATGACGAACGGATAGGACTCGTTCATCGACCATGAGGTGATGTACTCAGCACCCTCAACTACAAGGCTTGCGAAGTCGGGCATATCCATCACACTGGCTGTTGCCTGTGCAGTGAAAGTGCCTGCAGAAGTGACGATGGTGTAGGTAGCCGACTTCTCACCAGAAGCCTTGGCCTCCATTGAGATCGGGATGTTGACCTCCTGCATCGTAGCAGCTTCGGTGAGGCCACTGATGTCGGCTGTGAACTCTTCATTGTCGGAAGTGACGCTGGAGATGGTAAGGGCATTAGCGCCGAGGTTCTTGATAGTAATGACGCCATTCTTCGTCACAGAGCCACCCACGGGGAGGATTGCGTTACCAAGAGATACCTCAGGTGTGAGGACTGCAGCAGAATCGGCGTTGAGCGTAGCCTCAGTATATTCAATGTCATAGACATAGAGACGGTTTTCGGCGAGGCCTGAGTAGTAATTGCCATCGTACTGGAAACGGATGAAGTGCTCGCCAGGAGCGAACTCCCAGTTACCCGACATGTCTTCGTTGGCACCTGTGTAGGAAGCCTTGGCTCCATTGAGCGTATCGATGAAGTAACCGCCGGCGTTATAGTACCAGTAGCTGACATTGTTTGAAACACCCTTCCAGGCTACTGTAGCGAGCTTGCCCTCGGGAACGGAGAAAGCAAGGTTGAGCCATGACGAGCCGTAAGCACCATAGGTGGTAGAAGTGGCGACAGTGGTACCATCCTCGAGGGTCACGATCTCAAACGGATATTCAATGCCTGTAGTAGCGGTGAAGTTGCCGCTCTTGATGACAGCGCTGTAGTCGGGATAATCCTTGGCAGAACCAGCGAGATCAACAACGAGGGTAGATTCGCCTGTACCATTATCATAAGTAATGGTAACAATGCCCTCATAAGAGCCGGCCTTGTTAGCAAGGAAATCGAACGAGAGGTCGAGCGTGCCCTGAGCAGGAACGGTGCCTCCAGTTACTGCAGAAGTGAATGCATCATCCTCAGCCTCGAGTTCGATGACGAAGTCAGCATCCTTACCACCAGTGTTGATGAGCTGGAAGCCCTTGGTAGAAGATGTTCCGACAAAGCACTCACCAAAGTCAATCGACTCGGTGAAAGTAATGACATTGGCCACTTCAGGATTGGGCAGCACAGCTGTGAAAGACTTATAGACGCGGATGTTGCCGTAGTCGTATTTTGCGAGGAAAGAAGTACGGCTTGTAATCGAAGCGATGGTGCCGTCTTCGTTGACCGTAAGGTCGAAGACGAGTTCCTCGGCAGGAGTCAATGTGCCAGTTTCGCTCACTGTGCCAGCGAGCAACATAGCGGTGTAGTAGCCACCCATGTAGTTGCCGCAAGCTACACCAGTTGCGCCAGTAGCGATGGTAATAGTCTTCGCATCGGCATCATATACACCATCGACGGGATAGTCGTAGGACTGGTAGTACGAACCAGCAGAAGCAGCCAGCATGTCGAAGAGGTTGGTGAACGTAGCCTTGGTGCCATCGAGGGCAAGTCCAACGTTATAGGTAAAGATGTCACCACCCTCGGGATTGAATGTGTAGCCGTTGTGGTAGGACTGCGCTACGGCGAAGTAGGACACGGTATCAACTTCAGCGGCGTCAAGACGAGCCAAAGGAGCACGACGGACAGGACGGGCTGCTGCTGGAGCAACGCCATCGAACAGGCCATCGACGGTGTTTGGGGTGGCCAAGAAGGTCACATCACTGGGGTTGAGAGTTGCTTTCAACTCTGCAGCGTTGATTTTCTGCTGTGGAACGAGCTTCTGCGCATCAGCAGTAGCTGTCAGACAGAGAACGGCTGCCAAAGGGAGTAAGATTCTCTTCATGTTGTGTAATATTAAAAAAGTGAATAAAAAGATGAATTCAATGCTGCAAAAGTAGTCAATTTGGGCGATTAATGCAAAAAAAGTGGCTCTTGGATTCGACATTTTCAAGAAATTGAATAAAAAAAGATGGATTTTGGTTGATTTTTGCATACTTTGCTTACAGAATATGGAAAAAATGTGTAACTTTGCCAAAGATTCAGGGACTAAAACTGCCCCTCGTAAGCTAAATAATGAAGAAAGCGCTCCTTGCACTATTGACTTGCATCTGTCTTTTGCCTTCGTTGTGTGCCATGACGCACAGCGAAGATGCTGACAGTCTCGTCAATGCTGCCCATCATTATTATAGCGAATACCGTTATATGGATGCGCTGGACGCGCTTGCCAAGGCTGTAGAAAGGGCCGATGCCACCAGCAATGAGATTGCCATGGAGAAAGCGCTTCTTTCGATCGGCAACATCCATTCGATGTTCAACGACTACGAGCAAGCTTTGCACTACTATACCCAATGCTACAACAAGGCCCAAAACGCGGGCAATGAATTGATGCGCTCGCGTGCAGGTGCCAATATGCTGATGTGCTACTGCATGATGGGCGATGCCGATGAGGCGCAAAAGTGCTACGACAAATTAGGACCATTAGATATGGAGGATCCTAATCTGACACGCTTCTACAATTATCTTAATCAAGGATTACTCGCACGTGTGCGCAAAGATCTTCATGCAGCCATCTTTATGCACACACAGGCACTCGACTATGCCCGCAACCATGAGATGGACGGGCATTTTGCAGTCTCGCAAATGGGGCAACTGGGCACACTCGAAGAGGAACTGGGCAACGAAAAGCAGGCCATTGACTGGTATCTGCAATGCGAGAAGCTTTCGAAAGAAGGCGGCTATATGAGCCCTCTCGTTACCGCTTATGAGAAACTATCAAACCTCTATCGCAAGCAGCACAACGACAGCGCGTCGATGCGCTACCAGCGACTATTCGTCAGCCTTTCCGACTCGCTCTTCAACGAACGTGAATTCAATAGCAAGCGAGGGCGCATCGTCGATTACGAGACGCAGCACAATATCCTTGAGATCAGTTCGCTCAACAGCCGCAACCGCACACTTTTAGCTGTCATCGTCCTTTTTTCACTTATGCTGGTAGCGCTCATCGTTTTGATCAGCTACATCTTCCGACAGAATCGAGAACTTGTGTCTACACAACGACTGCTTATCGAGAAGCACAACGAACTGAACAAGCAACTTGAGATGCAGAACAGGTTGAGCGATGAATACTTCAAGGCTCCTGCCCCATCAGATTCCCAAGCCAATCCACTTGCTGAAATTGCCAACGACAGAGACAAGAATGAAGTGAGTGGCAACGCCATGGACGAGGAGAGCTACGAATGCGCAGCACCACTGCTTAGCAAGCAACAGTCAGACATGCTGCTCATTGCCATCGCCAAGGTCATGGAGGACAGCCACACCATCAGTGACCCTGACTTCGGGCTGCAGACACTGGCCAATCTGGTGGGTTCGAACACGAAATATGTGTCATGGGCCATCAATGCGACCTATGGAAAGAACTTCAAGACCTACCTGAATGAATACCGCATCAGAGAAGCCTCACGCCGACTGGCAGACACCGAGAAATATGGTAATCCTACTATGGCCGTGCTTGCCGAACAACTTGGCTACAAATCGCCCACGAGCTTCAATCAGGCGTTCAAGCGCATACTTGGCATGACTCCTGCTGCCTATCAAAAACTCATCCGTCAACAATAAAACACACTATTTTTCAATACAGTTAAACGACATGAAAAGAACTATCACATCACTTGTGGGCGTCATCGCCTTGACACTTGGCATGACTGCGACCATGCAAGCCCAGGCACCTTCGAAGACCTGGAACCCCAACATCAAGAACGGCATGTACAAGAATCCGGTGATCGATGCCGACTACTCTGACCCCGATGTTTGCCGTGTGGGTAATGACTACTACATGACATCGTCGTCGTTTGCCTGCTTTCCAGGACTGCAAATCCTCCATAGCACCGACCTGGTGAACTGGGAGCTCATCGGACATGCCTTGACCGACGACTATCCCGTACTCCCGGAATACGAAGGTACCGACCTCGACTGGCACAAGAAAATTCAGCACGGCAACTACGTGTGGGCTCCTGCTATTCGTTATCACGACGGGTGGTTCTACATCTATTGCGGAGACCCCGACCAAGGTCTCTTCATGACCAAGACAAAGGACCCTGCAGGCACATGGGAGCCCATCGTCTGGGTGAAGAAGGGCAAGGGCATGATTGACTGCTGCCCCTTGTGGGACGAAGACGGCAAGGCCTACCTTTCGCACGGTTGTGCAGGCTCGCGTGCCGGTGTGAAGTCCGTTCTATTTGTAGCACCCATGTCGCCTGATGGCACCAAGGTAATTGGTCCTTCACGTATCGTATATGACGGACACGAGGACCAACCCACCATCGAGGGCACGAAGTTCTATAAGCGCAACGGCTACTACTACATTTTCAGCCCCGCTGGTGGCGTGAAGTACGGCTGGCAGGTGGAACTCCGCAGCCGCAGTCCTTTCGGTCCCTACGAGGAGTATGTGGGCCTCGCACAAGGCAAGTCGAAGGTCAACGGACCTCACCAAGGCGCGTGGGTTGATACGCAGAACGGCGAAGACTGGTTCCTCCACTTCCAGGACAAGCATGCCTACGGACGCGTGGTGCATCTGCAGCCTGCACGCTGGGTGAACGACTGGCTCGTGATCGGCGAGGACAAGGATGGTGACGGGTGCGGTGATGCCGTGGCACAATGGAAGAAACCTGACCTTCCCTCTTCGGGCGAATTCCAGCCCGCAGAAGACGACGAGTTCGACTCTCCCGAACTAGGTCTGCAATGGCAGTTTGAGGGCCCTTACAGCCACTACTGGTACTTCTGTGATGCCAACAAGAGCAAACTTCGTCTCTACGGCGTACAACGCCCTGACGGCTTCAAGAACCTCTCCGACCTGCAGAACGCCCTGCTCCAGAAGTTCCCTACCGAGAACTTCACAGCCACGGCCAAGATGCAGTTCATCCCCAATCCCGATTACAAAGACAAGGGTGAAGAGGGTGGCTTCATCATCAAGGGACAGGACTATGCAGCAATCAAAATCGTCAGCACCAGCAATGGGTGCGAACTGCGCTACGTGACCTGCGCTGACGCTATGAAAGGCAAGGCCGAGAATCTCGTGAAGCGCGTGGAGCTGAAGATGTCGAAGATGAAGGCGCCCTACACACAGAAGTATGCCGTCGATGACATCCCACAGCCCCGTATGGCAACGCAGGACGTCTATGTACGCGTCACGGTGAAGAGTGAAGGCACCGGCAACTCCATCAAGTCGAAGGCACAGTTCTACTACAGCCTCGACGGCAAGAAATACAAGAAGATCGGTGACGAATTCACCGTGAAGGAAGGCCGCTGGATCGGTGCGAAACTCGGTTTCTACAATTCCCGTCCCGGTGTAAAGAATGACGGTGCCTTCCTTGACATTGACTGGATCAGATTCGAAAAGTAAATGAACGCAACACTGGTACTGGGCGTCATCGTCCTTTACTTCCTCATGGTGTTCGGCGTCAGCTGGTGGACTACCCGCCGACGTGACCGCGACACCGAAACCTTCTATCGTGGCGATCGCAAGAGCCCCTGGTGGGTGGTGGCGATTGCCATGATTGGTACATCTATCTCGGGCGTGACCTATGTGAGTGTGCCTGGCATGGTCGAGGCGAAGCAGATGAGCTACATCCAAATGGTGATCGGTTTCGTCTGCGGCTATTTTGCCGTGGCATATATCCTTCTGCCCCTCTACTATCGCCTTGGGCTTTCGAGCATCTACGTCTATCTGGAACAGCGCTACGGGCGCTATGCCCACAAGACGGGTGCTGCCTTCTTCCTCCTGAGCAAATATCTCGGCTGCGCGGTCAGGATGTACCTCACAGCCGTCGTACTGCAACTTGTACTCTTTGACCAACTGGGCGTACCCTTCGGCCTATCGGTGGCCTGCATCATGCTCATCGTCTGGCTGTACTCATTCCGTGGCGGAGTGAAGACACTTGTCTGGACCGACCTGCTGCAGACCCTCTGTCTGCTGGCAGCCATGATAGGCTTCGTGATTTGCATCAGTTCGGCCATGGGATTGGACTTCAAAGGACTGTGTGGCACCATTGCCGACAGCCCGATGTCGAGGGTGTGGTTCTTCGACGATGCCAACGACACGCGCTACTTCTGGAAGCAGTTCCTGGGCGGCATGTTCACGACCATCGCCATGACGGGTCTGGACCAGGACATGATGCAGAAGAACCTCTCGTGCAAATCGCTGAAAGAGGCTCAGAAGAACATGGTCTCATACGGCTTCGGGTTCCTACCCGTCAACATCATCTTCCTTTCGCTGGGTATATTATTATATATGTACGCGCGAGAAGTGGGTGTTGACAAGAGCGGAGACGAGCTCTTCCCATATCTTGCCACAGGCATCAATCCAACTACGGGACAGCCCTTCCTGCCCCTCATCGTGAGTGTACTCTTCGTCCTTGGACTTGTGGCCGCCGCCTTCTCGTCGGCAGGTTCGGCAGTCACTGCGCTGACCACAGCCATCATGGTGGACTTCCTGCGCAAAGCGCCCGGGGAGGAGGAGGGTTCGAAGGGTTTGAGGAGTTCGAAAGGGTTGAGGGGTTTGAGGGGTTCGATAGAAGGAAAACGTTTCTGGGTGCACATCATCAACTCCATCATGATGGGATTCATGATCTACCTTTTCCATCTGCTGGCATCGGGCTCGGTCATCAACGCCGTCTATGTTGTAGCATCCTACACCTATGGTCCGCTCATCGGACTCTTCTTCTTCGGTATGTTCACGAAGTGCAAGGTGAAGGATGGATGGTGGATACCGATGATCTGCATCGCTTCGCCCCTACTCTGCTGGATTCTCGATCAAAACTCCGAAGCGTGGTTCAATGGCTATAAAATCGGCTACGAGATGCTGCTGATCAATGGAGCACTAACAGCGTTAGGACTGCTGGTTGCTTCGATGAGGAAGAACTGAAAAAACATTTCATACAGATAAAATGAACGACCTTACTTTCGCAAGCAAGGTCGTTTTCGTGATTTACCATTAAATCCCTTTTATATTATGGGGAGCCGAAGACGGGACTCGAACCCGTGACCCACGCATTACGAATGCGTTGCTCTACCAAC
>JAEEGK010030269.1_pt1 | contig 10741 bp, 6 predicted proteins | sample 8958771 | NCBI WGS metagenome assembly JAEEGK01 (sample SAMN16246547, study PRJNA631951) | gut metagenome | biome: gut microbiome; feature: rumen; material: SC-attached | host: Bos | place: Iran: Karaj | collected 2018-10 | reverse complement strand
TCCACCGCGTAGATCTTGTCGGTCATGCGTCCCCCCTCGGCCTTAGGTATAAAAAAGTCCCAGGTTGAGGGGTATCCTGTGGAATTTGAGGGTCTCGGTGTCCCCCGCGGCCATGGCCAGGAGCTCCGCCAGGTGGATGACGGGCTTGCCTCCCTCGTAGTTGTCGTAGAACCACTGGCAGTTGGGGCAGCCCATGACGATGACGTCGGCCTCGGCGCATTCGGCCTCCCTCTCGGCCATCAGCTTGTCGTTGATGCCCTTGACGTTCTTACCGCAGCAGCCGTAGGCATTGCCCACGTACTCGGCGCCGGTGGCCTCCACGATGGCGATGATGTCCTTCATGTACCTCTCGGCGGAGCATCCGGGCTCGATGGCTACCTTCAGCTTGACACCGGGGAGCTTCCTGATCCTGTCGAGGTACTTCGCGAGGTAGGTGCAGATGTGCGGGGCATATACTCCCGACCTGCCGAGCTCGTCTGTGCATCCGGCGCAGAGGGTGACGGTGTCCTTCCCGTGGGCCTTGGCGCGCATCTTGTACTTGTACTCGTTGCGCTCGGGCTCCTCCATCACGCGGAAGGGTACGGGATACATGCAGCAGGTGTTCTCCGGCAGCTCCCCGAGGCCGATGCCCAGTGCCTGGAAGGCCTTGACGGCAGCGTATTTGAGATAGGGGAGACGGCCCTGCACGATACACCCGGGGAGCATGTAGACGTCGTTCCCCTCGGTGTAGGCGGGCACCTTCTCCTTCCATTCGTCGGAGGCGGGAGGTATGGAATACCCCGTGGACTCGAAGCTCTCGGGCACCTGCGCATTGAGGTACTCGGCCCTGAGATAGAGCAGGGCGAGCTTGGGGTCGGTGTGCTTGCAGACCTCGCTGCACTTGCCGCACCCGATGCACATAGTGGCGTTGGCGTTGTCCCTCTCGAGCATGGAGAGCCACGGGCTGCATCCGCCGTACTTGAACGAGGGGCAGACCTTCTCGCATCTCCTGCAGCCGAGGCAGGAGGCCATGATGTCCTCCACGAAAGAGGGTAACGCGCACATACGACGGGGATAGCGAATCCCGATTATATCCTTTTATCAGCGGATGACGATTACCGTCCGATGCGCGGACTCCTGATGATGAAGTACTACCTCGACGAGATCCTCGACGGGAAGAAGGACACCGACGCCCGCCTGTATCCCACCGGCACCAGAGGTACCATCGCACTCGTCGACTCCGCCACCTTCAAGGTGTACGGATTGGCCGAGCTCACGGGGTGCGACACCATCTCCTACGAGGAGTTCGTGAGGTGGCATCAGGTGGGTCCCTTCGCACAGACAGCCATCGCCCCCTACCACGCCGGGAAGGCCTGCTATTCCTACCGCCTCGAGAACGCCCGCAGGATCGCCGTGCCGGTGAAGGTCGCTAAAGACCCAGACGCCAAGATGTGGATGGAAATCCCGGACTCTGTGGTCAAGACGTTCTCCTACCAGAGGACGCTGTTCTGACAATAACATACAGTCAGTTTTATATGGCTACAACATACCCCCGAGCATGGAGAAAGGAGAGGGTTCCGCCGAAGAATTGATGTGGCTCCTTGAGGAGCGCAGACGCCGTGCCGGCGACATCGGGGAGCAGCTCTCCGCAGAATCCGATCCCGAGCTCGCGAAGGGTCTGAAGGGCATGCTCGCCATGCTCAACGACGAGATCGCGGAGCTCGAGCGCAGGCTCGACGAGATGGAGGACGCGGGCCCCGACTACGATGCGGAGATTGCCGACATAGATTCGAAGCTGGCGGACATCGCATCGCAGATGCAGCTGGAGACCGACCCCGTGGTGCGCAACAACCTGGAGGTCTCCAAGCGCTTCCTGCAAATGGAGCGCAACCATCTGCTGGTGGAGAAGACGCAGGTAACCCCCAGGAGGGATCCCCTGGAGGAGCGCATCGAGGACCTCTCCAGGAAGCTGGAGGCCGGCCGCGCCTACGCCGCCGAGCTCGAGAACCGTCTCGCCAAGGCCGAGAAGGAGATTTCCTACTACAAGCGCCTGGCGGAGAACCCCGACCGTAACGTGTCCTGCGACACGACCAGGGTGACCGTCACCGCCGAGGCCCTTTCGGAGCTCCGCAACGACGCCAAGCTCAAGGCCATCGAGAACGGCAACCTGAAGATGGAGAACCGGGAGCTCAAGAACCAGATCGACATGCTCCGCAGGAACATCAGGGAGCTCACCGAGCACTGCAGGGACGCGGATTCGCAGATAATGAAGCAGCAGGCCGCCCTGGCCCTGCTGCGCAAACAGTTGGAAGAAGGAAAAGGAGGTCAGTGAGTGTCGAAGAAGAAGTTCAGCAGGAAGATTGAGAACGCATCCGAGAACAAGCTCGTGCGCATGTACGCCGAGAGGCTCGACCGCGACCCCTCGTACAGGGCCGAGCGGGAGCTGGCGAAGCTCTCCGAGGTCATCCCCGACCCTGTGAAGGAGGACCTCCTCTACCACTACTACGCGGCGGAGTCCGAGAAGCTCGAGAGCCAGAGGTTCAAGCTGCTCACCGGCTACGGACAGTGCAGGGGCAGCCTCGTCGTCCACGACAGATCCGTGGTGGTAAGCTGCTGTCGCGAGATGTCCGCCCTCGTCGCCTTCCAGGGCGCCTACTACCAGGAGCGCTTCATCTACGTGCCCGGCAAGGACCAGAAGAACGCCTGCCGCTCCGGAAGCAGCGTCTACCTCCTCGACAACACGGAGGACCTCCGGTTCGACTGCTGCCCCTTCTGCGGCGCATCCATCCACGAGAAGATCGATTTCTACCGGGAACCCGAAGAGGAAGGACAGGAGGAATGACCCTGAGGAGAGCCAAGTCCATCGACGAGCTCTACGAGGAGGTCAAGGGGTTCGACTACGTCCTGACCTGCGACGCGGCCCTGGCCACCGCCCTCAACGCCAAGATCGACGACTTCCGTCTCGGCGGGTTCGCGTACACCCCCAAGCAGATAGCCGGCATGCTGGAGACCAGGGTCCTCGGCGAGAAGGCCTACTCCGACCTGGAGACGATCGAGGCCATCGAGAAGGAGACCGGCTACGACTTCGCCTACATCCACGGTGAACTGGAGAACATCCGCGACATCATGAGGTACACCGAGGAGGTCGCAAAATATCTGCCCACCTCCAAATCAAGGAAGGTCCTGGAGGCCTTCGACGGCCTTCCCACCCTGCAGAAGCTGATGAGCATCTACGACCCCGAGGTCTACCGTACCGAGTTCAGGGGTAAGAGCTGTGCCGTCATCGGTCTCGAGTTCTTCAACCAGCTCGACAAGAAATTCGTACCTCTGGAACATGCGGAGATCGACCTCTTCACGAAGGAAGAATACTCCATCGATGTCATCCGCGCCATCGGCAACGACAGGCAGATCGCCGGCAGTGTGGCGGACCTCATAACACCCGAGACCGCCGACGACACCGCCATCGTCCTCGATTCCTCCGGCCCCATCGCGGACGCCGTCCGCTCCGCGCTCTACCGCAGGAAGATCCCTTTCAAGAACGGACTCGACGTGAAGGACCTCGCGCAGGTGAGGGACTTCGTTGAGTTCCTCACCCTCGCCCTCGACTACCCGACCCTCAGGGCGGGAGACGTCCGCGAGCTGTTCTCCGGATACTACAAGGGCAACACAGCGGAAAACAAGGACTTCAGCAATCTCGACCCGAAACTCGACAACTACCTTCTTTCGAAGGTCCACTTCGACAAACCGTGCGACCCCGTCACCCGCCGCCTCATGGAGACCATGAGGGACATCAGGCAGATGACCTTCGCAGAGGCCATGGAGAACCTCTTCCAGGGCTGGCCCCAGAGGAAGACCTCGGTGGCCATCCTGGTGGACAGTATGCATCTCGCCGGAAAGAAGGTGACCCCCGCACTCGTGAACAGGATCTCCTACGCAGTCAACAACATCGGCGACCTCAAGCACAACGAGCAGGTCCCCGAGTACGAGAGGAAGGGCGTCCTCCTGGCGGACAGCAGGAATGCATACTACGTGGACAGGCCCTTCGTCATCTTCATCGGACTGGACGCCTCATGGGACGTCACCGCCGCAGGCAAGGACTACGTCGACAAGGAGGCCCTGGAGGAGCAGAACGCGGACCGCATCAGCATCCTCCTGCAGCAGGGGGAACAGAGGATCTACGCCGTCAAACCCGTGAACGACGGAAAGGAGAACGTCCCCGCCAGCGCCTTCCAGACCATCTACGAGGGAAAGAAGATCGAGAAGTTCGCGGACATCTGCGGGAGCTATGTGGAAGGCACCTGGTCCAGGACCAAGGTTCGCGAGTCCAGCACCGCGGGGGAGATCGAAGTAGCGGGAGAACCCGAAGTTAAGGACTTCTCCAAGACCGACTACAACAACTACGCCGACTGCCCTCTGAAGTTCATGTTCTCCAAGGTGCTCCCCACGGAGGACAGTGACACCGCCATCTTCGGGACCGTGCTCCACGATTTCGCCGAGTTCTACTTCTGCTATCCGGAGATAGTGAAGGAGAACGGTCTCGACTACTATGTGGAACGCCTCAACTCCATGTACGCGGGACTTTCCAGCGACAGCCTCGAGGACCTGGACGTGAGCAAGTTCAGGTTATACATCCGCAACATCGTGAGGTTCATCGACAGAGTCAGGCCGGACGAGGTCCCCCTGGATTCGGTGCAGACCGGCCGCAAGTACCGCAACACGTTCATGCTCGACGAGGGCAAGAACGCCACCAGCTCCATGACCGAGGCCCAGTTCAATTCCAAGGCACCGCTCTTCGCGAAGTACGACCTCTGCATCGACAACGTCATCTTCGACTACAAGACGGGCAAGACCAAGAACGCCAAGGACATAATCGACAGGTTCTCGCGTAAAACGAAATCCTATCACGAGTTCCAGCCCCTCATCTATCTCAAGGCGCTGTCCGAGAACAAGGGAGTGCCCTGCAGTTTCAAACTGTTCTTCCTGGGGGACAACCTCATAGAATCGGTGGACGACGATTTCGATATCATGAGGAACCTGAGGGAGATCAGGCTGGTCGGGGAGACCTCGGCAGAGATGGTCCTGAAGAGCGGCGGAGTGCTCCACGACTACTGCGCCCGCACCAAGGCATACACCAAATATGCAGACCGCTGGGACATGGTATCTCCCATGCTACTCGACATGTACGAACGTGGCTGTCTCGGTGCGGATGCAGACCCCACCGCGATGCTGAACCTGGTGGGCCTGAGTTCCACCGATACCAACCGCAAGAACGTGAGGGGCCTGTTCTCGAATGCCGCCAAGTACCTCAGGCAGGAGTACTTCACCGAGGGCAACGAGACCGTCATAGTCCCGTCCGACACCATGGAGAGGTTCGTCGAACAGCTCACCAAGGACCATGCATCCGCCTACCACGAGATGAAGGTACCCATATACGACCTCAGGAAGGGGAAGTTGGACTGCAGATCCTGCGCCTTCTACAAGGTCTGCCTCAAATCCGAGGAGGAGGCCGGAAATGACTCTGAATGAATCCCAGACCAAGATCGCCAAGACCACCGAGGGCATGCTCGTGGCCGATGCGGGACCCGGTACCGGCAAGACCTACACCGTGGTGCACCGCTGCATCAACATCCTGCTCAGGAAGGACATGGGCCCCAAGGACCTCATCATGCTCACCTTCACCCGCAACGCAGCCGCTGAGATGAAGGAGAGGGTACAGGCAGAGGTAGCCAAGCTCCGCAGCGGCAACGATATCACCGAAGCGGATTTCAAACACGTATCGAAACTCGTGAAGGAGACCTACATCGGGACCTTCGATTCGTTCTGCCTGAACGTGGTCAAACAGTCCCCCGGTTACATCAGCAGGTTCTTCAAGTTCGACGAGGAGCTCAGCCGCAGCGCCGACATCACCGAGAACGACAGCCTGAACCATCTCCACTTCGCACGCTTCCTGGACCGCTTCCTGCACACACGCGGGGAGGAATTCGGGGACCTGGCCGCCCTGGCCGCCGAGAAGCCCAACGCGGTCTACGACCTGCTCAACAGGCTCATGTCCCGCGGAATCCTGCCCTACAGGAGGTCCTCGATCGGGACCCTCCCCTGGTTCGGAGGCAACGACGGAAAGGACCTGCTCGGGGACCCTGACACCGTCCGTAGACTGCTCGACGCCTTCCCCGGGTTCAAGGACGACGGCAAGAAGTTCAAGGGCAGGTCGGGACTGGAGGGCTTCGATCTCTTCGCCGACCCGCCGAGCCCCGAGATGCTGGATGCCGCGGCCTACGATGACCGGACGGCCCTCATCGACATGATCCACGAGATCTACTACGACTACCTCCACAGATGCGTCATCGACGGACATCTCACCTTCGGAGTGGTCGCCACCTTCGCCTTCGTCATCCTCTACAGCGATTCCCGGGCCAGGGAGTCCTTCAGGACCAGATACCTGATCGTGGACGAGTTCCAGGATACCAACACCAACCAGATGATGATCTCCCTGATGCTCCTGAAGGAGCCCAATCTCTGCGTGGTCGGTGACTGGAAGCAGGGAATCTACGGATTCAGATTCGTCTCCATCGAGAACATGACCCGGTTCGAGGACCGCGTGAAGGAGCTCACCGCGTTCCTGAACGACGATATCGAGCGCGTAACCGTACGCCCTGCTGAGATCCTCAAGTTCCCCCTGCTGGAGAACTACCGCAGTTCGCAGCTCATCATCGACAGGGCTTACGAGAGCCTGCTAATCCCCGGCTCCGAGGAGACCCTCGACCTCGATGCCCTGCGCGCCGACATCACCCCCATCGTCTCCAAGAGGGAGGACATCGGGGAGCGCACAGCCTTCGAATGTGTGAAATGCGAGAACAAGGAAGCCGAGATTGATGAGGTCCTCAGGCGCATCCTCAACTACGTGAACTCCGATGACTACCTCATCGCCGAGGATGGAAAAACAAGAAGACCCAGATACGGAGATATCGCAATCCTCTGCAGGACCATTCCGGTCTCCCTGAAGATCTTCGAGGCCTGCTCCGAGCACAGGATCCCCGCATTCCTCCAAGGCGATGTCAACGTCATGGCATCACGCGAAGGGAAGATGCTGCTCGCATGGCTGAAGTACATCAGCAACGACAGCGACATGTGGGGGATCGTCCCGATCCTCGCGGACCTCGGCTACTCGGAGCTCGACATCGAGCGCCTCCGTTACTGGAACAAGGAGACGAAGGACGAACCCGTCCTGCAGGAGCTGAGGGCTTTCAAGACGATGCTGCGTTCCAAAAGGAGGCGCATCACCGAGCTCATCTCGGACATATTCTCGTTCTACGGATGGGACAACGACAACACGCAGGCCATCACCGCCATCCTATCGTCCTCCCACCGCAACTCCCTGATGACCATCTCCGATCTCATCAGGATCATCGAATCGGACATCGCCACCAATGCGAAGCACGATGTGGACGGACTCCCCCTGAGCAACGCGGTCATCATCCAGACCGTGCACAAGTCCAAGGGTCTGGAGTATCCGATCGTGATCCTCCCCAGGATGGACTCCAAGACCTTCCCGCTAGTGGTCAATGACGACAACACCTTCGTGTTCAGCGACACCATGGGCATCCGCTGCAAGGAGGAGGTCATCGGTTTCGGAGGGGAGAAGAGCCTGACCGAGTCATGGAAGACCGATGCGGTCATCAAATCCGAGGTCCAGGACTACAGCGAGGAGCGCAGGCTGCTTTTCGTGGGCATCTCCCGCGCCAAGCAGTACGTCACGATGATCGCCGGAAAGACACCCTCCGTGTTCTACAAGTACTACCAGGGCAGGTACGGCGAGGTCGAGGGCGGCACCGAACCCATCCCCGTTCTGACCGCCGCCGAGGAGGAACTCATCGACCGCCCCGCCGTCGCCCCCATCAGGCCCCGCAGGAAGAACATCCCCGTGCACGGCCTCATGCACCTCGACAAGAGCGGCTACCGCGCCGAGACGGAGTCCGACGAGTTCAACAAAAAGGGTATGCAGTACGGAACCGACGTCCACAAGCTGGCGGAGATGCTGGTCCGCGGGAAGACGCTCGAGGACCGTCTGTTCAAGGAGTATCCGCAGCTGAACATGGCCCGGGACATCATCACGGACCTCATGGCGAAGGGTGCGGAGCTGACCGCCGAGAAGGAGTGCAGCCTCCCGCTCAACGACCTCAACGCCACCGTGAGGGGGGTCATCGACATGTTCGCCGAGTTCCCCGACAGGATCGAGGTCCATGACTGGAAGACCGACGGCGAGCCCGTCTACGTCGACGAGTACAAGCTCCAGCTGACGGTCTACGCGATGGTGCTGGCACATATGAAGAACAAGCCCGTGGAGTGCCACATAGACTGGCTCACGCAGGGCAGATCCGAGGTCTTCGCACCCCTGTCCGCCGAGATCGTTACCGCCAGGGCCAGGGAGTTCCTCTCGGCCGCGGTGAAGTTCCAGGACGCATCCGAAGAGGAGGACACCCTCTAAAAAGGTCGGGCGCGCGCCCGATAGGTTATTTTAATAATAACACAGTCCGCCCTCTCATGCATGGAAAGGGACTGACGTCCGAAGAGGTCAGGGAGAGGGTATCGAAAGGTCTCTCCAACGACAAGGAGGAGCGTCAGAGCAGGGGCTATTTCGAGATCTTCGCCAAGAACCTGCTCACCCCTTTCAACGTGGTCCTCTTCATCCTCGGTATCGCCCTCCTCTACTTCCAGGAGCTCACCAGCGCCATCGCCGCCACCGGGGTCATCATCTTCAACGTCATCGTCTCCACCGCCCAGGAATGGAAGGCCAAGCGCCGCCTCGACAAGATCGCGGTGCTCATGAGGCCCAAGGTCAGCGCCCTCCGCGACGGGGAACTGAAGGTAATCGACCGTTCCGAGATCGTCATGGACGACATCCTCTTCCTGGGAGCGGGCGACCAGGCACAGGTCGACGGGGTCGTCGACGACGAGAAATCCCTGGAGATGGACGAGTCCCTCCTCACCGGGGAGTCCAAGACCATCCGCAAGCATAAGGGCGACCAGGTCTTCTCCGGCTCCTACTGCGTCACCGGCGAGTGCTGGATGCTCGTCACCGGCGTCGGCGACGAGACCTACTCCGCCAAGATGCTCAGGAAGGCCCGCAAGTTCGAGAAGAAGAACACTCCCCTCCAGACGGAGACCAACACCGTCACCCAGATCCTGATGGCCATCGCGTTCATCTATCTGGTGATCCTCATCGTCATCAACGCGTTCGGCGGACACGCGCTGCCCACCTACCTCAAACAGGCGGTCATCGTCCTCGACATCGTCCCCATCGCGCTGTTCCTTCTGATTTCTTTGACTTACATGATTGCCGCCGTGAGGATGGCCGACTCCGGCGTCCTCCTCCAGAACTCCAACTCCGTGGAGTCCATGAGCCATGTGGACACCGTCTGCATGGACAAGACCGGCACCATCACCACCAACAACCTCGTCTTCGAGGGCATCGACTGCGTCGGGAACGACCCCGCTGCCACCGAGGACCTCGTCAGGAAGTTCGTCTCCGTCACCGGCAGCAGGAACAGGACCGTAATGGCCATCGAGGCCAAGTACGGCCACGAGGACGTGGAATTGGTCGACGAGGTGCAGTTCTCCTCCGACAGGAAGTTCAGCGCGGTCCGCTTCAAGGAAGGCGACGGATACAGGTCCGTGTACATGGGCGCATGGCCCTTCCTCAAGGACAGGGTCGCCGACGGCACCGATGTCGGCCCGACCCTCAGCGAGCTCTCCTCCAAGGGATTGAGATCGGTAGTGCTCTTCGACGCGGGCTCCGCCGAGCTCCACGACGCCAACGGCGATATCATCATGCCCGAACTGAAGGTCCTCGCGGTCATCTCCATCAGGGACGAGATCAGGCCCGACTGCAAGGAGATCATCTCGAAATTCATAGACAACGGGATGGACATCAAGGTCATCTCCGGAGACGACCCGGAGACCGTCGAGGCCATCTTCAAACTGGCCGAGATCCCCGGCGAGAGGAAGATCATCTCCGGAGACAAGCTCGACGCCATGAACGAGGAGGAGTTCGCTCAGGCTGCACTGGAGACAAACATCTTCGGACGCATGAGGCCGGAACAGAAGGAAAGGATCATCGACTCCCTCCGCAAGAGCGGGAGGTACGTCGCCATGGTAGGCGACGGTATCAACGACGTCCGCTCCATCAAGAAGGCTCAGGTCGGTGTCGCCGTCCAGAGCGGTAGCGGGGCGGCCCGTGGGGTGGCCGACATGGTCCTCATGAACGACGACTTCAAAGCAATGCCGCAGGCTATCATCGAGGGTAAGAGGACGGTCAGCGGTATGAGGGACATCCTGAGGCTTTACATCACCAGGAACTTCGTCCTGGCGGCCCTCGTGCTGGTGCTCCTGCTCATCTTCACCAAGTGCCCCCTGCGCCCCATCCAGAACACGGTTTATGCACTGCTCACGGTATCCATCGCCGCGTTCCTGATGACCCTGTGGGCGAAACCCACGGAGAACAAGGATCTGATCCTGCCGGGCGTGATGAGGTTCGTCCTGCCCACCACCCTCACCATAACTGTCTTCGCCCTGGCCATCTACGCGCTATTCTACTTCGGCACCCTGAACCACTGGATGGACGGCGCCTTCGAGCTCTCGTCCTCCTACCAGATGGTCTGCGAAAGGCTGAACATGACCATGGACCAGCTGTTCAACAAACTGAGCATCGAAGGCACCCCCGACAACCTCACACTTCTCCCGACCCTCGAGCGCACCGCCGAGA
>JAEEGK010030265.1_pt1 | contig 10741 bp, 17 predicted proteins | sample 8958771 | NCBI WGS metagenome assembly JAEEGK01 (sample SAMN16246547, study PRJNA631951) | gut metagenome | biome: gut microbiome; feature: rumen; material: SC-attached | host: Bos | place: Iran: Karaj | collected 2018-10 | reverse complement strand
CCGACAATCTCGAGAACGGCACATGGTACTGGAATGACGAAGAGATTACCCAAGAAGAATATGAAGAGAAAGTAAGAGCATATACTGAACATGTTGCAAGTGAAGCACTCGGAAAGATAAGCTATCTTAGTAAGGATGATATGTTGAAATTTCTGATGAAAATGGAACGATAACCAGATAGTTTGGCGACAAAATGAAAAAATGCCCTGCGTAAGCGGGGCATTAAATTTTATACTTTCATCAATCGAGCTTTCTGGCTCTCGAAACTGCTTGAATTAATACTATCCAGCAAATCCCAGTACGCGACGGCATCATTAAAATAGATGTCGTTTTCCACGCCGAGACATTCTTTTATGGTCTTCATTTTCTGGATGTCGTTAAATTTATCAACTGCAAAATCAACGCCGTTTTTGACCAATTCGCCTCCGATTCCGGCTGCAAACGGAGCAACATCTCCCAAAACATCCTGTGCTATTTCACTTAATAATTCACCTAACATATTTATCTCCTTAAACTATCAGTCCTCAAAGAATTTTTTCAAAACTCTGTTGATGATATCGTACATTGCAAGAGTATGTTTGTATTCGAAGAAACTCTTCAGGCAGCCTTCTTTTAGGGTGTTAATATTCTTGCCCAAATCAGCCTGGCGCTGACGAAGTTGCATTATCTGAGCTTTTATTTTAACAGCATACGCCTGCTCAAGTACAACGATTGACTGCCCTAAGAAATGACGTGCAACATTTGCTCCGACACCTGCTAAAACTACGAGAAGGCCTAAAGGAATTAAAACTATTGTGATGCAAAGCACTCCGCCTGCGATAGGAGCAGCTATGGATGCAATGGAGGTAATTTTAAACCACAAATAAACATCCGGATTTTCAAGCTGGCTGTTCTTGGATACCTGTTCGGGAGTGGCAATAAGTCCGCTTAACTTGGAAACTTCGTCTTTAAGCTTTACTTCTTCACTCTTTAGTTTCTTAAGTTCATTCTCGAAGCTTTCGTTTTCCTCTTTTAACTGCGACATGCGCGCCTCAAGAATCGGAAGGTTTCTGTTGTAATATCCGGCAAGACAGTCTTCCTCAGGTTCAGTAAATTCGGAGAGTTTTGAATGCTCTTCAACACAGGCATTGATTTCTTCGAAAGGCTGGTACCTGTCGAAATTCCACTTAAAATCACCCGTAAATGCTCTCAGACGTAATGTCCAGTAACCGTATTTGTAGGAGTGTGCTTCCTCGTCTCGTACAAGTTCAGTGTAAATATTTGAATAATCCTGATACATTTCCATGCGCTCCTGAATAGCAGCAAGATCAGGATCAATGATTCTCTGTACACCGACAAAAGGATTCTCAAAGTGGAATTCCTTGAGTATCTTTTCACCCTCTGCATTATCGAGAATATATTCAGTTCCACAACTCGGGCAAATGAGTTTTCCGACGTTTTCAGTTACCGGAATTCGTGACCCGCATTGCTTACAAACAATTGCTGTAGCGTCCATTGTTAAGTCCTTTATTAGTATTTTAGAAAATTATATCATAAAAGAATGATTTTAAACTGATAAAAATCGCCGAATAACCCACTATAAATACTTTTTCGCAGCAATATAGACCATTTGGGGACGGTTCTATTTTGGCTTTTTTTACCAGGTGGGGACACATCTCGAACCAGAGGGACGGTTCTTCTGGTCCTTTTTGAACCAGTGGGGACGGATCTTACTTTAGCTCATAAAAGAAAAATAAAAAACTCATACAACCGAGGAGGCGATTGTATGAGTTCTTTTTGTAGGGGAATGAAAATGAAGAAAAGTATTTTGTTTGGCTGTTTTCTTCTTTTGATGATTTTATGATACAGGCCCAACCTTAAATGAAGCTGAAAACACAAAAAGTTCACAAAAAAAGATAGAAATAAAAAAATGTGCATGAAGAAAATGTTTTGTGCAGTATTTTGGTGCAATGCATATATAATATGTGCAAATATTGAATAATACTTGCGTGCACATTTTTGTTTGTTATATACTAACAATATAGTGTAGAAAGTGAGGGTATAAAATGGAGAATTTCAATAATGATAATGTTGGGATAAATATACGTCGTCTTAGAAAAGAACGAAAGATGACACAGGACGATTTGGCTGACAAAACAAAAATACTTAGAGAAACAATTTCTAAATATGAAAGTAACAAATTAATACCACCATCATATAATTTAGAACTGATAGAAGAAGCATTAAGAGTGCCTAAGGGAACCTTGGCGCAAAAAGTTGCAATAGCAATTCCGGATACGTCTGCTCTGTTAAGAAATAATAGACTTTTGAACTTATTAATGGAGGATTATAGTCAAATTGTCATAGCAGATGTAGTTATTAATGAATTAAGTTACTTTAAAAACATAAATGATAAAAATATATCTGTACAAGACAGACGAAACAGAAAAATAGCTGCACAAACTATGGGTTTGATAGATTTTTACTTAAGCAAATATAAAGGTAAAGTTGTCAAAAAAGAAACTAAAGGCTTTGATGTTTCAAAAAATCTTGGAGTATCTGAAAATGATCAGAGAATCGTAGAATTGGCAAAGGAAATAAGAAAACAGTCTTCTAGAGTTGTTGATATTATTCATAATGATAAAGATATTTCATTACTTTCGGATGATACAGTAAACACCTTATATTTAGAATCGTATATGGCAAAAAGATCTAATACTGAGAGTAATTATCAATGGATTCTTGATTTAGATTTAGAATTTGATCATCTGGAAAAATATGAAATTATTGCTAAACAAGTCAATCTGGATGCTTTTTTGCCTGATGGAATGACTTTATTAATCAGTTGTATTCATTGTAACGATCCTAATAAGGTTGAGGAACGTGGTGGACGAATAATTCCCGAGGCAAAAATACAGAAAAAACTGATTTTTCTTTTAGAACATGGTGCAAATCCAGATAAGCCTGATTCTAATCAGTATTGTCATACACCATTAGAACATTGTATTGAACGATATAATCCTTCATTTGATGAATTTTGCATATTGTTGGAACATGGCGCAGATTATAATAAAGGCTCTGTTGATGAAACTCAATCAAGTTACAAAAGATTAAGCGAAATAAACGAAGGAAATACACCTCTAATGATTGCTTGTTTTCATGGGAAAATAGAATATGTAAAGAAATTATGTTCTTTTCCAGATATATGTATTAACTCACAGGATTGCAATGGTTATACAGCATTAATAAAGTGTGCTGTTGCAAGATGGAATAGAAAAAATGAAGGGAAAAAAGTTGATAGATATGAAAGAATATACAAATATCTAAAAGATGAAATGCATGCAGATGTATTGATACGAGATAGAAATAATAGAACGGCTCTAGATTGGTGGAATCGTCCTATAGAAATTGAAGAGGAATAATAAATTATGATTGATAGAATTTGTATTTCAATTAATAACCGATGCAATCTTGATTGTGTGTACTGCCATTTTCATGAAAAAGCGAAAATAGAAAAAGCAAATATGAACATTTTCGAAATATTAGATAATGTTAAGGATTATGCAGGAGAAATATTCAAAATAGGATTTGTAGGAAATGGGGAACCGTTTTTAGACTTGCCTTTATTAAAGAAGTATATAACATACGTTGAGGATTCTCCTAATATACATATTTACACAATTACTAATGGCACAGTTAGTCTCTCTGATGAAGATTGGATTTTTTTAGACAATCATAATGTTAATGTTGGATTTTCAATAGATGGATATAAAGAATTGCATGATAAAAACCGTTGTGGATCATTCGAAAAAGCTATGCATAATGTTGAAAAATACAGGGATATTACAGGACATTATCCAACATTTAATGCTACGGTTGGAAAAGAAAGTATTGATAACAAAGATAAGGTAATAAATTTCTTTAATTCTTTTGGTACACGTGTGACTTTTTCCAGAATGATAGGTAAGCACGGAATAACATTAAATGAATATCACACTTTTTTATCAGAGGCAGAGAAAATATTACAAATAAGGCGAGGAAATATTGATTGTACAATTTATGGGGGTCAATGCGGAGCGGGTTTAAATAATTTTTATTTTTCTAATGGTAAAGTCTATTTTTGTGGTAACTGCATAGATCTTCCTTTTGTTGGGTTAAGCAATACTAGGTTTGAAGAATTGGAAAAAATAAAATTGGACTTTGATAGGAATTTATGCTACAAGGAGTCCTTATGCGTATAGGATTATATGGAATGCCAGCTTCTGGCAAAACTTTTATTTTAAATAAAATAGATTTTATAGATGTAGCAAAAGGAAGCAGCCTTTTATATGAAGCGAATCCAAATTTTGAAATAACGGATGAATTTAATCGGAAAAAAGCAAGGGAAAAACTTGCAAAAGAAATGAAGAAAAAAGATTGCTTCATAATGGATGGTCATTATGCTTTTGGGGATAATATAGTTTTCACTGAAGAAGATGGAAAATTATATGATGTTTTTCTTTATTTATATATTTCTCCGAACTTATTAGAAGAAAGAATGAGGCTGTCGGAGAAGAATAATAAATATCTAAATTACGATTTGAATAAGTGGCAACAAATGGAAATCAATAGTTTGAGAGAATATTGTCACAACAATTACAAAGACTTTTATGTTCTTGATAACCCTCCATCTAACTATTTTGAGGATGTTTCAAGTATTTTAAACTTTATACATGAAATAATAAATGGATATAGCTGTCAGAGATATGCATTTGAATGTGCAAAGGATATGTTGAGTAAGAGTGCTTCGGATACTATAACACTTATTGATGGTGACAAGACTTTGACTATTGAAGATAGTAGTAAATCTTGCTTTAATTATTCTACACATATCTATGATGGGAATTTTTATACAGGATATCAAGCTTGGAAACAAGATAACGATTTTCAAAAGATTTATTTAGATAATATTAAAGAATTGCCAGTTCAAATTAATAATAAAATAGTTGAAGTATTAAAAAAGGATACATTTATTGTAACCTCTGGACATTGGCAAGTTTGGAATTATATATCAAATTATTTAGGTATGAATTATTATAACGGAAAAGAAATGGCGTCTGAAACGAAATTATTTATTACAAAATACCTACAACAAGAGGGAAAGAAAGTTATTGCATATGGAGACAGCATGAATGATTACTATATGTTAAGACAAGCAAACAAAGGATTTATTGTGGCTAAGCAAGATGGATCAGTTAGTCAATCTCTAAAGGGAAGAGATTTGGAGGGAATAAGCATTGTTTGAATTAAAAAAGACTGAGGAAATTGATAAATTAATATCTATAACAAAATCTAATTCTGGTGTTTCTGGGCCTGAGTTGGCGAAGGCACATATTGTATTGGGAGAAGCTCTAGGAAATCAAATGAAAGATTTTGAATCCGACGATACAACAATTGTTGCCATATTAAGAGGGGGGATTTTTTTTGCAGAAGGAATGTACTTTTCCTTGGGATGTAAGTTTCAAGTTTATGATCCAAAATATGAAACATTTATTAGACCCCAAACGAAAAATGTAATTTTAGTTGATTCTGTTATTAACTCCGGACAAACAATTCTTGGCATTTATACCCCTGATATGTATGTTGCATGTTGCGTGATTAATGAAAAAACTGTTCCGCTTTTTGATGAAAAACTATATGTTGTCCGTGTATCAAATAATTCTTTTGTTGGTGCTAATGTTAAAGAACAGAAAAATAATATAGGACCAGATACAACTATGAGACTCTTCAATCTAATATAATATTTAGTTTATATAAATACGTGTGAAAGCTTTAAAAAAGTCTTAGTTTTTTTAAAGCTTTTTTTGTGCAATTGAAAAGAAAAATGTGCAAAGAAAAGGTGCATTAAATTATAGAAAAGTGCAATAAAAATGTAAAAAAACTGCACAAATGTGCAAATAACTGCAAAGGGTATTGTGCACAAAACGATAATGTGTTAAGATTCAATCATAAACAGAAAAGGCGTTTTATTCCTGAAATTAAAGGATATGGAGGTGATATTATGTGGGATTACGCAAAACTTGCACAAATTGCTAAAGAATGTGGTGGACCGGAATTATTTATGAAGGGTTTAGTTCAATATGGAAAGGATCAAATGAAACCGACTATTTTTGTAACAGGAGCTATCTGTGCTTTTGTTGGAGGAGTTGGAGGCATCGGCCTTTACAAACTAAAGAAAAAATTAGATGAAAAAAGAATAAAGAAAAAAATTGAGAATATGTCACCAGAGGAACTGAGTTTACTCATTCAAAGTATTAATGATAAGCATGAAATTGAACATAAAAATGATGATTAAAAGTTATTACATAGGAGGTGTAAATTATGGCATTTAAATTAACTATTTTTGATTGGGACGAAGAACAGATTTTTGATACTGAGCAAGAGGCTGAAGACTATGTTGATGTTGTTATGAGTGATATGAGCGCTGGGGCTGAAGTTCTGCATCTCAGTAATCCAGGAGATTATCCTTTCAGTATAGCTGAAGATTTGAACTATGAAATTGAGGAAATCTGATAATAAAGGAAGGGGTGGTTTCACATGGAAGAAAAAATGCGTTTGATTTTTCCTGTAAGTGACATCGAAAGGGTTAGTTTTGAAAATGAAGATGTTGTTACTGTAAACGTTCATGGGTTATCGCGAAAAATGATGACTAGATTGTTGAAGAATATTTCTTGCATGAATATGCAGGCATTTACATTACGAGTGATTCATGGATTTAATCATGGAACCGCGCTTAAAGAAACGGTAAGGAGAGAGGGATTGTTTTCTCGTGCATACAAAATAGTGGGGGATAAGACAAATCCTGGCGTAACGATGATTGTTTTTGCGTAATGCAGTTGAGAATAAGATTATTAAATGGAGGAATAAGTTATGAGTAAGTTAAACGCTTTGGTTTTGAGTGTTAATGATTTTCTTAACACAGCATTAATTACAACACATGGATGTACATATGGCTGTCCTACAAAAACTGTTAATGGAGAACTGTTTTTTAGGTTTTTAAATGAATGGCATTCTGTTGCGGAGTACGCTGGAGAAAATACAACAATCATTTCAGATCTCGGGAATGGGTTGGTTAGAAGAAAATTCAAATAAAGGAGAAGGATAAATATGAACGATATTCCATTAGTGGACGAGGGAGTAATTACAATGGTTGATATCAATAGGCTTATAGGTAACGAAGAAATACTTATGGAACCATTTGTAAAAGGCTTTGAAGAATTTGTAGAAGGTACAAAAAAATATGGAGTAATGGAGCCCATTCTTGTTGCTCGAAAAGATCAGAGTTATGAAATATTAGCTGGAAAAAGAAGGCTTTATGCTGCCAAATTAGCCGGAATAAAGGAAGTACCAATACGTTTGGTAAAAACGGATTAATTTTGTGATTTTTGTTTAAATATAAATTCATAGGACTTCATAAAAAACTGTACAGAAAAGAGGATCTGCTTGAGATGATGACGAATGTGGCTTTAATTGTACTTGGCTCAGAAATAGCAATAATGATATTATTATTTATAATATTTTTTTTAGAATATTTATTTGATTCTCTAGATATTATATTGTGTTTGGGCTCACGAAAACATAATTCAAATTATTCAGGAATTGTTGAAAGTTCGTTATTTGGAAAGAGAGATATTTTTTGCCCTAAGTGCAAAAGTATTGATTGCACATATGTTTATTTGTTTAATAATGAACAAGTGGATCCTTTTGATTACAAACTTAAGAATACAAAAAGTAATATAATGAAAATAGTCAGAGCTGGAATAATTGAATTAAGTGCAGTAGAAAAATACAAGTGTAAAGAATGTGGATATATTTTTAAATAATAGTTATTTTATAATCCTATTGATATGAGATTGATTATATGATATTTTATAATGATTTAGCAGGATAATGCTATTTGGACGGCTTTGGGGAATCGAAAGGAGAAACTATGTATCATTGGGTTGAAGACAAAGATTACTTGAAGCGGGCTTATAGTGTTTGTGCAGATATCGTCAATCAATTAGTTCAAGAACTTAAGAAAAACGATATTGAAGCGAGGATGTTTGTTGTTGGTAGTAAAAAACGTAATATGATTACGCAAAATGCAAAAGAAAAGATTGATTTTGATTTTAATCTTCTTATTGACAATGCAAATTCATTTCGCGAATGTGATCTAAAAGAGAAAGTGAGAAAATTGTTTAATTTAGTTCTATCTAAAAATGGATGGGGAGATTGCTTTGATTCCACTTCGGTTCTCACAACAGAAGAACGAGTGTTTAACAAAGGGAATAAAACACCTTTTTCAATTGATGTATGTATAGTGAAAATTGAGAATGGTCAAATACATCGCTTGATTCATAATAAAACAGGATTTGTAGCTTTAGATCAATATTACTGGAATATGGTTCCGAATTCTAAAGATCTGCAGAAGAAAGAAGAGTTCTTAAAGCCGAAATATTGGCTGGAAGTAAGAGAAACATATTTGAATAAAAAGAATATGTATCTTACGAGAAATGATTACGATCATCCTTCATTTGTGTGTTATATAGAAGCGGTGAACGAAGTATATGCAAAGAAAAAAGGAAAAAACGAATGGATGAATCATATTTAATAAAAGACACAACAAAAGAAGAACGCATAGCATTAATCAAATCATGGATTCCCGACGACGAAGTTATGGATGCGGAAGGAGCACCGGATCTTTGGGATTTGTATGCGGATTATATTAACGGTACAAAAGAGATTGCCGAATGCAATGCTGCGTTTAAGACGGAATATTTGTCTGAATAAGAAATTTCTTTCTTTTGACATCTAAGGGGATAGTTATGCTTTTCATCCAATCTTTAAATACATATTACAACAAAGAAAAACGGTCTTCGGAGTATGCCAGGTTAAGAAGCGAAGATATGTTTCGAACAATCGATATAAGTAAAATCCATGAATGCGAAGTGTTTGCGCAGATTTTCCGGCTCAGATATGATGAAAATGATGCGGTTTCGCCGGCAAAGCCCTATGAAGAAAAATTCAGGCAGTACGGTACGGAAATATTTACCGAGGGCACTGAGAGTCGATGGGATAATTTTAACGAGCTTTTGCATTTCATTCGCATTTTCAAGGAAGAAGATAAGTACAGGATAATGTTTTGCGATGAAGATGTTGAGTGGTGTCCGACACACCGCCGCGGACACAACGAGGCATTTTCTGATGAAAACTCGATATTTTATCGCCAAGACAAGCTTAACGAAACAGCATTTATTCTGGGCAAAGGCCAGTACGGAAGGATAATATACAACAACAGATATGTTGATCCGGACTCTCAGAATTGGTATTACGGATGGCATATCTACAATATAGTCGATTGCGATATGTCCGAGTGCAGGGAAAAAATGTTTTTTAAGAAGGAGCCTGATTTTGTGTACAGGCAGCTTCTGGACTTGAGATAAAAAGAGCTTCAGCCGAAAGGACTGAAGCTTAAATTTTGTGGTATAATATTCCTACTAAAAGAAAGGAAGATGTGACATGAGTGACAGACATAAAAGAAAATTAAGAGTTATTTTGATAGCCGGAATTATTTTTGCGGTTCTTTTTATCGCGTTTGGAGTTTTAAGAGTAGTGAGAATCAGCGCCGGCATTAAACAGATGAAGGAAGAAATGGCGCTTGAGGCACAGCAGAATGAGCAGCAGAGCACGGAAACGCCCGTAAAAGTTGCAGATCCTGTTGAGGAAGAACCTGAAGAAACTCCTGCAGAACCCGAAGAAACAGAGCCTCTTGAGGACATTGGTGAAAACTATTCTAAAGAAGTTACAGAAGATGACGTGGTGTTTGATGAAGAGACAGGCATACGATATGTCAAAAATCAGCTTTTGGTCAGCTGCGATTTAGGCATGGACAAAGAATTTATGGAAGAGGCTTGCAAGGCAATAGATGCCGAGATAGTCGGATACACAGAGATTACAAGCGATTTCCAGATAGAGTTCAAGGAAGACAAAACATTCGAAGAACTGGAAGCGATGATGACTGAGTTACCGGAGAAGTATGATTTTATCAGAGGTGCTTCTTTTAATATGGTTTCCGAAATAGGCATTGATTAACGCATTTAAGGAGCATTATGCAATTAACATCAGGAATAATCGAAGTGGATCTTCACGGACTGCGTGTCGAAGAGGCGGTGCAAAAGGCGGAAGATGCGGTCAGAAAAGCCCCGTCCTCGGTGTATGTCATCCGCCTAATTCACGGATATCACAGAGGAACCGGAATCCGCGAAGCCGTTGAATATGAGTTTTCCAACGGCCGAAATTCGAAGGTCAAACGCGTCCGCCCAGGCAGCAATCCGGGAATTACAGAGCTGATTTTACGAGAATTTTAAATAACCCCCATAAAAGAATCAGCCTTCATTCGTGTATTTTGCAGAAGGGCAGATTATGCCCTAAAAACAAGGGGGAATTAAAGATGAAATCAAAGACAGGCATACTGATTGCGTTTATCACCGCAATAATATTCGTTATGACAGGCTGCAGCTCCACGGCCGCAAATGCAACAACCGCAACAACGCCCGATACTGCTTTTAAAGAGGTAAGCGTCATACAGGTCGGCAATCACATTTATATCGAGGAAGATTTCTGCGAAAAAAGAATGCGCGAAGACCAGAAAAAGGAAATTATGGCGGCTCTTGAGGAAGCGGATAAGCTGATTGATGAGGATATGTATGTTTACGGAGTGTCCGAAAGCTTCGATAAAAGC
>JAEEGK010030263.1_pt1 | contig 10742 bp, 8 predicted proteins | sample 8958771 | NCBI WGS metagenome assembly JAEEGK01 (sample SAMN16246547, study PRJNA631951) | gut metagenome | biome: gut microbiome; feature: rumen; material: SC-attached | host: Bos | place: Iran: Karaj | collected 2018-10 | reverse complement strand
ATGTTTTTGCCTTGGGCAAAAGTGAAGTGCCGCGCGCCGGAAAACCGGCGCGCGGCATGTTTTCAGTTCTCCCGCAGCAGGCGGGCGTTGGCAAGATCGGTGAGCCCGAGGTCCCAGACCAGGCGCGAGAGGACGTACTTGTCGCGGACGTCGCGGGTCGCGGCGAAGGTCAGGGGCAGTTCCGCGCGCTTTTGTCCGATCTCCTCGGGCGTTATCGGCGCGCCGATCGAGGAGAGCAGGGAACGGATCTCCGCTTGGCGCGGGATCTCCTCGCGAATGATGGTTTGGATCGCGTCCCAGTTGTCGAGCAGGATCGACAGGCGGGCGGCGTGCTTTTCGGGATCGTACTTTCTGTCGCGCCCCTCGGCTTCGATCATCGCGTCGGCGCCTGGACCGACGAAGGCGCGCAGTTCTCTGAACCACGCGTCGGGCGAGAAGTTCGCGACCGCCCGGATCGCTTGGTCTTTGTCGGGCTTGACGTTCAGCAGCGCGTCGTAGATCGAGGCGGCACAGAGCGTCCCGACGACGCATTGCGTGCCGTGCAGGGCGACCGGGGTTTTGAATGCAAGCCCCCGCATATCCCAGACGTGCGAGAAGTAGTGTTCCACACCCGACGCGGGGCGGGAAAGCCCGGCGTAGTTCATCGCCGCGCCCGAAAGCACCAGTCCCTCAAACACGGCTTCGATCGCCGCGGGATCGCGGACGAGCAGTCCTTTGGCGTTTTGAACGCAGGTCGCGAGCGCCTCTCTTACGGCGGCGGCGACCCGTTCGCAGTAGTACTCGCCCGTGACGAGGTGCGAGATCCGCCATTCGGCGATGCTGACGTATTTGGCGATCATATCTCCGAGCCCCGCGATCAGCATCTCGTCGGGCGCGGTCGCAAGCAGGTCGGTGTCTCCGATGATGACCGCGGCGCAGCGGCGGGGAAGCGAGACCTTCAGCCCGTTCACGACCATCGCCGCCGACCCCGAGGCGTAGCCGTCCATCGAGGGGGCGGTCGCGACGACGACGTAGGGTACGCCCGCGTCGAACGCCACGCACTTGCCGATATCGTTCACGACCCCGGAGCCCACCGCGAGGACAAGGTCGCAGGCGGGATCAAAACGTCCCTTCGCCGCGAGGACGCCCGCTTCGTCGGGCTCGACGGAGGCGGGGAGCACGCAGGACTTGACCGGGATCCCGGCAGCGGCAAGCAGCCCCGCGACCCGCTCGCCTCCGACCTTTACCGTGTTCTCGTCGGACAGCAGAAACACCCGCGTTCCGCCGAGCCGGATCACCTCGCGGGCGACCGTACCGACGGCGCCGGATCCGACGTTCATTCGGTCGAATCCGGCGTCGTGGATCTTTCCGCAGGCGCATTTTTCAGAGTGAAACAGCTGCATAGTTCTCCTTACCCGGTTTTTCCGGGTGTTTTCGGTCTCTTACGCCCTTTATTCGGCGGGCTCCACCTTCGGCAGCGTGTACCAGGTGCGGATGATGCCGTCCAGCTCCGTCTGCTTTGAGGTGACGACCGCCTGATACCGGCTGGCGAGGTCGCCCGACGTCACTTCGCAGTTGCCGCTCCGCATAATGATGGCGAAGCGGTTGTTGCCGCCGATGCAGTCCTCGATCATCTTGTCGCGCCCGTTGACGACGCTGTTGTAGATGATGTTGAGCATCCGGTCGGTGCCCTGGTTGTAGACCGTGGTCTTGTACTTCATCACGATCTCGAGGAACTCGCGGCGGATCTCGGCGGAATGTTCGCAGCAATACTGCAGGAACGCAGAAAGGACCCTTGCTTTACGGGGATTCGTGTTGACGTTGATCGCGCCCGCGTCGCCGATGGTGTGGATGCACGTGTTGTAGTGCTTGTCTTCGCTGAGTTTGGGGACCGGGACGACCGTGAAGAGATCCTCCATCTGCTGGAACGATTCGTCCTCGAGCGCGCCGAGCACGACGGTTCCGGCGGTGAGCAGCGTGCCCTCGGCAAACTTGATCCGGTGGTAGGAGGCGCCGGGGCTCTCGGGCGTGTTCGCCTCGTAGTGAGCCTTGGTAGCAAGCGATCCCTTGCCGGTGTAGACCGCCGCGACGGCGTCGAAGATCTTGCCGAGCGCGGTGGAGTCCTGCGAATAATAGATCCAGTCTTTGCCGTTGTATTGGCTGCTCTCATCCTCGATCGGTCTTACGTCGAACAGATCGTCTTCGGACGCGGAGAAAATATACATCTCGGAGGTGAGTCCCCCGTAGCAATCGGCAACGATGCCGAGAACGTCGAGGATCGAATCCTGTCCGTCGTTGTTTTCGTCCACCCAGATCGCCTCGCAGAGTTTGCCGAGGACGTCCCAGGTCCACTTGCCCTGTTCCACGAAGTCGAAGAAGCGCGCCGAGAGTTCCTCTCCCTCCCCGAGCGTCTCGTTCTCTCCGAGGATGACGGGCGCGAGTTTTTCGGCGTTCTTGTCCATCATCGTGATATTGACGGGGATCACGCCCAGCGCACGCAGAACGTCAAGGAAATAGTCCCCGACGAGGACGTAACTGCGGTCGCCGGTCAGCGACAGACTGTTCATATACTCGGTCATCCAGCCGTCCGCCGCAAAATCAAAGAAGCCGTTCGGGATCGACCAGGTGTCCTTGAACACGCCGTTGAGGTTCGCCACGTTGAGGGCGCAGATCATATTGACGAAAAGATCGGGCGCGTCGCTCGCGTTGCCCTGGACCACCGTCTTGATCGGGTCCGCCTGCTTGTCCCATCCATAGTCCCAGTAGACGTATTCGCCGATCTTCACTTGGAGCAGGTCGAAAGCCGCTTTGTTGCGCTCGTAGACCAACTGCTCGATGAACGGGGTCTCGCCGGGGACGATCTCGTCGGGTCCCACCACGAACTTGTCGTTTTTCGAGGTCTTTTCGGCGTCGCCGTGGCTGCTGAGTTCGATCCGGAGCGTCCGGTCCCTCTCCGTGATGATCGTGACCTTGTCCGCGATCTCTTCCCACTTTTCGTCAACGGTGGTTGCCGCGACCGTCGTCTGTTCGGCGTTCGTTTCGGACGCCGCGGTCGTTTCTCCTGCCGTCGCTTCCGTTTCCGTTCCCTTTTTGCCGCCGCAGGAGGCGAGCGGGAGGACGAGCGTCGCGAGAAGCAATAGAACGCTGATGATCTTTTTCATACCGTAATCCTTTCTTTTTGCGCCGGGGCAGCCCTCTTTCTTCCGTCAAGCGTAAAGTCGCGAGCGCTCCGACCGGCGTGATAAACTTTATGAAACAATTATTCTGCCGAATACTTGAAGATACCGAGACCGTAAGCGTCGAGTTTGCAGACGTCGGTCTCGTTGCCCGAGATCAGATCGGTCATTTTCCGCCCGAGCGGGACGGTCGCCCCGACGTCGGAATAGTTCTCGACGAAGACGTACCGATCCTCCCCGTCCTCCCGGACGTGGGCGCTGACGCCGTATCCGAGCGGGGCGAGGGTCCCGGTCGCGGTTCTGACGCCCCGTTCTTTGATGATCTCGGAGATCACGGCGTCGCTGAGGGTCCCGCAGTCCCTTGCCGCCTGATAGTAGGCGCGGCCCGCGCCGTAGACGTTTGACGTGACGACCGGCGTCCCGCGGTAGAAGTCCTCCCCGTATACGGCGAGCACCTCGGCGCCTTCGGCGTGGATCAGTTCGCAGTAATCGACGAGTTTGTGCTTTGCGCCCTTGTATTCGCAGAAGTTGGAATCCTGCGGATAGAGCGTGTCGATCTCCTCGTTCCAGATCCCGAAAACGTCGCGCAGTTTTCCGCCCGGGAACCCGCCGAGGTGGCAAAGATCGTTCTCGTCTACCATACCGAGCGTATAGGTCGCGTAGAGCGTGCCGCCCCTCTCGACGAAGCGCGCGAAGTTGTCGATGGTTTCGGCGTCTGCCGAGTACTGCATCGGCGCGACGACGATCTTATAGGACGACAGGTCGTCGTGCGGCCCGACCACGTCGCAGTTGATCCCCCGCTTCCAGAAGACGCCGTAATACGCTCTTGCGGTATCGACGTATTTTTTCGTATGTTTGGAGAATCCGTGGCTGGCGTCGAGCATCCACAAGCTTTCCCAGTCGTAGACGACGGCGACCTCCGATCTGACGGCGGTGCCGCAGATCTCGTCGACTTTTTTCAGAAGTTCGCCTTTGCGCTTGACCGTCTCGAAAACCCGCGTATTTTCGGTCCCGACGTGATCGACGATCGCGCCGTGGAGCTTTTCCTGTCCGCCGCGCCCCTTCCGGAACTGGAAGTAAAGGATGCTGTCGGACCCGTGCGCCACCGCTTGGAAGGGGGAGAGCGTTTCCATGCCCGGGCGCATGATCTTGTTGTACTCGCGCCAGTTGACGACGCTCGTCGTGTTCTCCATCAGGATAAAGGGTTTTCGCGTCAGACCCCGGATCGTATCGTATTCGAACGCCGTATGGATCGCGGTGTCCTGCTGATCCCCCGAATGCCACGCCGGATAAGCGTCGGTGGACGCGAAGTCGATCACGCCCCGGAAGCGGCGGTAATTGAGTCCGGGGAAATTGCCCATCATATTCGTCGTGACCGGCAATTCGGGGCAGATCTTTTTCAGCGGAGCGATCTCCGCCCGCATAAAGTCGACGGTCATCTCGGTCACGAACCGGCGCCAGTCGACGTTCAGTCCCATGTGGCTCCGCTCGGTGTAGGGCGTCGGCGGTTCGATCTGCTCGAACGAGTCGAAGGTGTGGCTCCAGAAATACGACCAGTAGGCGTGATTCAACTCGTGAATATCGTTATGGAATTTCCGTCTGAGGTATTCCCGGAAGTTCGCGACGCAGAGAGGACAGAAGCATTCCCCGCTGTATTCGTTTGACACGTGCCAACCGATCACCGCCGGGTGTTTCCCGTACCGTTCGGCAAGTTTGGTATTGATGATCCTGACCTTCTCCCGGTAGACGGGGGAGGAATAGCAATGATTGTGTCTGGAATTGAAATGCTCGCGCACCCCGTCCCGGTCGACCCGCAAAACCTCCGGATATTTGTCCGCGAGCCAATGCGGACGCGCCGCGGACGGCGTCGCGAGGATCACCCGTCCGCCGTTCTCGTAGATCTTGTCCAGGACCTTGTCAAAATAATCAAACTCGAAAACGCCCTCGCGCGGCTCGATCATGGACCAGGCAAATATGCCGACCGTCATCTCGTTGCACCCGGCGAGTTTCATCAGGCGCATATCTTCGTCGATCGTCCCCGGATAATCGACCCATTGATCGGGATTGTAGTCTCCGCCGTACAGGAAATGGGGGAAGTTTTCATTCATATAGGTCTTGCTCATAAAGGCAGGATCCTCCTTGTCGGGCTCCGAAGGATTGCATACTATTGCGCATTTTTATAGCATTATAACATAAAAGACGCGCAAAATCCATAGAAATTCTTGCGGTTTCTCCAAAAAGCACGTTGCGGAATCATAACGCAAAACGCAGCTGTTTTCGTTGCTTTTCTTGCACCCCTTTTGAATACCGTTATGCAAGCGGTACTCGCCCCGCGGCGGGAAAAAGCGAATCTTTCCCCGCGGAGAACGGTACGCTGCTCCTTCCAACCAACGAAAAACTCCGCCCGAAAACGAGCGGAGCAGGGGACGGCGTCCACGACGTCCCGCACAAAAAAGGGGAGACAACCGCACGGAAACGACCGGAGGGTCGCGCTGTAGGGGACGGCGTTCTCGACGTCCCGCGCAAAAGGAGGGGGGATGCCCGCACGGAAACGATCGGAGAATCGCGCAAGCGGTAGGGGACGGCGTTTACGACGTCCCGCACAAAGGCAGGAGATAACCAAAAACTCCGCCCGAAAACGAGCGGAGCGGGGGACTACGTCCGGGATCGTCCCCCTCCCCTTCCCTGTTTCACGTGAAACAATCAGCCGAGGATCCGATCGATCAAAAGAAGGATCTCGGGCATCAGGCGGCAGAGGACGAAGAAGAGCGCGACCGAAACGCCGAGCGTCCAAAGAAAGGTCTTTAACGTGACGCCCTTTTCCTGCATATAGCGGCGCTCGATCTCCTCCCGGCGCTCCTTTGCGAGATAGAACTTCGCGTCGGACAGATCCGGGAAGAAACGCTTTTTCAGCGAAACGAACGGATTCTTCTCGCGGTTCGCGCGGGCGGCTTCCTTCGCGGCTTTCTTTTCTTCTTTGGTCGGCTTTTTGCTTTCAAGCGGCGGCTCCCCGACGATCAGGACGCAGCGGCGCAGACTCGACCACCGGTCGTGCAGCGAGAAGCGGAGCGCGAGCGAGACTTTGATCGGGAGTTCCGAGAGGGAGACCGCGTTCTCGGGCGAAAAGACCTCGCGCGAGAAAAGCTCCCTTGCGAGCCGTTCGGGACCGGACCTGCGGTAGGCGAGAAACCCGGTCGCCAGCACCAGCACCAGAAGGAACAGCCCCAAGGCGCGGTTCACGTCCCACGCGGTAAACGAGTTTGAGAGATTTGCGAAAGCGGGCAGCGGTCGGTCAAAGAACTCGGTGACGAAAAACGAGCCGATCGAAAGCAGTCCCATCATAACCCTCCTACGAAATCGTCGCCCATGATCCTGCGGAGCAGGGCGTCCAGGTCCTCGTTGTCTTCAAACCAAAGGGTCAGCGTTTTCTGTTTTCCCTTCGCGGCGATCTTCACGCGCCGCCCGAGGTCGGAGGTCATTTTGCGTTCGAGTTCCGCGACGTAGTCCACCACCGGGGCAGGCGCCTCGGGGGTCTCGCGGACGGGTCTGTTCGCGCGCTTGACGAGCAGTTCCAGTTCCCTGACTGACAGCCCGAGCGCCACGCACTTTTGGGCGAGCGGGACGATCTGTTCGCGGTCGCGCAGTCCGAGCAGCGTCCGGGCGTGTCCCGCGGAGAGGGCGCCGGACGAGACCATCGCCTTCGCCTCGTCGGGCAGTTCCAGAAGCCGGGTCGCGTTCGCCACGGCGCTGCGGCTCTTTCCGACGCGGCGCGAAAGGTCCTCCTGCGTCAGCCCGAACTCCTCCGAGAGAGCCCGGAACGCCGCGGCTTCCTCGATCGGGTTCAGGTCCTCGCGCTGCAGGTTTTCCACCAGAGCGATCTCCGCTGAGGCGAGGTCGTCGCGGTCGAGGATCACCGCGGGGATCTCGGAAAGATTTGCGAGTTTCGCCGCCCGCCACCGCCGTTCCCCGGCGATGATCTGATACCGCCCGTTCCCCGACGCGCGGACGAGGATGGGCTGCAGAACGCCGTGGGTCGCGATCGAGTCGGCAAGTTCCGAAAGCGATTCCTCGTCGAAATGCTTGCGCGGCTGCCCGCTCTTGGGGTCGATCAGCGAGGTTTTCAGTTTCTCGGCGCCGCCGGGCTTCTTTTCGTCTTCAAAGGTTTCGAGGAAGAGGGCGTCCAGCCCCCGTCCGATCCCGCTCTTTTTTTGTGCCATATCCGTTCCTTTCCCCCGTCAGATGCGGAGCGTCAGTTCTTTCGCGACGTCGGCGTATTCCAGCGTCGCCTTCCCGTACGGATCGTGATAGCAGAGCGGCGTTCCGTAACTCGGCGCCTCCGACACCTTCACGCTCCGCGTGATCGGGGGCTAAAGGAGTGTGTCGGCGTAATACCGCTTCAAATCGTCCACCACCTGCTTGGTCTGGGTCAGCCGTCCGTTATACATCGTGAGCAGAAGCCCGACGATCTCGAGTTTCGGGTTGGTCTTCTGGCGCACCCGGCGGATGGTCACGAGCAGCTGCGACAGACCCTCCATCGAGTAGAACTCGCATTGCATCGGGATCACCACCCCGTCCGCCGCCGTCAGCACCGCGACCGTGATCATCCCGAGCGAGGGCGGGCAGTCGATAAAGACGTAGTCGAAGAGCGGAAGGATCGGCGCGATCACCTCGCGCAGCACCTTTTCGCGCGACTCCATCTCGAACATATCGTGTTCCACCCCGGCGAGGTCGAGCGACGAGGGGATGATCCAGAGATTCTTGTAGTTGGTACGCACCAGCGCCTCGTTCGCCGTACACGCCCCGACGATCACCTCGTAGACGTTGTGCGGGGCGCTCCGTTTGCTGACGTTGACCCCGGTCGTGGCGTTGCCCTGCGGATCCATATCGATCAGCAGGACGTTTTTGCCCTTTTTGGCGACGGCGGCGGCGATATTCACGCAGGACGTGGTCTTGCCCACGCCGCCCTTCTGGTTGGAAAACGCGATGATCTTTGCCATATTGCCCCCTTCGTGTCTCGGTCCTGACGACGGATCCGTTATCTCTATTATAGTACGCCGCGAAAGGAAAGTCAACCGCCGCGCGCCTGTTTCACGTGAAACAAACCGAAAACCGTCCTTGACATCCCGCTGGTGCGGTGATATAATAACAAGGTAATTTGTCGAACGGAAAGGACTGATCAAAATACCGTCCCTGATCCCTATTGAAAATCTGCCCGTCGCCCTGATCTGCCTGGTCGTTTCGATCGCGGTCATCGTCAAGGGCGGCGACGTGTTCGTTTCCTCCGCTTCCTGGATGGCGGAGGTCTCGGGCGTCCCGAAACTGATCGTCGGCGCGACCATCGTGAGCTTGGCGACCACCCTCCCCGAAATGCTGGTCTCGGCGTTCTCCGCGGCGTCCGCGAGAGCGACCGGCGACCCCGCCTATATCGATATGGCGATCGGAAACGCGGTCGGATCGGTAACGGCGAACACCGGGCTGATCTTAGCGATCGCCCTGATGTTTATGGCGGGCGCGATCAGACGGCGCGACTATCTTTTGAAGTCCTGCCTGTTCGTCGGCGCCGGCGCCGTGATCGCCGCGTTCGGCGCGACCGGGAAACTCGGTCTCGTTCCGAGTCTGCTCCTGCTTGCCGTTTTCGCCGCCGCGATGACCGAGAACGTGGTCGCCGCCGCGCGGCAGGTCCGCTCCGCGAAAGCGAAGGCGAACGGAGAAAAGTCGGCAGACGCCGAGCCGCCGGCGGACCTTGATCTTGAAAAACCGAAGGCGACCGGGAAACTCTGGCTGAAAAACGTGCTGCTGTTCCTCGTCGGCGCCGCCGCGATCGGGATCGGCGCAAACGTGCTTGTGAACAGCGCGGAATACGTGGCGAAGGCGGCGAACGTCCCCGAACGGGTGATCGCCGTGACCATCCTCGCCGTCGGCACCTCGCTCCCCGAACTCGTCACGACGGTCGCCGCCGTTGTCCGCAAGGAAATGTCGCTCTCCGCGGGCAACATTATCGGCGCGAACATTATCGATATGACGCTCATCATGCCGGTCTGCTGCCTGATCTCGGGAACGGCGCTGCCCGTCACCAAACAGGTCGGACGGATCGACCTCCCCGTGGTGCTGATCGTCGCGCTGGTCGCCCTTCTCCCCGCGCTGATCAAAAAACGCTTTATGAAGTGGCAGGGCTTCGCCCTCCTCGGCGTCTACGTCGTTTATTTGGTTTTGACCTGCTTCTTCGGAGAGCAGATCGCCGCTCTTTGACTCCCCGCAATAACAAACTTTGACTCCTCACAATAATAAAACCCCGCTTGCGATTTGCAAGCGGGGTTTGTTGTATCCGAAAACCACGCGATAGTCGCGTGGTTAAAAAGAGGTTAACCGGTGAGAAGAATCCTCCGTTTGTGGTATAATGGGAAAGACCTGCCAGTCAAACTCAAGAACCACAAACGGAGGATTATCTATGAAGAAAGAAATCATAGACACAAACAGTTTAGCACACACAAGTTGGAATTGCAAGTATCATATAGTATTCGCCCCAAAATACCGGAGAAAAGTATTTTTCGCGGAGCGAAGGGCGGAGATCAGAGAAATCTTGCGGAAACTATGTCAATGGAAAGGGGTAGAGATAATAGAGGGAGAAGTATGCCCGGATCATATTCATATGCTGGTAAGTATCCCGCCCAAAATGAGCGTTTCGGGGTTTATGGGATACCTGAAGGGAAAAAGTTCACTGCTGATATTCCAAAAATGGGGGAATATGAAGTTCGCGTACCGAAACCGCGAATTTTGGTGTAAGGGATATTACGTGGATACCGTGGGGAAGAACACGAAAGCAATTAAAGAGTACATTGCAAATCAGTTAAAAGTTGATAAGGACAGCGACCAAATAGCAATGTTCGACCCACGGGACCCATTTATGGGTAGTAAGTAACAGTTGCGTGGCTGGCAGGCCAATCTAAAACGCACTTGTGCGTCGCCAGTAGCGTTTAGGGCTATGCCCGAAAATGAAAAACCACCCGCTAGGCGGGTGGATTATTATTTTTGATTCAATCTGTTTTTTGTGCTTTGATCAATTCAAAGGTCCGATGTAATCAATCCCGACGGGTTTTAAAAGAATTCCTTTATTTGTGTCAAATCCTTTTATTTCCGCGACGATATGGAAGAAAGAGGATGTGTCGACTTTGCTGTAGTTGTCGGTGCAAATTCTGACGGCGTGATAATCAATATTGTAAAAACAGAATAATTCACCGACGTGGGAACGCGCGTCGTCATATCCGTAGATCGTATAGGTATAATTGTAGGTACTGTTTTGTTCGGTTATCCGAATAACGCCGATGAATTCGACCAATTCTCCTTTGTGAGCGTTTACAAAACTGCTGCTTCCGGCATTGTCTTGATTCAGTATAGTCCGGAAATCCGCGTTATTACTCGTGTTGATTACGTTCAGCTCGAGTGTAAGCGCGACCTTGTTTGTTCCGGTGGAGCTTTGCTCTGTCACCTTCCAGAGCATAGACTTGCTCTTATATTCCTTTTGTGCGTTTTCCCACGCTTGATTATACGGGATAGTGCTCTGCTTGTATCTCCAATCGGAGACGGTGA
>JAEEGK010030252.1_pt1 | contig 10744 bp, 13 predicted proteins | sample 8958771 | NCBI WGS metagenome assembly JAEEGK01 (sample SAMN16246547, study PRJNA631951) | gut metagenome | biome: gut microbiome; feature: rumen; material: SC-attached | host: Bos | place: Iran: Karaj | collected 2018-10 | reverse complement strand
AGTGCTTCGCACTTGCACAAGGCTCCGTGGTCAAGCGGTTAAGACATCGCCCTTTCACGGCGGTAACACGAGTTCGATTCTCGTCGGAGTCACGATATTATTCATCATGTTCTGTAAGCACTGATGGAGTGTCGCACATGAAAATCGCCTAACGGCGATGGGTGCTCCACGTGTAGAGGATTTAAGTTATTCATCATGTTCTGTATCGACTTCGTCGATACTGGGCGAACATCGCAAGCGATGTTCACAATTGGTGCCATAGCCAAGTGGTAAGGCGTGGGACTGCAACTCCCTGATCGGCGGTTCAAATCCGTCTGGCACCTCTGAAAAGACTCGGGATTATCTGAGTCTTTTTTCTTTTCCCTGAACGCGGATGTGTTTCTTTTTTCGAGCAAATATGATAATCTATCCATATATGTGTTTTATTGTTTAAGAAGGCGTAACATGTTTCTTGTTTTAAAAATTTCTGTTATAGTTTTGATTGTTTTGGTCGTTCTTGCCGGCTTTTACGTTTACTCCATCAAGCCCGGTAAGAAACGCGACACTTCGTACTTTAAAAATAAAAAATACGCTCACCGCGGTCTTCATGACGATGTTGTTCCAGAGAATTCTCTCACTGCGTTTAGGCTTGCAAGAGAGAACGGATTCGGCGTGGAGCTTGATGTACAGATGACCTCCGACGGACGCCTTGTGGTCTTTCATGACGGAAATCTTAAAAGGATGTGCGGCGTCGACGGAAAACTTAAAAACTATACATATGAGGAACTTAAGCAGTTTCGCTTGAAAGACACCGAGGAAGAGATTCCTCTTTTTGAAGATGTACTTGCTACCCTTGGGGATACGGATCTTATCTGCGAAATCAAGGGTGATAACGGAGCCAGGAACTATCTGCTTTGTGAAAAGGTATATAACCTCCTTCAGAATTATGAGGGGCGTTTTTGCATCGAATCTTTCAGCCCTTTTCTGGTTCGCTGGTTTCGCAAGAAACACCCGGAGATCATCAGAGGCCAGCTTTCCTGCAGATTCGGCGATGTCAAGAAGATGAACCCTGTGGTCAGATTTGTTTTGTCACATCTCATGACCAACCTGATCTCCAGACCGGATTTTGTCGCCTATAATCATGAGGATGCGAGAAATTTCGGATTCAGACTTATGCGGCGTTTGTTCAGGCCCTTTCTTGTTGCCTGGACGGCAAGGGGTGAAGAACAGCAGACAAGTGCCGGGAAGAGATTCGATTCGATCATTTTCGAAAAGAATCCGCCGAAAAATAAAGAAAACCAGCATATTTAAGGAGAATTATGGAGTTACACGATATTGAATTTGAGGAACCCTCACAGGAAGAAGAAACCGTTGCAGGCTCGGGAAGACCCGGCAAGGCCCTTTTCATAATCGGCCTTGTTCTTTTGCTTGCTTCTTTCGGAGTGCTCGGGTTCACATATTTTTATCATATAACGAATTCAGCAAAGGACCCCGAGCCCGAACCCTCACATGCTGCTATTGAAATCACATACACTCAGGCCGAGTTTGAGAAGGCCGTTTCCGATGCCAGAAAAGAGGCTACAGAGCAGACCGGAGCCGCACTTGACAGCGAGTACAAGAATGCAATTTTCGATGCTGCCCGGATAAGCGGCGGAATGGCAAATTATCTTAAATATCTTTTCCCCGACCAGCTGGTATTTACCGAGGGCTCAAAATACATCTTTGTTCCCGTTATAGACGACCTTAAAAAGAACAAGATAAACAGTTCGCTTCTAAAAAAGGACGAAGCAACCGGATTCATTCATTACACCAACGCCAACGGTGATATAACTTCCTATACCGGCATTGACGTTTCTTCTTTCCAAAAGGATGTGGACTGGGCGCGTGTTAAGGCTGCAGGCGTGGATTTTGCGATCATCCGTTGTGCTTTCCGCGGGTACGGATCCGAAGGTAAGCTCGTTGAAGACAACATGTTTATTAGCCACGTGGAAAGCGCACAGGCTGCCGGAATTCAGGTTGGAGTGTATTTCTACGCACAGCCCGTCACAAAGGAAGAGGCTGTCGAAGAGGCCGATATGGCCATTTCTCTTATAAAAGATTACAACATCAAAGGTCCCGTTGTCATGGACGTGGAATTGCCTACGAACGATTCCCGTACCGCCAATCTGACACCCGCCGAAAGAACCGACAATGTCATTGCTTTTTGCGAGAGAGTCAAAGCGGCGGGCTACACACCCATGGTTTATGCGAACATGAAATATTTCGTCAGAAACCTGGAATATGAGCGCCTTGAAGATTATAAAAAGTGGTATGCAAATTATAACGATTTGTACAGCTCCGAGAAATACTCATCAATCTGGGCCTTTAACGATCCTTTGTATTTCCCTTACGAATTCGACATCTGGCAGTACTCGGAAAGCGGTACTGTGGACGGAATCAAGGGAAAATGCGATTTAAATGTATTGTTTGAAAAATGGTGGTAAACATGGATATCCGTGTCGGTGATGTTTTAACCATGAAGAAAGCGCATCCTTGCGGAAGCAAAGAGTGGATTGTGCTTCGTGTCGGTGCTGATTTCAGGCTTAAATGTGCAATTTGCGAAAGACAGGTAATGATGCCTCGGACGCAGGTTGAAAAGTTTACGAAAAGCGTAAAAAATGCTTGAAATACGCCAATTACTATGTTATCATTGTAATCCGTGATAAATAATTTCCTTGCTCCCGCAAGGGGGCCAGAGACCAAAAGGAGGTAAAGCATGAACAAGTACGAATTAACAATCGTTGTTAATGCGAAGATCGAAGATGACGAGAGAGCCGCAGTAGTTGACAAGTGCAAGGCTTACATCGACAGATTCGGCGGAAAAGTTACAAACGTTGATGAAGCAGGCAAGAAGAAACTCGCTTACGAAATCCAGAAGATGAGCGAAGCTTTCTACTACTTCATTCAGTTTGATGCTGAAGCTACAGCACCCGCTGAAATCGAGAGCAGAGTTCGCATTATGGACAATGTACTCAGATTCTTGATCGTTCGCACAGACGAAGCATAATCAAGGAGACAATTTTTAATGAATAAAGTTATTCTTATGGGAAGATTAACAAGAGACCCTGATGTAAGATATACACAGGGTGACAGTTCAATGGCAGTCGCAAGGTACACATTGGCCGTTGATCGTCGCGGATCCCGTTCTAATCAGGACGGAGAGCAGAATGCTGATTTCATCAACATCGTTGCTTTCGGTAAGGGCGGAGAGTTCGCAGAGAAGTACCTTCACAAGGGTACCAAGGTTGTAGTATCCGGCAGAATTCAAACCGGTTCTTACACCAACAAGGACGGTCAGAAGGTTTATACGACTGACGTTGTGGCCGAGGATCAGGAGTTCGCCGAGAGCAAGAATTCTGCTTCTTCCAATGCAGGGGGATACGATAACGGCGCAAGACCCGAGGCAGCAGGTGGAGACTTCATGAACATTCCTGAGGGAATTGAAGAAGACCTTCCTTTTTCACAACCTACACGATAAACAGGAGGCATTATCATGGCATTTAACAAAGCTGATAAAGGCGATAAGTCCGATGCACCCTTGAAGAGAAAGGGTGGCCTCCGCAGAAGAAAGAAAGTTTGCGTATTCTGCGGCAAGGACAATGTAATCGACTACAAAGACGTTAACAAATTAAAAAGATATGTATCCGAGCGCGGAAAGATTCTTCCCAGAAGAATCACCGGCAACTGCGCAAAGCACCAGAGAGCGCTTACCGTAGCTATCAAGCGCGCAAGACATATCGCACTTATGCCCTACGTACAGGATTAATAAGTTGTTTAAAAGACCGAGCGAAAACGTTCGGTCTTTTTTATTCGGAAGGGGTCCCGTGCTTTTTCTTTATAAAAATATAAGTGAAAAAGTGTCCGAGAAATGATATACTATACTGTGTGTATCCAATCCCGGAGCACGCGGCTTGACGACATGGGGCAACACGACCGAGGGGTTTTATGAACAAGAAACTCAAACTTAAAGGTAAATTCAAACAGTTCTTTATTATCAGCCTGTTGCTGGGCGGATTGCTTTTAATTATCAATGTTTTTGTATATACCCAGTCACTCAGGGCGGGGTTTGTTTTAACCGCATTTCTGATGCTTTATCTTTTCGCGGTGATCATGTTCTTCTTAAGGACCAGCGCCACGATCCTCTATGATCTCGTTAGCTTTGCAACTCAATACGGTCAGGTTCAGAAGCAGCTTCTGAAGGCCCTTGACCTTCCCCACGCAATCCTTGACGAGGACGGTCGTATCATTTGGACCAACGCTGCCTTTGACCGCGCCATCACTCAGGAAGATGAGCATGACAAGTCCATCACTTCGATCTTTCCTTCCCTTACGGCAGACAAACTTCCGGGCAGAGGAGTTAATTTCGCGGAGAACGAGCTTGAACTTGAATATAACAACTGTGATTATCTTGCCCGCCTTAAGAAGATTTCGCTCAAAGAAATGGTTGAGACCAACGGCCTGGTAGATGCGGAACCGGACTATGAAGGTTATCTCATTGCTTTGTACCTTTTTGACAATACGGCTCTCAAGCTTGCATTGAAGGAAGTTGACGACCAGAGCCTTGCTGTGGGGCTGGTTTATATCGACAACTATGATGAAGCACTCGAAAGCGTAGAGGAGGTCAGAAGATCCCTTCTTACCGCACTTATCGAGCGAAAGATCAACAAATACATGGCCTCTCTCGACGGAATTACCAAGAAGATCGAGAAGGATAAATATATGGTCATTCTCCGTAAGCGTTGCATCAAGACACTTCAGGAGAACAAATTCGATCTTCTGGAGGAGGTTAAGACCGTCAATATCGGTAACGATATGGCAGTCACTTTAAGTATAGGTGTGGGTCTTGACGGACTTTCCTATGCGCAGAACTATGAATTTGCCAGAACCGCCATTGATATGGCCCTCGGCCGTGGCGGAGATCAGGCCGTAGTCAAGACTCCCGACCAGTTGAATTATTACGGCGGAAAGAGCCATCAGGTTGAAAAGAACACGCGAGTTAAGGCGAGAGTCAAGGCTCACGCCCTTATGGAGATCATCACCAGCAAGGATCAGGTTTTCGTTATGGGTCACAGGCTGGGTGATGTGGACAGCTTCGGCGCCTCCGTCGGAATATACAGGATTGCGAATATTCTTGAAAGAAAGGCTCATATCGTGCTTGATGATGTGACTTCAAGCATGCAGCCCCTTGTTGACATGTTTGTCAATAACCCCGATTATGAGGCGGATATGATCGTGAGCAGCCAGCAGGCTCTCGAACAGATCGGAAACAATGCCGTTCTTGTCATCGTTGACGTTAATAAGCCCAGTATCACCGAATGCCCCGAGCTTATCACCAAGTGTAAATCAATTGTCGTACTCGACCACCATCGCCAGAGCGCGGAACAGATAGAGAATGCAACTCTTTCTTATGTTGAACCCTATGCTTCCTCCGCCTGCGAGATGGTATCCGAAATCCTGCAGTATACCACCGATGTGGTGCGTATCAAAAATGATGAAGCAGACTGCATGTACTCGGGTATCATGATCGACACCAACAACTTCACTCAGAAGACCGGTGTGCGTACCTTTGAAGCGGCTGCTTTCCTGAAGCGTAACGGAGCCGATGTTACGAGAGTACGCAAGCTCTTCAGAGAAGATGTTAACGAGTACAAAGCAAGAGCGGATGCCGTAAGCCAGGCTGAGATCTATAAGGACTACTACGCAGTTGCAATCTGTAATGCGGAAAACTGTGCAAGCCCCACGGTTGTGGGCGCCCAGGCAGCCAACGAGCTTCTTAACATCAAAGGAGTCCGTGCAAGCTTCGTATTTACGGATTATCAAAATACGGCATTTATCAGCGCCCGTTCCATAGATGAGGTAAATGTTCAGGTTATCATGGAAAAACTCGGCGGCGGCGGTCACATGAGCGTAGCCGGGTGTCAGATGGAAGGCGTGGCACTGGAAGATGCGATCACCCAGCTGAAAGTAACGCTGGATGAAATGATTCAAGGAGGAGAATTGTAATGAAGGTTATTTTGCTTCAGGACGTTAAGAGTCTTGGTAAAAAAAGCCAGATAGTCGATGTAAACGACGGATATGCCAGAAACTTTATCTTACCCAAGAAGTTAGGTATCGAGGCTACGAGCCAGAATCTTAACAACTTAAAACTTCAAAAGGCCAACGAAGAGAAGATCGCTAAGGAGAATCTCGAAAAAGCAAAAGAGTTTGCGGCAAAGATCTCCGAACTTACCGTTGTTATCGGTATGAAAGCAGGAGAGGGCGGAAAGGCCTTCGGTTCCGTTTCTTCGAAGGAAATCGCTGAGGAAGCCAAGAAACAATTGGGCATTGAACTTGATAAGAAAAAGATCGTTTTAAACGAGGCAATTAAGAGCTTCGGAACCTTCGAGGTGGCAGTAAAGCTTCATCCCGAAGTTACAGGAAAAATAAAAGTTAAGGTACAGGAAAATGGCTGAAGAATGGCAATCCAAAGTTCTTCCCCACAGTATTGAGGCCGAGAAATCGGTTTTGGGCTCCATGCTCATCGATAACAACACCATAACCGTTGTTTCGGAAATACTCCTGGGAGAGGACTTTTACACCAAGCAGAATCAGGTTCTTTTTGATGCCATGGTGGAACTGAATAACGAAGGAAAGCCTGTCGACCCCATAACCCTTAAGGATAAGCTTACCGAGAAAAATATCCCCGAAGAGATCGCAAGTCTTGATTTCATCAGGGATATGTTAAACGCCGTACCCACATCCGCAAATGCAAGATACTACGCGGGAATCGTGGCGGAAAAGGCTACACTCAGGAAACTTATTAAGGTTACGGAGGCGGTTGCGAATAACGCATACAGCCAGAACGATCCTGTGGATACGATCCTTGAAGAAACCGAGAAGCAGGTATTTAAGGTTGTTCAGAAGCGTAACGCAGGGGACTATGTACCCATCAGCACGGTAGTAAACAACGCCCTTGATAAGATATCCATAGCTGCCAAGAATAAAGGCGCTGTTACGGGTATCGCCACCGGTTTTACGGATCTTGATTATAAGACAGCCGGAATGCAGCCTTCGGACCTGGTTCTCATTGCGGCAAGACCTTCAATGGGTAAAACATCCTTTGCTTTGAATATAATCCAGCACGTAACGATCAAGTTAAAGAAGACCGTTGCGATGTTCAGTCTGGAAATGTCTCGGGAACAGCTGGTAAATCGTCTGTTTTCCCTTCAGTCCGGCGTAGACGCCCAAAAGCTTAGGGTTGGTTCCCTTGATGAATCCGACTGGGAAAACCTGATAGAGGGCGCCGGAATAATCGGCCAGTCAAATCTTATCATCGATGATACCCCCGGTATCAGCATCGGTGAGCTTCGTTCCAAATGCAGAAAGTACAAGCTTGAACATGATCTTTCCATGATCGTTATCGACTACCTGCAGTTGATGTCGGGTTCCGGAAAGAACTCTGAATCCAGACAGCAGGAGGTATCGGAGATTTCCCGTTCCCTTAAGGCAATAGCCCGTGAACTTCAGGTTCCGGTCATCGCACTTTCTCAGTTGAGCCGTGCGGTTGAATCAAGACCCGATAAACGGCCCATGCTTTCCGACCTTCGTGAATCCGGAGCCATAGAGCAGGATGCCGACGTGGTAATGTTCATTTATCGAGATGACTATTATAATCACGATACGGAGAAAAAGGGTATCAGTGAAATAATCATAGCCAAGCAACGTAACGGTCCCATCGGAACGGTTGAGCTTGCATGGCTGCCCGCACTTACGAAATTTGCGAATCTCGAAACGAGACGGGATTTCCAGTAAAGACAATAAAAAAATCCACGGCAGAAGCCGTGGATTTTTGATTTGTTCCTGAGTGGTTATTCTTCGGAAATAGCACTTACAGGGCACTGAGCTGCGCAAGCGCCGCAGGAAATGCAAACGTCCTTGTCGATTTCGAACTTGCCGTCGCCCTGAGAAATAGCGCCTACGGGGCACTGATTAGCACAAGCACCGCAAGATACACACTGATCGGAAATAACAAATGCCATGATTATGTCCTCCTTGTAATAATTATTCCTTGTTCGTACACATTGTAATATAAATGTTTTATATTAACAAGCAATTTCTTTATAAACCAAGCTCTGCCCGTCGGTCCTTTATCCCGTTGAGGATCACTTGCTTCTTGTCGATGAGCTTGTCCTTGTCCATGGGAGGTACGCCCTTAAGGGGATACTCGATTCCGAGCTTTTCGTATTTCGTAACTCCCATTGTGTGGTAAGGAAGTACATCAAGAGCCTTTAAGTTCTTAAGGCCTCCGATAAAGTAACCAAGTTTGTAAAGATATTCGTCATCATCGGTAATTCCGGGAACAACCACGTGACGGATCCACATATCGACGTTTTTTTCGTTTAAGTATTCGGCGAAAGCGAGAATGTTCTTGTTCTGCTGTTTGGTAAGCTCGAAGTGCTTCTCGGGGTCGATGTGTTTGATATCGAGCATAACCAGATTCGTAACTTTCATAAGCCTGTCGAACTTGGCCATAAGCTCGGGGTTTTCGGGATTGAAGGCTATGCCCGAAGTATCAATGCAGGTGTGGATATTCTTTGCTTTTGCTTTTTCAAACAACTCGATAAGAAAATCGATCTGCATGAGAGGTTCGCCACCGGTAACAGTGATACCGCCGCCTGTATAAAAGGCCTGATTGCGTTCATACTGTTCGATGATATAATCGGTGTCCGTGGGCGTGCCTGCGTTCATTTCCCAGGTATCGGGATTGTGGCAGTATTTGCAACGCATAGGACAGCCCTGAACAAATACGACGTATCTGGTTCCGGGTCCGTCAACGGTTCCGAAGCTTTCAAGTGAGTGAATTCTACCCTGCATATTCTCATCCTCTCTGACAAGTAATTATATGTTTATTTCATTAACCCTCAGTTGTAAGGGTAAAAAGAAAGGGGTCCGGAAGTTCCGAACCCCTTCAGGTCATCTTTTAATTTAGAAAGATTCGTGGAACGTACGGGAGATAACGTCTGCCTGCTGTTCGGGAGTTAACTTGATGAAGTTAACTGCATATCCGGATACACGGATGGTAAGCTGGGGATAGTTCTCGGGATGAGCCTGAGCATCCAGAAGAGTATCTCTGTTAAGTACGTTAACATTAAGGTGATGTCCACCCTTTGTTACATAACCGTCAAGTAATGAAACAAGGTTATTAACCTGCTGAGTATTTGCTACTGTAGCCATTTTTATTTCCTCCTGTTACTTATAATCATTCATAAGAATCCAAACCCTGATGAAGCGTGGGAACGCTACATGCGAGGGGGGTTCTTGAGCAGTCGGTGCATCCCATGGTCTGAACCGACTTGGGTTTCTGCGACTTCTCGTCGAACTCAACGTTTACGTGTCCGACGCCGCCTGCCATATCTTTGTCGAGCATCTTTACAAGATCATCGATCATAGCATTTTCATCCATTGAGATACACCTCCTGAAGTTTTTGTTTATTATACTGCCGGGTTCGAAACCGATTATTTATTTAAATCGATATCGATGTCGCCTGCAAATACCTTGTCTTCCTTACCGAGAGCTCCGGGAACGATCGTGAAGGTATTGGAGATACCGTCCTGAGAATCCATGAAAGGAAGCTTGGCAACTGAGGAAAGGGAAGCAACAGCACCGTGAGTATCGCGGTTGTGCATCGGGTTGGCACCGGGAGCGAAAGGCTGACCCTTTCTACGTCCGTCAGGGGTGTTACCGGTTGCCTTACCGTATGTAACGTTAGAGGTAATGGTAAGAACTGACATGGTAGGGAAGCCGTCTCTGTAGGTGTGATGTCTTCTGATCATGGTCATGAACTTGTGTACAAGCTCGGTAGCGATGGAGTCAACACGGTCATCGTCGTTACCGTACTTAGGGAAGTCACCGGTGGTCTCGAAGTCGGTGATGACACCGTCTTCGTCACGGATTACTTTAACCTTAGCGTACTTGATAGCGGAAAGGGAGTCAGCTACTACGGAAAGACCTGCCATACCGGTTGCGAAGTAACGGCGAACGTCTCTGTCGTGAAGAGCCATCTGAGCTCTCTCGTAGCAGTACTTATCATGCATGTAGTGGATTACGTTAAGAGTATTTACATAAACGTCGGCAAGCCATTCCATCATGTCGGTGTACTTAGCCATAACGTCATCGTAGTCAAGGTAGTCGCCTACAACAGGACGATACTTGGGACCAACCTGCTTCTTGGTAACTTCGTCAACACCACCGTTAAGAGCGTAAAGAAGGCACTTAGCAAGGTTTGCACGAGCACCGAAGAACTGCATTTCCTTACCGATTCTCATGGAGGATACGCAGCAAGCGATACCGTAGTCATCACCGTGAGTTACGCGCATAAGGTCGTCGTTCTCGTACTGGATGGAGCTGGACTGAATGGACAACTTTGCGCAGAACTTCTTGAAGTTAAGAGGAAGTCTGGTGGACCAAAGTACGGTAAGGTTGGGTTCGGGAGCGGAACCAAGGTTTGTAAGAGTGTGAATATAACGGAAGCTCATCTTGGTAACCATGTGACGTCCGTCAACACCTACACCACCGATGGACTCGGTAACCCAAACGGGATCGCCGGCGAAGATCTGGTTGTATTCAGGTGTACGAGCGAACTTAACGCAACGAAGCTTCATGATGAAGTGATCGATGAACTCCTGGATCTGCTCTTCGGTGAAGGTTCCGTTTGCAAGGTCTCTTTCTGCATAGCAGTCGATGAAG
>JAEEGK010030250.1_pt1 | contig 10744 bp, 6 predicted proteins | sample 8958771 | NCBI WGS metagenome assembly JAEEGK01 (sample SAMN16246547, study PRJNA631951) | gut metagenome | biome: gut microbiome; feature: rumen; material: SC-attached | host: Bos | place: Iran: Karaj | collected 2018-10 | reverse complement strand
CAAGGGGCGTCTGCTCCGCATTACCCGCTCGACGGGCAAGCCAGTGACTGGCGAACTTTTAGATGCCGACGAAGAAAATTTGAAGCTCAAGCTCAAGGGCAATGCCGGCGAAATCGTCATACCGCGGTCCGAAGTGCTTTCGGCCAAGGTCGAAGTAGAAATTAAATAGGAAGGTCAACTTATGAAGAACGAACCGAAAGTAAACTTGCTCGACGTACTCAAGGAAGTCGTTGAAGACAAGAGTGTCGATGATTCCGTGATTTTGGACGCCCTCAAGAAGGCTCTCATTTCTGCGGCCCGCAAGTATCTGCACATCGAAAAGAAAATCAACGTCGATATCGACATGGAAACAAACGAAGTTCACGTGTTCCTGAATGTCGAAGTTGTCGATGACTATCCGGACTACGATCCGAACATGACGGCTGATGAAGTGGCTGAATTGGATGAAGGCTACATGCTTGTCGAAGAAGCACGTGACTTTAACGAAGACGCTCAGGCCGGCGACAGCCTTTACATGGAACTCCCGACGTCCTCCTTCGGTCGTCAGGCTATCCAGACGGCAAAGCAGCTTTTGACGCAGCACATCCGCAGCGCCGAATGCCAGCGCATCATGGACATCTACCGCAGCCGCATCGGTACGATTATCAACGGTACGGTGCTCCGTTTGGAACAACGTAATGTTATCGTGGATTTGGGCAACAAGATTGAAGCTGAACTCCCGGCTCGCGAACAGATTCCGCACGAACGTTTGACTCAGGGCGCATCCGTGAAGGCGGTGATTGCCCGCGTCGAAGAATCGACGAAGAGCGGTGCTCAGGTTATTTTGTCCAGAGCGAATGCGGACTTCCTCAGGGCTCTTCTCCGCCAGGAAGTTCCTGAAATTTACGAAGGCACTGTCGAAATCAAGGCTGTGGCTCGCGACTCCAAGAATCGCCGTGCAAAGATTGCCGTCTATTCTCGTGACGAAAAAATTGACCCGGTTGGCGCTTGCGTCGGCATGAAAGGTGCCCGCGTGCAGACGATTGTTCGCGAACTTGGCAACGAACGCATCGATATTGTTCACTGGGACGAAAACTTCGACGTGTTCGTACAACGTTCTCTCGCTCCTGCTTCTGTCCTCAAGATGTTCCCGGTTCCGGATACGGACCGCATCGTGATTATCGTCGATGACGAGAACTTGGCTCAGGCTATCGGTAAGGGTGGCCAGAACGTGGAACTCGCCGGTCGCTTGGTGGATCGCAAGCTCGACGTCCATGGAGAACAGGAATGGTCTCAGATGGACGAAGAATCCAAGAACCGCATCCTCATGAGCAATTACGAGGATGAAAAGAGAATGAGAATGAAGCGCGTTGACGAAGACAGGAAGGCAAAGGCCGCTGCTGGTAAGGACGTGAACGCTTAAGAACTTTTGCGCAGGGTAAAAGTTTAACGGAAGAATAAGAAAAGGAATTGAATAGGCTATTCATGACGAATGATTCTCAAATGAAACCTAAGGATTGGGCTGATGCTCATGGATTGAAGGTTGATGTGGTGATGAAACTGCTTCGCGACGCTGGCGTTGCGGTTCGTACCCATATGTCCAAATTGGATATGGCAGACTTTGAAAAAATCGAGGAAGCTGCCGCTGCCGAAAAACAGAAGCAGGACGCCCGCAACAAGAATCTGAAGAAGGCCTCTACTTCTGAATCGGATTCTTCCGCTTCCGCTCCTGCAAAGAAGAAGGAAACGTCGGTCGCGACGAACAAGCTCGGCTTGAAGGTGAGCTTGAAGAAAGGCCCGGGTGCCCGCAAGGAACCCCCGAAGGCTGTCGCCAAACAGGATCCGAAATCTCCGGTATCAAAGCCTGCCGCTCCGGCTGCCGTAAAACCGGCCGCCCCGGCTCAGCCCGCTCCTGCCGTTAAGCCTGCGGCTCCCGCTCCGGTGACGGCTCAAGCTGCTCCGGCTCCGAAGCCTTCTGCACCTGCCGCGCCTGCCACTCCGGCTCCGGCACAGTCCGCTCCGGCTGCAAAACCGGCTGCTCCGGCTCCAAAGCCTGTTGCTCCCGCTCCGGCTGCAAAACCGGCTGCTCCGGCACCAAAGCCTGCTGCTCCGGCGGCTCCGCAGCCGACAATGATGTCTGCTTCTACGGAACTCAAGCAGCCTCCGATGAAGGCTCAGGTGTTCAAGCCCGATGCGGCAATTCTCGCCCGTATCGAAAAGTCCCGCCAGCAGGCACAGGCCTCTCGCGGTGGCCATCGTCCGAACGGTGCACGCAACGGCAATGGCAACAACAACGGCCAGGGTTACACGGGTACGTTCGGTCGTCTTTCGAACAACAATGGCGGTAATGATAACCGCAACAACAATAACAACAACCGCCGCCAGAACAACGGTAACGCGAGCAGCAGTAGCCGCGGCTATACCGGACGCAACGGCGGGTTCTCCAGCGGCTCCATGCAGGAAGCTTTCAACGCTTCCAACGGCGGTCAGGCTCTCGGCCAGAACAACCAGAACGGCAAGGGCAATGGCAAGGGCCAGAACGGACGCCATGCCAATGATAAGAACCGCCGCAGCAATACTAAAGACCGTCAAGAAATGCAGAAGGAGCAACAGCAGGAAGCCGTCCGTCAGAACGTCTCCCGCGTGATGGCGTCCCTCTCCAAGAACCCGGTCAAGAAAGTTTATCACAAGGATCACTCCGAAAACAATACGGGTGAAGAAAAGAAGATTCTCAAGACTTCGGACTTCATTACCGTGGGCGAACTCGCTGGCCTTATGGACCAGATGCCGGCACGCGTCATTGCGAAGTGCATGGAAATGGGCATGATGGTGACCATCAACGCTCGCCTCGATTTCGAAACGATCCAGATTTTGGCTGATGAATTCGGTTACGAAGCTCAGCTGATGGAAGAATACGAAGAAGAAGTTCTCGGCGTCGAAGAGGAAAGCGAAGAAAATCTCCAGCCGCGTCATCCGGTGGTTACCGTCATGGGCCACGTGGACCACGGTAAGACTTCTCTCCTCGACTGGATTCGTAAGACCCATGTGGTCTCCGGCGAATCGGGTGGCATTACGCAGCACATCGGTGCATACGAAGTCACGACCAAGCAGGGCAAGGTTACCTTCCTCGATACTCCGGGTCACGAAGCGTTCAGTGCTATGCGTGCTCGTGGTTCCCAGGTGACTGACGTTATCGTGCTTGTTGTCGCTGCCGACTCCATGGTGATGCCGCAGACGGTTGAATGTATTGAACTTGCGAAACGTGAACACGTTCCGATGGTCGTTGCCATCACGAAGATGGACTTGCCCACCGCAAATCCGGACAAGATTCGCGCTCAGCTCGCTGAACGCGGTGTCGAAGTCGAACAGTGGGGTGGTCAGACCAGCTGTATCGAAGTTTCTGCACGCACGGGCCAGGGCATGGATGTCCTCCTCGAAACGCTTGCTCTCGAAGCTGAAATTTTGGAACTCAAGGCCAATCCGGATACGCACGCCCGTGGCGCAGTCGTTGAATCCAAGCTCGACGTGGGTAAGGGTTCCATGGCTACGATTCTCGTGCAGAACGGTACGCTTCATGTGGGTGACCCGTTTGTTTGCGGTATCTATGCCGGTCGTGTCCGTGCCATGTTCAATGAACGTGGTGCACAGTTGAAAGAAGCTCCTCCTTCCGCTCCGTGCCAGGTGCTCGGTTTTGATGGTACTCCGCAGGCCGGTGACGAACTTGTCGTGGTGGAAGACGAAAAGACCGCACGTGAAATTGCGTCCAAGCGCCGTATGGCCGCCCGTGAACGCGATCTCCGCGCCCGTAAGACAGTTTCTCTCGAAAATTCCTTCAACGACAAGAAGGAAGGCAAGCTCTCCGAACTCAACCTCATCGTCAAGGCCGACGTGGGTGGTTCTGCAGAAGCTCTTGCCGCTTCCCTCGAAAAGCTTACCAACAAGGAAGTCCGCGTCAACATCATCCGCAAGGGTGTGGGTACGATTACGGAATCCGATATCTTGTTTGCAACGACCGCACAGGCAATCATTATCTCCTTCCACTTGATGCCGTCTCTCGCTGTCCGCGAAATGGCCCAGAAGGAAGGCATCGAAATCCGCAACTACCGTGTGATTTACGACTGCATCGAAGATATCAAGAACGCTGTGGAAGGCCTCCTCAAGCCGATTATGCGCGAAGAACTCGTTGGCGAAGCCGAAATCCGCCAAGTGTTCAAGGTTCCGAAGGTCGGTCTCATCGCTGGCTGTATGGTTACCGACGGCGAAGTGGACCGCACGAGCCATGTCCGCGTCTATCGCAACGGTATCGAACTCGGTACGACCGCGGTACAGTCTCTCAAGCGCATGAAGGACGACGTCAAGTCTGTCGCTCGTGGCTTCGAGTGCGGTATCGGCCTCAAGGGTTACGACGATATCAAGGAAGGCGACAGCCTCATCTTCTTCAAGGAAGTCAAGGTCGCCCGTACGTTGGAAGACGTTGCCCGCGAAGAAGCTGAAGAAAAGGCGAAGAAGGCCGCTGAAGAAGCTACCGCCGCGAAGGAAAACGCTTAATGACTCGTAGAACAGATAGATTAGGCGAGCAATTCCGCGAAGAGATTGGAAAGCTTATTCAGAAAGGCTTGAAGGATCCGCGCGTGAGTTCTCTCGCGAGCATTACCCGTGTGGATATTACCGAAGACCTGAGCTATGCAAAGGCCCTCGTCTCGGTGATGGGTTCCGATAAAGAAAAGCGCGATACGCTTGTCGGGCTCAACAACTCCGCCGGCTTTATCCGTGGCGTCTTGGGCAAGGCCTTGAAGATTTTCAAGGTTCCGGAACTCAAGTTTGTTCTTGACGAAAATCTCGAACATGCCATGCACATTGAAGAAATCCTTGCAGAACTGAAGCAGAAAGGGGAACTTTAATTGGCCTCTTCCGGCTTCGTCCTGTTGGACAAAATTGCAGGTGAAACATCTTTTAAGGCCCTTTTCCCTCTGAAAAGGGTCTTTTGTACTAAGCGTGTGGGCCATGCGGGAACGCTCGACTTGCGTGCAAGCGGTCTCATCATTGCCGCCACAGGCCGTGCGACGCGACTTTTGCCGTACATCGAGGCGAAGGACAAGTGCTATACGTTCAGGCTCCATCTTGGCTACGAAACCGACACCCTCGAATGGGACGGGGAAGTGGTGCGTACAGATGAGAGAGTAGAGACGAGAGACGAGAGAGGCGAGGTTGAATGCCATTCTGAAGGTGTCATCCTGAGCGAAGCGGAGCGAAGTCGAAGGATCCAGTGCGGTAAGCCTTCGATAACGCGCGCCGCCCTCGAAGCAGTCATCCCGCAATTCATCGGCGACATCGACCAGGTCCCGCCGAATTACTGTGCCGTGAAAATCAACGGCCATCGCGCCAGCGACTTGATGAATCGTGGTCGTGAAATTGAACTCAAGCCCCGCTGCATCCATATCGAATCGCTCAAAATTATAGGCGAGGGCCTTGTGACGGAAGGCTGTACCGGCAAGTGCTTTGCCACGTTTGACCTGGAATGCAACTGCAGCAAGGGTACGTACATCCGTTCGCTCGGTCGAGATTTGGCTCGTGCGCTTGGAACGTGCGGCTGCGTCTCGATGATTCGTCGCCACCGCATCGGTGAAGTGACCGTTGACCGTGCCGTTCGCGGGGACGCTCTCACGCCGGAACATTTGCTCCCTGTCGATCAGGTGCTTGATTTTCCGGTTGTCCGCTTGAATGACGACCAGTTGAAAGCGATTCGTTTAGGGAATTGGGTGCCGTGGCATACACCCGTTGAAAATTTGAGTACGACGCCAGGGACCGAAAAGTTTATCTTTACTGCCGATAAGAACGGAACAGTTATTGGACTTGGCGTTTATGACCCGGGACGCATTTGCCCCAAGTTCTTTTTAGGTGATGATTAAAAAGGTGATTCCCGATCAAGTCGGGAATGACAGATAAGGTGATGATTAAATGAAACGTGCTGTGACAATGGGTAATTTTGATGGATGCCATTTGGGGCATCAGGCGCTTTTCCGCACATTGAAAGCGGTCGCCGAAGTGAACCATTTGCAGCCGACCGTCATCAGCTTTGAACCGCATTCTAATTACGTTTTGCGCGGACCGGGCGATCCGTTGCTCCTCACGACGACCGAAGAAAAACGCGAATTTATCGAAAGCTTTGGCCTCGAATTTTTGGTGCTGCCGTTCACGCATGAATTGGCAAAGCTCCCGTTCGATGAATTTGTCCGCACGGAACTGATTGAGAAACGCGAAGTCGTTTCGATGTTCTTTGGGCACGATCATTGCTTTGGCGCAGGTGGCAAGGGCAATTACGAAACGATTACCGCCGCGTTCCCGGAACTCTCGACGCAGATGCTTTCGATGGTCTTGCACAAGGGCGAACGCGTGAGTTCTTCTGCCGTGCGCAATGCACTCTTGAACGGCGATGTGGACCGTGCGCAGACATATCTGGGCCGCCCGTATCGTTTGTCTGGAACAGTCGTGGTTGGCAAACGCCTTGGCCACACCATCGGATTCCCGACAGCAAACGTGCAAATGGAACAGTACAAGTTCTTGCCGAAAGGCGGCGTGTATGTCGCAAGCGCAAGACTCTCGGACGGTCGCATTTACCGCTCTGTCGTGAACATCGGAACGCAACCGACAACGCCCGGAACGCACCTGCTCGCCGTTGAAGCTTACCTGCTCGACTTTAACGAAGACATTTACGGCCAACATTTAGCGCTGGACTTGCTCGCCTTCTTGCGCCCCGAAAAGAAATTCGCAAGTATCGAAGATTTGGTACGCCAAATCGGCATGGACGCAGACACCGCCAAGAACTACAACGGAAACCACTGGGCGGAATAGGTCTAGGCCTGTGCTAGTAATTTTCTAGCACTTTTGTGCTTTGTCGTTTTTCGCTTTCCCGGTGAAATTCGTGCTCGTTATTTTGATTACGGTCACGGCAGCGGCTTGCGCGGGTGTGAATTCGAACTTGTGCGGGCTAGTGGATTGCGTGGAATGCGCGGAATTTGGGTGTTGCGCGGAACCTGATGCTTGTCGTTTCATTAGGAGCGAGAGCCCGCGGCATTTTTCGGCAACGTCATCGACGATTTCGGCTTTGCCTTGCCCGACGACGCTTGCGTAAAAGCGCCCGCTTTTGCAATAAACGTCTTCTTGAATTTCGATGCGGTTTTCGACGCACATGCTGAATGCAACATTCGGATTTTTACGGATGCAGTCGAGTTTTTTGCCGACATGCGCGCAATGAAAATACAGCTCCAAGACGCCGTTGTTTAGACTGTATCCGAACGACAGCGGAATTACGTAGGGCATGCTTGCATCGGCATCATCTGTCATCGCGACATGGCAAGTCGTGCATTGTTCGATAATCTTCGCGATGTTTTCGTCGCCTAAAACTTCTCTGTCTTTACGCCGCATTTTACCTCAACTTTTTCATTCAATTCAAAATTTAAATATAATATAAGCTTCGACTAAAATTTCTACACAATCGTGTTGTCCAGGCAGAAGACTTCGGCGAGTTGCTTGTCGTCCATGTCGGCGAGCCATGTTTCGCCGGCGTTCACGGTCAAGTTGGCGATGGCTTTTTTGGTTTCGAGGAGGGCGTTGATTTTCTCTTCGAAGGTGCCTTTGGTGATAAAACGGTGGACTTGGACGTTGCGCTTTTGGCCGATACGGAAGGCGCGGTCGGTGGCTTGGGCTTCGATGGCGGGGTTCCACCACAAATCGTAATGGATGACTTGCGAGGCGGCGACGAGGTTTAGGCCGGTGCCGCCTGCCTTGAGCGAGAGAATGAGCACTTTGCAGTCCGGGTTTTCCTGGAAGTCCTGGATCATTTCGGAGCGCTGCGTTTGTGTGCAACCGCCGTGGTAGAAATGCGTGCGGAGGCCGAGTTCGCTTTCGATGGTGGATTTCAGCAGGTGGCCCATTTCGGCGAATTGCGTGAAGATGAGCGTCTTTTCGCCTTGCTCTTGGATAGATGTGAGGAGGTCCAGAAGCATTTGCATCTTGCCGGATTCGAGTTTGTTGGACTTTTGAAGGGCGGCGCTTTCTTGGGAGTCCGCGGCGTCTTGTGTCGAGGATGCGGCGCTTTTTGTGTTTGCGAGGCCTTTCAGGAATGTGGCGGGGTGATTGCAGATTTGCTTGAGGGCGAGAATCATCTGCAAGATGATGCCCTTGCGTTTGAATAGGGCGTGTGCATCGTTTGCTTTTTCGCTGAGCGCCTGCTCCATTTCAAGCTCTTGCATAAAGTGCTCGAGCGTTTTTTGATAAAGGGCTGCTTGCGAACGGGTGAGTTCGGCGTATTCGTCCTGGATGATTTTGTCGGGCAAGTCGCTGATGATGCTCTTGTCGGTCTTGAGACGGCGCAGCATGAACGGTGCCGTGATTTTGCGGAATGTTTCGGCGACGATTTGGTTGCCGTTCTTTTGAATGGGCGTTTCGAACTTTTCACGGAATTCGCTTGCGCTGGGGAAGAAGCCGCGGTTCGTGAAGTCCATGATGGTCCAAAATTCCATGAGGCGGTTTTCGACTGGCGTGCCGCTCATTGCAATTTTCATGGGGGCGTGCATCCGGCGAAGCAATTTGCTCTGTTCGCTGTCGGCGTTCTTGATGTTTTGCGCTTCGTCGATGATAATCGTTTGCCATTCGCGGGAATTTAGGTCATCGAAGTCTTTGCGGAACGTGGCGTATGTTGTTAGCAACATGTCGGCGTTGAATTTTTCGAGGTCGCGGCGACCGCCGTGATACGCGAAGAACGTAAGGTCCGGTGCGAACTTCTTGATTTCGACTTGCCAGTTGCAAAGGAGGCCGGCGGGCATCACAACGATGGCTTTTTTCTCTGCGAATTTACCTTCCTGTTTCATCTTGAGGAGGAACGTGATGACTTGTAGCGTCTTGCCGAGGCCCATATCGTCGGCGAGAATGCAACCGAATCCGATTTCCAAATTTTTGTACATCCAAGAGTAACCGCGAATTTGGTAGGGGCGGAGTGTCGCGTTCAGATGTTCGGGCAACGGAATGTCTGTTTCTGCACGCCAGGCGTCGAATTGTTGCTTGAAATCGCTCGCCATTTCGACGGGAATGTTGTCGCATTCGCCGGTGAAGCAGGCTTGTACGAGTTTGGCTTGCGTGATTTCTGGAACGGAATCTTCTTCGAGGATTTCGTCGGTGGAAGTCGCGGCGTCTCCAGTAGCTTCCTCGGCGGCTTTTTTGCCGTTTTTCGCAGACTCACTAGATTTGCCTTCTATTTTATCTCGGATGGATTGCAAATCCTGTTCGGTAATTTGCACGTAACTCGACTTGTATTTTAAAAGTCCGTCCGCTTGCTCGGCGAGTTCCAAGAATTCCTTTGCCGAAATGTTTTCGTCACCGATGGCGATTTCCCAATCAAAGTCTAGCAGGTCACCGGCAGTAAATGCTCCAAAGCTCATGCTGCCTTGCAAACGCATCTTGGGTTTGGGTTTGCCTATGTTCAACAAGTTCTTGGGAATTTCCGTTTGGATGCCGAACAGTTGGAGCTTTTTAAGGCAATCCTGCAAAAAGTCGAGGAGTTCTGCGCCACGCATCAAAATCGGTTCGCTCGCACGTCGTTCCAAATAGGCGTCAAGCGGCTTGAATCCGTCGGCGATGCCATTTAGAACGCTCATAATCGAGAGCAGGCGCGAATCGTTATTCTCGAAAAGTTCCGAAAGTGGCGTGCGTTTCGCAACATTTAGCAGTCCCGCCGCATTCCCGGCAACGCTCGTTGCTGTTCCGTCTTCATCGAGTACAAAAACATCCAGCGCAACATCTTCGTCCATTTCGCTGCAGACAAAGAGAATTTGCGTACGGCAACCGAGGCAAGAATACACCGAAAGCCATTGCTGGATTTTCCCCGGAATGGCGTGCGCGTTGTTTGCGAGTTTGCCAGAGACGCTATCGAAAAAAAACGAGAGCAAATTGCCGTGATTTGTCTTGAGAGGCGTCTTGTATGTGCGAGCGAATTTCAAAAGTTGAGAAATGAACAGTGAAAGTATGTGCTCGGCGGGTTCTACAATTTCGTAAAACGATTCGTCCTTGCTTGTCCATGCAAGTTCTCGCGGAGCAGTCACTTCAAGGTCTGCGACGATATGCAGAATTTCAGGGAGCATTTCGGCGGGGAGCCAGCGCATCTGCGCCACTTCTTTCCCAATCCAGAAAACTTGCGGATAAATCGCCCCGGTGCGCACAAGGTAGAATGCCACTTGCAACATCAGGTGCAAGTATCGCACGGAGTAGTGGTGCCACGAAAAATTGCCGGCGCTGAGGCAGCAAAGGGCGCCCATTACGTTCGTGACGGTGAGGTTGCTGTTGATGACTTTGTCGGCCATCGACTGTTCAAATTTCCAGTGCCATCCGGGCTTGTGGAAAAGCCGCAACTGTTCGTTTTCCATCAGGAACGTCTTCGCGTTGTTCACGCGGAAATGTTCCGAGAAAACGTCGAAGTTCTCGAAGTCGCAAAAGAACTTGTGGCACGCCTGGAGTTCGTCTGTAAAGCTCTTGCGGAAGTTCCCGGCGGGGCAGAACTTGGGGAAGTTTTGCAACATCGCAGGCAGAATATGCGAGTAGTCCTTCCAACTTTTGAAATCGAATGTCGGCAGTTGCTTGGGCGGAATGCTGTTTAGCGATTCGCGACCCGAGCCTTTATATCCGCCGAATAAACTAGCGCTTGCGTCTTCGGCGTGGCTGAGTTCGGCTGCGTTTTGTTCTTCACGTTCCGTGCGTTCAACGCTACCCCCGG
>JAEEGK010030249.1_pt1 | contig 10745 bp, 6 predicted proteins | sample 8958771 | NCBI WGS metagenome assembly JAEEGK01 (sample SAMN16246547, study PRJNA631951) | gut metagenome | biome: gut microbiome; feature: rumen; material: SC-attached | host: Bos | place: Iran: Karaj | collected 2018-10 | reverse complement strand
CGGTTACCGTAAGAGCCGCGAAAGCTGCGTATCGCTCCGTTACTCCTCCTCACCAAAACGCAGCCGGGGCTGCGTTTTGGCAATACGGGGGAAAAAGGAAAAAGATTCCGAATGCGAAAGGAATTTTCCCGGCTGCCGCAGGCCCCTCTACAGCTCAGCCATGTATTCCTCGATGCGCTGGATCACCAGGTCGCGGCTCTGCCCCAGCCCGGCGCTGTGCTGGAGATAGCTCCAGAATGCGTTCGTGAGACTTGCCTCCTCGGTGTAAAAGGCCGTTGTGGGCGTTCCGAGCCGGACGACGATGCAGCCGTAGTTTTCCTTGGCGTAGATCATGGTCCCCGCGGGGATGCGGTCCGTCAGGACCACCCGGTAGTTGGGCCGGCTGCGGAGGAGAGAGACCACCTGGCCCAGGTGGATGCGCAGCTCCTCCGGCGTATAACGCAGATCATAGCCCAGAAAATCGCTGATGGGCTGCCGGACGTGACCGGCCCGCACCTCCTCCGCCGGGGGCAGGCTGAGCAGCTCCGTGAGCGTGAGGCCCGCGTCCAGCTGCACATTCATATGTTCGGCGGCATCCAGAAGGAAGTTGTCCAGCTTCGGGTCGCAGCGCCGCCCGATGGAAATGGCGGCGTCCCTCGGCAGGCTGCAGCCCAGGGGCAGACGTTGGGCGACGATGCGGGCGTGGGGAGCCGCCTCGAAATCGCACAGCAGCTGCCGCATTTCCGCCTGGTTTTCCGGCCGCAGGACCCGGATCAGAGGCAGGCTCATAGCGGAAAAATCCCGGTATTCCTCCTCCAGCGCCGCCACCGCCGCCCGGTCGGAGATCAGCAGGCTCAGTCCCTCCCCCTCATCTACGGAGCTGCCCATAAGGGCGCAGCAGCCCCGGGCGACGATGAGGGTCCGGTGGAAGCCGTCCTCCCTGGGCCTGGGATAGTAGTAGGGCTCCACCGCCCCGGTGAGATACAGCAGCAACCACCGGCTCAGGCCGTCCAGCATATCCCCCCGGCTCCGGCTGAGGGTGTGGATGATGCGGATGCGCACGCCCCGGCCGATGAGGCGCATCGCCGCCTCCGAGCAGAGGCGGGCATATTCCCTGTCCCCGAAGAACCAGTCGCCCTTCTCGTCGGAATAGACCAGCAGCTCCCGGGGCTCGCCGGCGGCACAGAAATCGTTCAAAAGGCGCAGCACCGCCTCCCGCTTGCCCTCCGTTCCGTAGTAGAAGGCAGTGGGAAAAGGCTCCTCCCGCGCCGGGGGTATCTTGGCCGCCGGCCAGAGCAGGCGCGCCGCCGCAAGGCTGTTCAGCAGCCGCTCCACCCGGTCCACGTCCTGCCGGTCGTCCTGGTTCAGCCAGCCCAGCAGCAACTTTTCCGCTTCCCTTTCCGTCTCCGGCCAGCTCTGGCCGGGACATAGGGCCTCCGCCGCCGCGCTTTTCCGCAGCGGGTAATCTCTCAGCGCCTGCGCGAAATAGGCCGCCGCCGGCTCCAGGAAGAAGCGGTCCCGGGGCAGGCCCCGTTTCCCGCTGCGCATGCGGCTGATATAGGATGGGTCGAAGCCCAGAGCCCTGCCCAGCGCGCTGTTGGAGGTATCCGTCAGCTTCAGAAGAAAATCCAGTTTTTCCGCGAGCATAGCTTCGCCTCCTTTTTCCACCATTGTACCATGCCCTCCCCGCCGGAGGCAAGGGGAGAGAGCGGCGGCGGGCCGGAGGGAAGGGGCATTTTTCGGCTATTGTAACACTTGAGTTACACTTGGCCCCAAACTATTGCATTTTGAAATGCCATCGGTTAAACTCACGGTGCAATAAAAAGGGCGCACAGCCTTGCTGCGACGCCCGCAACAAGGTGAGTGCGCGAAAGCGTTACCACAACCACCGGCGGGTCTTTATCTCATGTCGGGGCCCGGCGGAATTCTAAAAAAGGAGGAAAAGAACATGAGAACTCTCAAGAAGTCTCTCAGCCTCGTTCTGGCTCTGGTCTTCGTTCTGGGGCTCTGCACGATCGGTTCCAACGCCGCTTTTGCCGGCTATTCCGATCTGGACAAAGTCACCACCGAATACGAAGATGCCGTCGAGGTCCTGAGCGGACTGATGATCATCGACGGTTATCCCGATGGCACGTTCGGCCCCGAGAAGAACGTGACCCGCGCCGAGGCCGCCGCCATGATCGCCCGCATGATGCTGGGCCGTGACGCAGCTGACAAGCTGCCCATCGGCGAGGTGAAGTTCACTGACGTGGCCGAGGACAGCTGGGCCGCCAAGTACATCGCCTTCTGCGCCAACAAGGGCATCATCGTCGGCATGGGCGACGGGACCTTCCATCCCGCCGACAACATCACCGGCACCCAGATGGCTGCCATGCTGCTCCGCGCCCTCGGCTACGACGCCATGGGCGAGTATCAGGGCAAGGGCTGGGACATCAACGCTGTTGCCGACGCGCTGTACTACGGCGTGTTCAAGGACAGCAAGGCTGCTGACTTCAACAAGCCTGCCACTCGTGAAGAGACTGCTCTCTACATCTGGAACACCCTGTGGATCACCCTGGTGGGCTACGATGTGGACCGCAACTACTACGACGAGAAAGAGCGCTACAGCGACGGCAAGTGGGTTGAGCTGACCTTCGCCAACGATGCTTTCGACCTGGAAGAGATCGGCTACAAGAGCAAGACCGACAAGCACACCGTCGTTCTGCTCGCCAACAAGGCCAGCGGCTCCAAGTACACCGTCGTCGGCTACTGGGATACCAACAGCCGCGGCAATCTCACTCTGGTCGAGCTGAACCTGAACTACGAGTTCCCCGAAGAGGAAGCCAAGGACTGGATCGGCCATGAGGTCACCGTTTACATCGAGGCCGAAGCTCAGCAGGACAAGACCGACAATTCCTACTTCTACAACTGCTACCTGGTGAAGAAGGAATCCAGCGTCCTGGAAAAGGGCAAGACGATGGACGATTTCTATCGTGCTGCCAAGGCTGCCAACAAGAACAACGTCAGCAAGGAATTCGGCGACATCCAGCAGTGGATGAACTACGATCCCTACAACTGGAGCTTCGTTTCCGACGTCACCGACTCTGACGACGCCACCACCTACACCACGATCGCCGACCTGAAGGGCCAGAAGAGCTCCAACGACTCTGCCCCCGGCGGCACCTGGATCATCGACCATGCCGGCGAGATCCTGCTCGTCCTGAACACCGGGCACAAAGTCGCCCGCGTCCGCGCTGTGGACGACGATCATGACGAAGTCGAGCTCGAAGTCTACAACGGCGATACCTACCCCGAGATCTACCCCTATGCCTGGGAAGATGTTGAACTGGTCTACGACGGCATTGCCAAGGACGACTATGTTATCATCGAGCCCGTTGGCGAACTCTACTACGTTGGGCCTACCACCACCGAGACTGTTGACATCAGCAACATCTGGCCCTTCAAGATGATGATCCAGATCGTTCCTGGCTTCACCATCGACATGGTCTACTACTACTTCAACAACTATTCTCAGTCCCCCGACTTCTCCGGCCTGGGCATCTACATCGAGGACCAGGATGATCCCGAGGAAGTTGGCGTTGGCGACAATGTCAAGTTCTACAAGTCCGCCAAGTACGGCTACTTCGGCCTGCAGATCCTGGAGAAGGCCAAGAGCGAAGGCATCGTCTACATCAACTATGTCGATGTGTTCATCGATCATGGCGAGTGGGACACCATCTCCAACAAGGATGGCGATGACACCGATACCGCGAAGCTGAACACCGTCCTGAAGTTCCAGGGCATCAACGAGAGCGGCGAGGAAGTCGTCTACAAGTTCACCAAGAAGAAGGCTCAGGAAGCTTTCGGCGTGGACATCACTGACGAAGCTGCCGTCAAGGCTCTGGCCGACAAGTACGAAGGCACCGCTGTTGAGGTCCGCAAGACCGGCAAGTCCTTCATCTTCGTCGACGAGCCCAAGAACGTTGTGACTCTGCACACCGACGGCAAGAAGACCAGCTACCTGACCAAGGACGGCAACACCTACTATGTGACCAGCGATACCACTGTCGTGTACTTCACCGGCGAGGGTCCCGATCTGGAGATCGACCTGGCCTCCAAGCTGGCGAAGGCTGCTGAAGGCTACGACGTCGTGGCCGTTGCCAAGAAGAGCGGCGGCTCCTTCAAGATCAGCACTGCGTGGGTCAAGGATCAGGAGGCTCCTGAGGACTTTGGCAGCAGCTTCCTGTATGTGTCTCCCAAGATCACCTACAGCGCCACCAAGGACTCCAGCGGCAACGTGTACGACATGCTCGTCAAGTACAGCGGTGAGATCTATGGCTACGAGCTGTTCAACGGCGAGTCCGATCCTTACTACATGGTCTTCATCGACGGCCAGTACAGCAAGGTCCATGTGACCACTGACTACGCCGGCATCATCGGCCGCGACGGCACCCTGACCAACTACTTCTATCAGTTCTACATCAACGATGACGGCGTGTACGAGCTGAAGAAGGCCGAGAAGGTCAACATGGGCCAGTGGCTGCGCAAGGGCAACGTGAAGAACGACCGCTTCTATCTGGACGGCCATTCCGACGGCGTTGATCTGAACGTCACCATCCTCGACATCTCTGGCGACACCACCAGCCGGACCAGGACCGACGCCACCGTCATGAGCCTGGATCGGATGGAAGAGCTGCTCAGCGAAGGCTACGAGATGAAGGTTGACTACAAGTTCGTGACCACCGAAGAGAACGGCATCATTGATGAGATCCCCGTCGGTGTCATGTACATCACCAAGATCGTCGCCCCCGAGCGTCCTTCCAACTAAAAACAAGGTTCGATCAGCAAACCTGATCCCTTAAACTGAGTTCCGCCCCCGGGCTTCGGCCCGGGGGCGGTTTTATTGTGCGCCCGGCGAGCGCACGTTCTATAGGGTGAAAGTCCCGAACGCGCCCGGCAGTGGGAAGCGTTAGCCGAAGGCAAGGGTGTCCCCGGCGACGGGGAATCTGAAGGAAGCCGGATTGCGGAGGAGGAAAGGTCCGACGCAGGGCAAAGCTCTGACCCGACGAACAGAAACCAGGTATAGGCCGCAAGGGATGGGCAAGGCTGCAATACAAGCTAAAGCCCAATAGCTGCACGGAATCGCTTGTGGTAGACGTGGCGGGTATAAGGGCGAAAGAACGTGTGAGTACCCGGGGAGGCCTCATGGACGCGGGGAGCGGAAAAAAAAGTGAACCGTGGTTGAAACAAGATTTGCCATGAGGAGTCAGACGAATCCATAGTACCGTGTCAGTCGACGGGCACGGGAAGGGAGGAACCCTTGGAGGTGGTAGTAAATGAGGGTTACCGAAGCCGAGATGAAAGAAAGCACAAAACGCCCCTGTGGGAGCGGCTGGACGCAAAGGGATAGTGCGGAACACGAAGAGTATGCGGGAGCGCTTATTGGCAAGAGGATGACCGAAAACAACATCACCAATGCCGACAGAGGAGAAGGTGGACTACTGGAGAAGGTCGTGAGCGCCTACAATCTGAATCGAGCATATAAGCGGGTGAAGAGAAACAAAGGCGCGGGCGGAGTCGATGGGATGAAGGTGGATGAACTTCTGCAATATCTCAGAGACAACGGCGAAGATATCCGGAAAGCCATCCTGGCAGGGGAATACAGGCCCCAGCCGGTACGCGGGGTAGAAATACCCAAGGACAACGGGAAGACACGGCAACTGGGAATCCCAACAGCAGTAGACCGGGTCATCCAGCAGGCAATCGCGCAAACCCTGACGCCAATCTACGAGCCGAAATTTGCGGAGACGAGCTACGGATTCAGACCGGGAAGGAGTACCCATGACGCGCTGCGAAAGAGCCGGGAATACCTGAACGCGGGCTATGCGTGGACGGTGGACATGGACTTGGAAAAGTTCTTTGACACTGTCAACCAAAGCAAACTGATGGAGATACTGGCAAAGGACGTCAAGGACGGGCGGGTACTCTCGCTCATTCATAAGTACCTGAGAGCAGGCGCAATACGGTGCGGACGGTTTGAGGAAACAAAGCAGGGAGTGCCGCAGGGCGGGCCGCTAAGCCCGCTGTTGGCGAACATCATGCTCAACGAATTGGATCGTGAACTGGAAAGGAGAGGGCACAAGTTTGTCCGCTACGCGGACGACATGGTCATCTTCTGCAAGAGCAAGGCGAGCGCAAAGCAGACGCTGGAACACATCATCCCGTTCATCGAAGGAAAGCTGTTTCTGAAAGTGAACCGGGAGAAGACCACGGTGGCCTATGCCGGGAAGATCAAGTTTCTCGGCTACGGCTTCTATAAGGGCCGGAAGGGCTTTGGCTTGAGGGTGCATCGGAAAGCACAGGCAAAGATGCGCAAGCGGGTCAAGGAACTGACGAGCAGGAGAACTGTGAACGACTACGAGGGATGGAAGCAAGCGCTGAAACGCTTCGTGGTCGGATGGGTCAACTACTTCAAACTGGCCGACATGAGACAGCTGCTGACAAGTACCGATGAATGGATGCGGCGACGCATCCGAATGGTGTTCTGGAAGAAGTGGAAGCGGGTAAAGACAAAATACAAGAACCTGCGGAAGCTGGGGGCGAGCGAGAGAAATGCCGGGAGACTGGCAAATTCGAGAAAAGGCTACTGGCGAATTGCCAGCAGCCCTATACTCAACGCCGCCCTGTCCAGCGAGAAACTCAGCAAGGCGGGCTTTCCCATGTTCCTAACGTACTACAAATCTGTTGCGGTGTAAACAAGGGAGGAGCCGTGTACCGAACGGTACGCACGGTTCTGTGGGAGGTCGGCCGCTCAATCCATGGGCGGCCTCCTACCCGATCGCCTTTCCCAGTCTCATCTCTTCAATCGACTCTTGCATACGAATACCAAAAGTGATATTATGAACAATGGTATAATATTCGGATAATAGTGACTTCAATTCAGCGGCATATCCTGCGATGCTGTTTCGGAGCGGAAAGGCGCTGAGGAAATGGACGCGAAAAAGAATCAGGCCCGGACCCTGGGGGTGCTGGCGCTTGTCCTGGCGGCATACTGCGCGGCGGTCTTTGCGATCCCCTTTGCCCGGGGCGGGGTGTTCTGGGTGAGCTTTGCCTTCTCCCTCCTGGCCCTCCTGATCCAGTTCTATGTGGTGCGAAGGGCCTTTTCCCGGGGCCGCGCCGTCCGGAGACCGGCCTCCGGGGTCTCCATCGACCAGATCGGGCTCATTTACCTGGCCCTCCAGCTCATCGTAAGCTATGTCTTCATGGCCATTGGGCCCCGCCTTCCCGTCTGGGTGGCGGTGGTGCTCTATGTGGTCGTCCTCCACCTGGCGGTGATCTGTCTCGCCGTTATGGAGAATCTCCGGAACGAGAAGGAGCGGGAGGAAGCGGACGGCGAGGACGAAGTGGAATGACGGTTGACCTGAGTATGCTCAATGTCTCCATCGGGATCACCGGGCTGGTGTTGTGCTGCCTGGGCATCCTCCAGGTGCTGGCGGGGACGAAGACGGATAAGCACACGGAGCGGTTTTTCCTCCTGTGCTACACCGCCCTCCTCCTTTTCGCCGGCTCCAACCTGGCGGGGCAGCTGATGCGAGGCCGGTCGGGGCTGGCCTTCCGGGTGCTGCTCTACGCCTCCAACTTCGTTGAGTTCCTGTCCCCGGCGCTGCTGGTCTATATCGTCTCCGTCTACCTGCTGACCCGCGTGGACCCGGAGAGGCAGCGCCTCATCATCCGGACGCTGTTCACCGCCCTCACGCTGGCGCATCTGCTGCTTTTGATCATATCCCAGTTCAACGATCTCTACTACATCATCGACGCGGAGAACCGCTACCACCGCAGCACGGCCTACGCCCTGTCCTACCTGCTCCCGGTGGTGATGCTCGGCACGGACGTTTGGCTCCTGATCCGGGGCCGGAGGCGTCTGAGCAAAAGGGAGTTCATCGCCTTCAGCCTCTATCTGGCCGTTCCCACCGCCGCCATGGTGCTCCAGTTCTTCCTCTACGGCGTCTACTTCATCGTGCTGGCCACCGTCCTGGCAGCCCTGGTGATGTATGTCTTCATCATCTCCGACCAGACGGAGCGGTACACCCGGCAGGTGGAGGAGAACGCGGACCTCCAGGTAGAGATCATGCTCAGTCAGATCCAGCCCCATTTCCTCTTCAATACCCTGGCGGCCATCGGGCGGCTCTGCCGGAACGACCCGGAGGCTAAGGAGGCCGTCAACAAATTCGCCCGCTATCTCCGGGGCAACATGGATTCTCTCTCCCACCAGGCGCCCATCCCCTTCGCCACGGAGCTTGCCCACACCAAGGCTTATCTGGAGCTGGAACAGCTCCGCTTCGGAGAGGAACTGAGGATCGAGTATGACCTGGAGACCACGGAGTTCCTGCTCCCCACGCTGACCCTCCAGCCCCTGGTGGAGAACGCGGTGCGCCACGGGGTCCGGGCCAGGGAGAGCGGCGCGGGCACGGTGACCATCGCCACGAGGGAGCTGTCGGGCTTTTATGAGATCATCGTCACCGACGACGGCCCCGGCTTTGACCCTGCGGCGAAAAGACCGGAGGACGGGCGTTCCCACGTGGGCCTGGAGAATGTGAGGGAGCGGCTTCGCCGCGTCAGTGCAGGCGAGCTGCGGATCGAGTCGGAGCCGGGCAAGGGCACGCGGGCGATCCTGCTGCTGCCGAAATGATCCCCGAAGGGAGAGAAGCCATGCTGATATTTGCGATCGACGACGAACAGGCAACTCTGGACGAGCTGCACGAGGCCATCGCCCAGGCCAGGCCGGAGGCGGAGATCCTGGATTTCCGGCGGTCCTCCGACGCCCTGACCGTCATCCAGCAGGAGAACAAGCAGCCCGACGTGGTCTTTTCGGACATCCAGATGCCCGGCATGGACGGGCTGAGCCTGGCCGTGCGCATCCGAAGTGAAGCGCCCCAGGCAAAGATCGTCTTCGTCACCGGCTACGAGCAATACGCGGTGGAGGCCTACCGTCGCCGGGTCCACGGGTACCTGATGAAGCCGGTGGACGCGGATATGGTCCGGGAGGAGCTGGACGCCCTGGGCCTTCCCCTCCTGCCCGCGGAGCCGGATAAGCTGATGGTCCGCTGCTTCGGCTGGTTCGATGTGTTCTGGCAGGGCGAGCCCCTGATCTTTGCCCGGAGCCAGACCAAGGAGCTGTTCGCCTATCTCATCGACCGGGAGGGCGCCGCCTGCACCGCCAGGGAGATCATCACCGCCCTGTGGGAGGACGCCGAGGCGGTCAAAAACCCAAAGGCCTATCTCCGGGTGCTGATCCAGGACCTTCGGAACACCCTGACGGAGATCGGAATGGCCGGGCTGCTGATCCGGAAGCACGGGCAGCTCGCCGTCCGGACCGACATGGTGGACTGCGATTATTACCGTCTGAAAAAGGGAGAGCCCGACGCCCTGAACGCCTGGCACGACGAGTATATGAAGCAGTACAGCTGGGCGAAGTTCACCCTGGGCATGCTGCAATTCAGCAGGACCCAGGAGGTTTGACGTGCAAGTTCCACAAATCCGGAGCTTTGCTTTGTGCATTTCGGAGAAAAAAACCGCCGAACCGGATCTGTTACGTTTTTGTTCTCTTGCTGGAACATAATGCCGTATCCCGTGGGCGATTCCGGGATGTGCAGCGGGGCCGTTGCAAAATGAGAGTTTTGCAGCGGCCTCTCTTTCGGAGCCTGAGACGTAGAAAGAACCGGGAAATGTGGAAAACGAACCACAGATTTCCCGCTTCTGCGTATAGCAAAGCCGACCCTGGCCTTGAAACCAGCATCGAATGTGGAAAACCAGCCCCGTTTTCAGTTATGCAGCCGAAATCTCGGATAAATGCGTTCGCAATCGGCCTTTGTCCCGCTTCATCCAGAGCTTTTTCAGGTCAAAAGCAAGCGCTAAAAAGAAAAGCTCTGTACGGATGTTCTTTTTCCCCATGTGAGAAAACGGCGGAACCCGAAGTCGTTTTTGAGGAGTCCGAAAGCACCTTCCACTTGTATGGAGCGACACAGACGCAATCGGATTCCGTGTCCTGAGGTGATGTTCTCCAGCGAGGTCTTCCGAAGCTCCTGAAGTGTTTTGTTGACCCGCAGCTCCTTGGGCTGGGCTGTGTCCTTCGCCTGGCAGCATTTCTCCCGTACCGGACAGCCGGCGCAACTTTCACACCGGTACCATGCTGTTGTGACGTATCTCCCGTTTTCCAATTCTGTACACTCTCGGCGCAAATTCAATTTCCGGCCCTGCACACAGGTATAACTGTCGTCCTCGGCGTCGTAAGCCATATTCTCCATTCGCCCGATCTGTTTTTTGAAGCTGCCGCTTTTCTGCTGTTCGTAATGCGCGGGCTTGATGAAGCTTAATTGCCCGTTGGCCTCAAGAAAAAGATAGTTGTTAAAACTCTCATATCCGGCATCGGCAGTTGCAGACTTGTACTTCTTCCCGTGCTTTTGCTGAATCGTTTTCATAAAAGGGACCATGGTTCCATAGTCCGTACGGTTGGTAAATGCATCAATGCCGGTAATATATTCGCTGTTCACTCCGATCTGGACGTTGTAACCCGGTTTGAGCTGACCGTTCCGCATATGGTCATCCTTCATCCGCATGAACGTCGCGTCCGGGTCGGTCTTGGAATAACTGTTGCGATCTTTCCCCATAATGGTCAGCTTTTCTTCGTATTCCCGCCATTTTCGCCGCAGTTCATCCAGCGCTTCCCAGTCCTTTTGCGCTTCGCTTTTTCGTCGCCCGGGCCCCTGGCCGAAGCTGATCTCTGCTGC
>JAEEGK010030248.1_pt1 | contig 10745 bp, 4 predicted proteins | sample 8958771 | NCBI WGS metagenome assembly JAEEGK01 (sample SAMN16246547, study PRJNA631951) | gut metagenome | biome: gut microbiome; feature: rumen; material: SC-attached | host: Bos | place: Iran: Karaj | collected 2018-10 | reverse complement strand
TTCTAAATAGTAAATATAATATTTCACGATTTTCCATTTTACGTGACATTGATAATAATGTATCAAATAATATTGATTTTTTTTCATTAAATTGTTCATCGTGTAATATTCTAACTAATAATGAATTTAACATCATTAATATAATTTTTAAATTACTAAAATTTATATCATCAATATTTTTTTCTTGAATACTTGTTAAAGAATTTTCTATACTTGATAATATATTTTCTATTATTTCTTTTTCTGGAATTGAATTTATAAGATTAAATATTGTATTATTTATATTTTCAAAAATTGAATCATCAAATTCTTTATCAGAAACTTTTATTAAGAAATCTAAAATATCTTTTTTTTTATTTGATGAAAATAATTCAATACTTTCATCAATAAATTCTAATAAAATAATTCTTAATTTAGGATAATTATCATCATTAATTTCACTTTCTTCATTTTCTTCTTCTTCTTCTTCTTCATTTTCATTTTCATTTTCTTTTTCTTTATTTTTATTTCTTAATACATTAACTTCTTCAATTTCTTTTTCATAAAATTTTTCAAATTTATCTAAAATTTTTTCAGTCAAAGAAGGAATTAAATGAACTATAGCTCTAATAGCTTTATTAACAGTATCTTTTTCTTTATGATTAATCATAGATAATTTAAAATCATCTGAATTAATAAAATCATCTGTAACAATCATATTATATTTATTCCATATTTTAATTGCTAATTCTTGTAAAGTTTCATTTTCTTCAAAACATATTATAAATAATTTATTTTGTAATGATTGATATTTACTTATTGAATTCATATTTATATCAATAATTCCTTTTAAAAAAGAATATTTTGAAATGTATTCATATTCTAATAAATAATTTGATAAAATTAAGAAATTTTCTTCTGAAGCATTTTTAAAAAATAATTCTAATAAAAATGCCATATTACTTCCTGTATAATTACTTTTTAATAATGACATTAAAAGATATGAAATATCATTATAATTTAAAGAATGTAAATTTTTTAAAATTGATATTAAGTTTTCAACACTTTCAGTTGTATCTTCTATGTCTAAATTTGTATTTAAAACAATATAAAATAAAATTCTAATTATTATAAAATCAAAATAATTAAATGTTTTTTCTACTTCTTCTTTTGTTTGCTCATTATTTTCATAATCTTTAAATAAATCAATAAATTTTGAATTAAATTTGGATATTAAAGAAGAATTTTCTTCATAATTTTCATTGAATATTTCATTTTTTTTATTTGATTCTAAATACATTAAATTTGAAAATTCAATTGCAAATTTTTTTGTTAATGGATTTTTTTTGAAATAATTTTTAAATAAAGTCTTTAAAAGATCTTTACAGAAATTTACTTTTAATAAATTCCATAATATTTCAAAAGCAAATTTAATATTTTCTTTTGAATTATATAATGTAATATCATTTAATAATTCAATAATAACTTTTAATCTATTTATTGTAAAAATAAGATTATATGCAATTTTATAACAATAAGAAATTAAATATGTTTTATATTCTTCAACATTAACTTTTTGAGGTTCATCTTTATTTTCTTTTTTAACATTTTGATTTTTTTTATTTTTATTTTGATTATCTTTTTTTTGATTTTGATTCTTATTTTTTTTTCCTTGATTTTTTTTTGGATTTAAAATAACTTTTTCTTCTTCAATTTTTAATTCTTCAACAGGAATAATAATATTATAAGTATTTTTATAATTTTGTTCATTTTCTTTTAAAGTTTTAACTAAATCTACTAATTCATATTTTTTAATCAAATCAATATTTTTATCATAATATTCTGCCATATTATCAATAAATTGAAATTTACTAAATTCAAATTTACCAAATAAATTTTTGATTAATATATTACTTACTTTTGTTTCCTTAAAAATTTTTTGAATTAACATATTACAAGAATTTACCATTGCTAAATTTTTTTTTGAAAATAATCCTAAATCACTAAATATAAATTCACATATTGATTCAATATTATTTTCAATTCTTGAAATTAATTTTTCTTTTGTTTTTTCATCTTTATAAAATTTATCTAAAAACATATTTTTATTATGTGATTTTTTATTATTAATATTTGAATCAAGATACATATTTGGAATATGAATTAAAATTAAAAATTTATGAAAAGTTTTATCATCCATTTCTTCATTAAAATATTTTTCTGAATATTTTTCTAGAAATAAAGAAACTCTTTTAAAAGAAATATATGGAATTTTATTTGAATCAAGTGTTAAAATTAATATAAAAATAAAATCTAAGAATTTTTCACTTAAAATTTCATTTTCAATGAAAGAATTAATTAAATCTTTAAATACAATTAAATCTGCTGTTGTATATATTTTTTTAAAAGATAAATAACTTAAAATTTTAATAAATTTATTTGACATTTTTATATCAATTTCTTTATCATTATTCATTAATGATTCTTTATCATCAATTAAAATTTTAAAAATTAAATATAAGCAAATAATATCAATTTCTTTTAATTCATTATATTGTTCTTGAAATAATTTAGATGAAGAAATACTTTTAAAAATTGTGTTAATATAATTCTCACTTTTTTTTTTTAAATTTTCATCAAAATTATTATAACATAAAGTAAAAGCAGTCACTGTTAATAAATTATTATTTAATTTATCACTAATTTCAGTATTTTGATCTTTAAGAAAAGATAATAAATTATTGGAAATATTTTTATCAAATTTATAATTAAATTTATAAACACAAATAGCTCCAATTACAAAAATAAAAGAATGATAATTTGACAAAGATTTATTATCTATTATTGAACAAATATTTAATCCAATTTTTTTTTGTTCATTTTCACTACTTTTTTCTTCTTCTTTTTCATTAACATCATTACTAATTAAAGCTGAAATAAAATCTGAGAAAATTTTATCAAAAAAAAAAGCAAAATTTTCAGAATAAGAATCTGAAAAATGAGATAATATATATAATATTGTATTAGAAATTAATTTATCTGAAAAAAGAATATTTGTATCTTTTGAATTTTTAATTTTAAAAATAGAAACAATATAATAAATAGTATATCTATAAAAAGATTTTTGGTCAACTGGAAAAGTTTTATTTAATAATATTTCTAATATTTTAATTCTATTTGAATTATTTGCAATATTATCAAAACAAGAAAAACATAGATTATCATTTGTATTATCTTTAGGAAAAAAAAATGAATTAAATTTAGAAAAAAGAATATTTGAAACGAAATCATCAGTACACTCAATTCCTTTTTGTATAAGAATATTATATACAAAAAGAATATTTTTACTATTTCTATTTAATAATAATTCACATCCTGGGATAATTTCATTAAAAAATAAATTAGATTTAATATATTTTAAAAATTTACTTAAAATTCTTTCATGAATTAAATTTTTATCTTTTTCACTATCATCAAGAATTTTGTCTTTAAAATAATCTGAAAAAATTTTTGATAAATTTTCTTTTTCTTCTTCTTTTAAATTTTTAATTGATAAAGCTAAACCACAAATATATATTGTATAAATATTTTTTGATTTTTCTAACATTTTAATTAAATTATTTATATATTCATTATCACTTTTATACTTTCCTGATAAAAAGTGTTCTAATTTTTTTTGTTCTTTATCTTTTAATCTAAAAATAAAATAACCTAAAATAACTTTTATCATTATTAAAGAACTTTTTTCTTTTTTTATTTCTGATAATATATTTAATTCACTTAAAAATGCTCCTTTTAAAATAAAAAGCATTCTTGAATTTTTAATTTTAGTTTTTTGAAGAATTTCCGTAAATTCATCTAATTTTTTTTTCTTTCTTAAACTTTCTAAAATATTAAAAATTTCTTTTTCCATTTTTCTATTTAAAAAAGGAATATTCGAAGTTGATAAAATATTTGATAATGAACTTACTTTTGATTGATTATCTAATTGTTTTGATTCTAATATTTCTTCAATGTCATTTAATAATTTTATTGAGATTGAATGTAAATTATCATCTGAATTTTCGTCAAATTCTTCATTATAATTTATTTCACTCTTTGACATTTTGGATAAATAAATATAATAAAATAAATAAATATTTTTAATTTCAAACATTTATTAAAAAATATTGAATAAAATTAATTTCAATAAAATGAATTTTTATATAATCATATAAAGAATAAATTTATATCTAAATATTCAATAAAAGTAAAAATTTTATTATCATTAACATAAATACAATTAATTTCTTTTTTATGAGAATTATTGTTTTTGAAAACCATATATTTTAAAAGAAATCTCTTAAAAATCATCACCAATTCAAATAAATAGTATTTAAACTTAATTTATAAAAATAATTAATCTAATTAATATCAATAACTGTAATTTTTTTAATAGACTTTAAACCATGATTTTCTTTTTTAAATAAATTAAATTAATTAATATATTCAATTAAAAATTGATTATCATTAATAACACAAATAGATTGATTATTAAAAAAACATTTAATATCATTAAATTTTTGTTCTTATATAATTGTTCACCAAAAAAAATAACAAAAAAATTATATTAATAAATAAATAAATAAAGTATAATAATATATATTAATAATTCAAATATTTAATTCATTAAAATTTTTCCAATAAAAAAAATAAACACTCCAAACAAAATAAATATTAAAAAAAATAAATTTTAATCACTTTTACATTCTAAATCTAAATTTAAAGAATTTCTTAACCTAATTTTTTTATTATTATATTCTTTCAATCCATATAAATCTTTCAAAAGAACACTTTTTTTAATAGAAGAACTATTTTTAAGATTAATAATTTTTTTAGGAGATTTCATTCTATTTTTAAAAATATTTTCTTCTTTTTCTTCTCCTTCATTTTTAACAATATAAAAATTATCATTAAAATTTCCATGAATACTTTTTCCTAAAATCATTTTTGAAATAATATCTTCTTTATTTTTTAAAATATTTTTTTGTAAATCTTGAAAAGCCAAATCTTTTTTTTTTTGAAAAAAATAACTTTTTATTTTTTTGATATTTTTATTATTTTCAGTATTAATAATATTTTTACTTAAATATGATTTTTCTATTAAATTTTCTGCAATAATATCATTAACTGAAAAAGTATTTTTATGGATAATTTTACTTTTTTTATTTATTGGATTAAATTGAATAGTTTTTAAAGGAGGTAAATTTTTTTTTTCTAATTTTAATTTATTTAAACTATAAGGATCTATTTTTTTTTCAATAATAGTATTTCTATTATTTAATAAACTTTTATCAAAATCATTAACAATAGTATTTAATAAATTAAATTTAGAATATTTTTTTTCTTCAAAATAATATTTTCTTAATAATTCATTTTCTTCAATATTTTCTTTCCAAAAAATAATATTTTCACTTTCTTTTCTAAATTCTCCAGAAAGAGAATTTTTATTAGTAAATTTAACTCCTTGTAATTTTTGTATCATTAAAATTTTTTTATCAATTTCTATTCTTTTCCAATTTTCAAGAACTTTTTGATAATATTTACAAATATTTTCAAAGATATTATAATTGATAGCAAAGAAATTAGCTTTTTTACTTATACAAATAGCAGAACAAAAATATTTATTATTATATAATAAATCTCCAGTTCCAATAATATCTCCTTTTTTACAATAATTTAAAGGTAAATCTATATTTTTTCCAATATCATCATAATCAATTTTTTCAAATTTAATATTTCCTAATTGAGAAATAATTAAATTTATTTTTCTATGATTTAATTGATAAGCTGTTACTTTAAATTCACCTTCTTGTAAAAAATAAATTTCATTTCTTTCTTGTCCTTGATAAAACAAATAATCTCCCATGAAGATTTTTTTATGAATAAAATAATTCCAATAATTTTGTGAAAAGACAAAAATAGAAATTTGATTAAATAATTTAGAACTAAAGACAAAATCAATATCTTTTTTTTTATTATTTTCTTGAATAACTTTTAATGATTTTTTATAAGAATTAGAAGATAAAATTCCAAAAATAGAATTTTGATTAACAAAAATAGAAGCAGTTCTTTGTTGATCATCACTAATTAAAGCATATTCTCCAAAAGAAGAACCTTCAGTTAATTCAGTAACTTTAAAGTATCCTACTAATTTAATTAAATTTGTTTCAAATTTTTCTCTATATATATCTTCTCCATTTATTTCTGATATATATTTTTCTAACGAAAATTCTTCATCTTCATTATTACTCTTTTCACGATTCTTTTTAAATTGTATTATTAATGGATTTAATAATTCTTCTCTTTCTAATTCATTTTTATTTTCTTTTTTATTTATTTTTAATGTTTCATAATTTTTATTGTTTAATATATTTTCATCATTTTTTTTATTATTTTCTTCTATTGTTTTTGATATATTTAATTCTTTATTTTTATTTAGATTCAATAATTGTTCTTTTGTTTTTTCATTCTCTCTTAATTTTTCAGTTATATCAAATATTTTATTTACTTTTTCATTCTCTAAAATGAGATTTTCATTTATTTCTTTTTTTTCTAAAGAATTATTATCATTGTTATTTAAATTTAAAGTATTTTTTTCTTCATTTGAAATATTATTTATATTTGATATATTTCTTGATGTTTTATTTAAATTATTATTATTATATACTTCATTAAATTGATTGAAATTATTATTATTATTTATAGTTTTATTCATATTTTTACTTAAGCTTTTATTTTTTTTTTCATTTTTAACATCCTCTAATTTAATATCAGGATAAATTTCACAATTATTATAGAAAGTTCTTTCCATTAAATTAATTTCTCCATAATTAAAAAGCATTTTTAAATGATCAAAATATTGTTTTTTAGTCATATAAACAGGAATATTTTTAAGAACTAAAACACTAACAATTCCACTTAAAATCACATAAAAATTTTTTCCTATATCTCCAACTCTCATAATAAAAGTATTTTTTAAATATTCTTCACATTCTAAATCATTACTCATTTGTTTTAATAAATTATTTACATCAAAATCTTCATTTTGATTTTGTGTTATTGATAACATAAAATTTTTTAATGTTTTTAAATAATTACTTAATATGTATATATCTGTTTCATCTTTTTCTATCTTTGTTAATATTAATTTTATTGTTCTTAATGTTTCTGCTTGTTGAAATATTTGTTCTATTAAAATTTTATCTTTTTCATTTTTTTTTAATTTGTGATATAATACTTGAATTGATTTGTGATCTACTGATTTTATTGAAGTGTTTATTATTTTAATAGAATGTCTTTGAATTGATTTTCTACCCATTTTTTATTTTTTTATTTTTTTAGGCTTTTTAATAAATTAAAATTGGACTTTTGAGTTATAAAAATAATTAATTAAATATTTTTTTTTTTCAAAAAAAATAAAATTTAAAAAAATGTTTCTTTTGATATTTCTCTTTTCTCTGTCTTATGAATTAGAAGCTCGAATTTCTAACTTCTTCAAATGAATATATAATAGAAAAATCAAATTTTTCATCATCTATATATACAGCAGTAGCATATTATAATGATACTCTTGAAAAAAAAGATTGGGACACTTTATCTATCAAAACAAATAAAATTTTTTCTGACGAAATTCAAATGGAAAGTGCAGGAAGATTAGAAGGTTATTTAACAAGGAAAAGAATATATAATCATTATATTAATTGTAAATCCTTTATTGATATTAAAGATAAATCTTATAATTTTTTAGTTGAACAAGAAAATTTTATTGTTGAATCTTATAAAAAAAACCCTGAAAATATTTATTTTTATCTAGGAAATTTAATTTTAATTCAATTTAATTCTTTGATTAATGAATATAATAAAAATTCAGAAGAAGAAAAAAAAATTGACAAAAAAGGATTTTATTATTTACAACATCAAGCAGATTTAATAGAAATAAATGATAAATATTACCCTAAAAATATATATAATTTCACAAAAGAAGAATTAGAAAATTATATTTTAGAAAAAACTCATTGTTCAAGTTTATTTAAAATAAAAGAAGATTTATCTGATATTTTCTTTGGACATAATACTTGGCATTATTATGGAATGATGACTAGAATATTTAAAGAATATAATATTAATTTAAATCATCCTTTAATTAAAAATAAAAATGTTTTATTTTCTTCTTATCCAGGAACATTAAATTCATTAGATGATTTTTATATAAATTCAAAATCAAATTTAATTGTTATTGAAACTACAAATATTTTTTTTAATCAAACTTTATATGATTATATTCATCCTAATAATATATTATGTTGGCAAAGAGTAATTATTGCTAATTTTTTATCTAATTCTTCTTTTGAATGGACACAACATTTTTCTAAATATAATTCAGGAACTTATAATGATATGTTTATGATATTAGATATGAAAAAAATAAATTTAGAAAAAGGAATTATTGAAGATAAGTCTTTTTATATTATTGAAACTTTACCTAATTATATTTTTATTAATGATATAACTAATTATTTAATTAGATCTTATTGGCCAAGTTATAATACTCCTTTTGATAAGGAAAATATAAAAATTTCAAATATTTCAAATTTTATAAAAGAATTTCCGGAAATGAAAAATGTAAGTGATTATAATAATAATATTAGAGCTAAAATATTTAGAAGAGAAGAATATAAAATAAATAATATTTCAGAAATGAAAAAAATAATGAGATATAATAATTATTTAAATGATAATTTCTCTAATTTTGATCCTTCAAAAAGTATTTCTTCAAGAGCAGATTTATTAAATAAATATTCTTGTACTGGAGCTTATGATGCAAAAATTGGTTCTGTTAAAGAATTTTTGGAAAATAAAAAACTTTATTTAATTTCTGGTCCTACTTATGATTATTTAGAACCTTTCAATTGGAATAATACTAAAAATGAAAATTGTCAAAAAATCAGTCATCAAGGCTTAAATGATGAAATGAAATTTGAATGGATAGAATATTTTAGTCAATTTGAAGAATAGAAAAAATAATTATTTTTTAAATAATTTCATATAATTTATTTACTCTTGAAAATTTTTTTCAAATAATATTTCAATTGATTTATATTTAGGAAATAATAATAATTAAATAATATTTAAATACTACTCAAAATATTAATTTAGATTATAAGTAAAAAAAATTCTGGTGAAAAATATTTATTTAATATTTAATTCTATAATTTTTTTTTAAAAATAAAGATAATATAAACATTAATTAAAAATAGTCTGAAAGACTTTAAATTCTTTTAACAAAAAATAAGATTGTCCATTACTTATTTCATAATTAGAATCTCCATAAGTAGTTTTTAAATTCATTCCAGATTTTAATTCAAAAAAACAATTACTTATAAATAAATCATTTTCTAAATAATCTCCTCCAAAACAAAGGAAAAAAGTTCTATATATTACTATTGCATTTTCAGGTTTTAAAACTTTAAATTTTTTATTATTTGTTAAAGAAAATAAAAACGCATTTTCATCTTTTAATATTATATTATTTAAATTATTTTTTGGTATTTTTTGAGAAATAAATCCTCCGAATTTATTATTATTTTGATCTTCTAATAATAATAATAAATTATCTTTTCCTCCACAATATTTAAAAAAATCTTCTGAATATTCTCCATTTTTTGTACCTTGGAAAATTAAATTTAATTTTTTTGGTTTTTTGTCAAAAAAATTTTTTAAATTTTCGATATCAATATCTTCTTCTTTTTCTTCTTTTTTTTAATTTTTTACATCAGATTTATTTTTCAAAGTTAATATTTCACTTTTCAGATATTTTACTTCTTCAATAATTTTTTCATATTTTTCAAACAATTCTAAATACTTTTTTGACAATTGTTTTTTTTCTTCAGATAATTCTTCATATTTTTTTGTTAAATTAATATTACTTTCATAAAGTTCTAATATAATATATTTAATATCTGAATTACTTTGTTTTAAAGGTAATATTATATTTTTAGATTGTATTTTTAAAATTAAAGAAAATGAATTTTCTAATTTTTGAATAAAATAATTTTTTTGTTCTATAATTGTTTTTATATCATTATATATTTCATTAATATTATCATATATATTAAAATATTCATTATTTTTTTTTAATTCTTCTAAATCAAAAGAATTTTCATAAAATTCTTTAGAATTTAATTTTAAAACAATATATAATTGAACATTTTTAAAATAGATTATTACCTCTAAATTTTTTTGATTTAATTCATATTCAATTTTCAATTTTAAAATATTTTGTGTTAGAGTTTGCATTTGAATTAATATATTTATTTAAAATATTTATAAGATTAGAAATATTTCTATTAATATTATTATAATAGTTAATAAAAATAAAGTGCGTTCTATCTTAATTATTTTTTTAATTAAAAAATAAAATCCATGAATATTATTAATATAAAAACTAATTTTATTGAATTTATGATTAATTTAATTAAATTTTCATTTAGGCTTTAAATTTATTATTACTATGATTTTTGATTTTTATATTAATTAAAGCATTTAATTGTTATTATTATTATTTTTATTATTTCTTGAATGATTTAAAATATTTGCTTGATATGTTTTTTAATTAATATTTTCTTTTTTCTTTTTTTCTCATTTTTATCTACTAATCTTTTAATATTTTTAATGTTTTTTTGATATCTATATGAAAAAGGGATTTTTCATTTAGATATAAATAT
>JAEEGK010030247.1_pt1 | contig 10745 bp, 10 predicted proteins | sample 8958771 | NCBI WGS metagenome assembly JAEEGK01 (sample SAMN16246547, study PRJNA631951) | gut metagenome | biome: gut microbiome; feature: rumen; material: SC-attached | host: Bos | place: Iran: Karaj | collected 2018-10 | reverse complement strand
TTTGTCATGAGTATGATTACACCGCTGATGCAGATATAGGCATAGACGATGTAGCGGAAGATACGGTTGGGGATATGTTTGAAGACGTAGGCACCAAATATAGTGCCGATGATGACACCACCGAGGCCATAGAGATAATCAAAGGCTACGGTGGTCGTGAAAAAGCCGTTATAGGCTCTCACACCAGTCATCATCACATTGCCAATCAGGAAATAGGTCTGCGCCATTGCCATATAGTGCTCCTTGGTTGGCTCCGACTGGATGAAGTAAAGCACGGCTGACGGGCTACTCATCTTAATTATTCTCAAAATATTCTGCAAAGATAACTATAATTCGGCATTTCTTGCTACTTTTGCAACAATTTTAAATGTATTTAGATAAGATGGTAAGTAGTAAACAATTGCAACTAGCATTAACGATTGCATTATCAGTTGTCTGCATGGGCATGTTTGCACAAAGTCAAGCAGGCACAGCAACTATAATGTTTCAGGAACAGAAGGCTGAAACTACCATCTCGCGCCACATCTACGGACATTTCTCAGAGCATCTCGGACACTGTATCTATGATGGTCTGTGGGTGGGTAAAGACTCTGATATTCCAAATATCGATGGTGTGCGAAAGGACGTTTTTGACGCTCTCAAGCAAATCCGCATCCCCAACCTCAGATGGCCCGGAGGTTGCTTTGCCGACGAGTATCACTGGATGGTCGGTATCGGCCAAAAGCGTGCCAAGATGGTGAATACAAACTGGGGATACGCCACTGAGGACAACTCCTTCGGCACCCACGAGTTCCTGAATATGTGCGAGCAGTTGGGCACTGAACCTTACGTCTGCGGTAATGTGGGCAGCGGCACGGTAGAGGAGATGTCGAAGTGGGTGGAGTATATGAACTCGCCCAACGAGAGTCCGATGACTGAACTGCGAAAGCAGAACGGACGTGAGGAGCCTTGGAAGGTGACATTCTTCGCTGTTGGCAACGAGAGCTATGGTTGTGGAGGGAACTTCACCGCTGAGGATTATGCCACAGCCTATCGCCGCTACCAGACCTTCTGCCGTAACTACAACGGAGGCTATTTGAAGAAGGTCGCCAGTGGACCATCTGTACCAGACGACTACCACTGGACGGAGACCATCATGAGCCGCATTCCTGCCGAGATGATGTGGGGACTCTCCTTACATTATTACACCATCCCAGGCCCGTGGGAACACAAAGGTTCAGCCACTGAGTTCACCCGCAACGACTTCTTCCGTACGATAGCCTACGCTCTGAACATCGAGGATGCCATCGTGAAGCAAGACTCGGTGATGAGCATCTACGACCCAGAAAAGAAGGTGGCCATGGTGGTCGATGAATGGTGTACTTGGTTCGACGTGGAGCCTGGCACCAATCCCGGCTTCCTGTTTCAACAGAACACGATGCGCGACGCTCTGGTAGCCGCCCTCACGCTGAATATCTTCAACAACCATGCCGACCGTGTGCGCATGGCTAATCTGGCGCAGGTGGTCAATGTACTGCAGGCCATCATCCTTACCAATGGCAGAGAGATGGCGCTTACACCGACTTACCACATATTCGATATGTATAAGGTGCATCAGGACGCGCGCCTCATATCCACTACCGTTGAGACCGCCACCATTACTGATGGAGTGTGGACGCTGCCGCAAGTGAACGCCTCGGCCTCGGTGGATGCCGACGGACGCATGCACCTGACTGTCGCAAACCTCTCGCCCGACAAAGATTGTCAGATTAGTTGTCCCATCAGCCCTGATTATAAGAGTATCTCGCAGTCGCAGCTTCTGACCGCTAAGAACATCGCCGACTACAACACCTTTGAAAGCCCCAACAATGTGCATCTCTCAACCTTCGACAAGGCTACACTGAAGAAGGGTGCACTCACATTCAAGATGCCAGCCAAGTCTGTTGTGATGATAGAGTTGTTCAAATAAAATAGGTTTTCATGAATCGATTATACTGGATAATGCTCTTGCTAATGATGGCTGTGGCGGCGCACGGGCAGATGGACAGCACGGTGATCAACCTGAAGAACGTGGTGGTGACGGGCAAGGCGGGGACGAAGAGCGTGACGGCGGAACGGACACGCATCAACCCGAGTGCGACGATGAGCAGCGCTACGGGGTCGGTGCTCGAAGTGCTCAGGAGTTCGTCGGCTGTGACCATCGACGGCAGCGGCCAGGTGTCGATACGTGGCAACGGCAATGTGCTCATCCTCGTGGACGGCGTGCCGACGACGCTCGACGGTCTGGGGAGCATCCCTGCCGCCAACGTGCAGAGCATCGACATCGTGACCAGCCCTGACGCGAAGTACGACGCGGAGGGGTCGGGCGGCATCATTAGCATCGTGTCGAAGAAGCAGACGCCCGAGGCTTTCACGGCGATGGCTTCGGCCAACTACGGCATCAGCAATTTTATGAATGGCAACGTGGCCATGAGCTACAACTTCGGTCGCTGGGGCGTGCGCATGAACTACAACGGGAAATGGGAGCGCGACCACATGGAGAGCGAGCTACACCGACGCATCGTGCAGACGGGAAGTAGCTTGGACCAGCTGATTGACGCGGCGAAGAAGACTACGGGCCAGAACATCGGCCTGAACGTGAGCTACAAGGCGACGAAGCAGGACGTGCTGACGCTGGACGTAAAGGCGGGATTCCCGAGGATGAACAACCTGCAGACCATGCACAACCACTACGGCATTGCGGGCACGGCCAGCGAAAAAGTGCGCCAGACCGACATCACCTTCAACCGCGAGATGGTGGAGGGCTCGCTGGGCTACCGGCATATCTTCGAGCCGGGCCGTCGCGAGGTCAGCGTCATGGCGTCGCTGTCGGCCATTAACGGGCATCGGCCTTCGTATTATTATGAGCAGACGGCAAGTGCCTTTGAGATGGTACAGCGTTCTGAGTCGGGCGGCCATCCACGCATCGCTGCCCTGCAGCTCGACTACATGGCTCCGATGGGTCGCGGAAAACTGGAGACGGGCGTGAAGATGACCTACCGCCAGAACAACATCGACCACAAGATGTACGAGTACGATGCGGCAACGGACGCGTGGCAACTGTCAGTACCTCTGAGCAACGACCTGCGCCACCGTGAGTATATCCCTGCCGCCTACGCTATGTACTCGTCGAAGCTCAACGGACAGTTGACGATGAAAGCCGGATTGCGACTGGAGTACAGCCGCGTGACGCTGCAAAGCGACAAGGACCGGCTGGACGAGGCCAGCGACTGCTATTTCGTGGCCCCCAATCTCATGCTGAACTATCGCGTCAGCGAGCCCTGGCAGCTGTCGCTCGGTCTTTCGCGAAGAATCTCGCGCCCCACCTATCCGCAGCTCAATCCCTACATCAACCTCATAGACAACCAGACCTACGAGACCGGCAACGTGCATCTGAAGCCCGAAAAAGCCAACAAGCTCGACCTCGGCTACACCTATACCAGCCAGACGCTGAAGGTGAGCGGCAACGCCTATCTCAACTACACGCAGGACTACATCAACCAGATTGCCTATCTTGACCGTGACATCCTCGTGATGACCTACATCAACGGCGACACGGACTTGAAGACGGGTATTGAGCACAACATCCGATGGAGCGCCCTGCGATGGCTCGGCATCGACCTCGGTTCAAACATCTTCTATACCCATTCGCGAGCCGACTGGCACGATACAGCCATCCGTAATCAGGGCTGGACCACCAACACCAGCGCCACCCTGAACATCATGCCGCTGCGAGGGATGACCGTTCAGGCGCAGTACTTCGTCACCACGCCGCAGTACTTCCCGCAGTTCACCACCAAGACCATCCACTACTGCAACGTCGGCATCCGCCAGCAACTGCCCAAGACGTCGCTGACCCTCTCAGCCCTCGTCACCGACGTGTTCGACACCCGCCGCTGGGAAATCTCGTCCGACAATCCCGTCTATACCCTCACCAATACCAGCCGCAACCGCAGCCGCGTCCTCTGGCTCGGTCTCACCTGGAACTTCCACTCCTACAAGCCACTTGGCGGCACGAAGAAACAGGAGGAAGACCGCAGCGTCATCAGGTTGGGAGAATGATGAGCATAAAATGAATCCATAAGTAATAACAATTAAGGACATAGATGGTTACAAGTGATATTGATTAAAGTATTTGAAACGCAAAAACGGAATATATGGAAATGAGAAAGATTCTAACTGTGAGTTTGCTACTGCTTGTCATAGCGACGAGTGTGATGGCACAAAGTAAAACGTTCTGTATTGCCAAGGACGGGAAGACCGCGGCAATCGTGGTGGATAAACAAGATTGGAAGGGCGTGGTTCGTGCTGCCAACGACCTCGGCGACGATGTGCGAAAGGTGACGGGAACGGCCAGTCCTGTGGTCAGCGGTTTGGCCGCTGACAAAAGCATCATCGTGGGCACCATCGGCAATAGCCGCATCATCGACAAACTCATCAAGCAGAAGAAGCTGGACGTGAGCAGGGTGAAAGGCCAGTGGGAGTCGTTCGTTATCGACATCGTTGACGAAAACCTTGTGGTAGCTGGTAGCGATAAGCGCGGCACTATCTACGGCATCTACGAGATCAGTAAGCGCATCGGTGTGTCGCCTTGGTACTGGTGGGCTGATGTGCCAGTACAGCATCAGGACGAACTTTACTGGGACGCTGGGCGTTTCGTTCAGCCGTCGCCAAAGGTGAAGTATCGCGGTATCTTTATCAATGATGAATGGCCGTCGTTTGGAGAATGGGCAACGGAACACTTTGGCGGTGTCAACTCGAAGATGTACGCTCACATGTTCGAGCTGCTGCTGCGTCTGAAAGCCAACTACCTGTGGCCAGCCATGTGGGCGACGGCCTTCAACGAAGACGATCCAGAGAGTCCACGTCTGGCTGATGAATACGGCATCGTGATGGGAACCTCGCACCATGAGCCGATGATGCGGGCACACCAGGAATACCTGCACCGTAAGGAGGAGGTCGGCCCTTGGGACTATGCCACGAACAAGGAGCGTGTCGACAAGTTCTTCCTCGAAGGTATGCAGCGCAACAAGGCTTACGACAACCTCGTAACCATCGGTATGCGAGGCGACGGCGACGTGGCTATGGGCAAGGGTGACGACGAGGACAACATGAAGACGCTGCGTGAGGTGATCAAGGGGCAGCGCTCTATTATTAAGAAGGTTTACGGTCGCAAGGATGCCGTTCCACAGCTCTGGGCCATCTTTACGGAAGTGCAACGCTACTACGATGCCGGCTTCACAGTGCCTGATGATGTAACGCTATTGCTCTGCGACAACAACTGGGGCTATATCCGACGCATAGGCCGTGATTTCGAGCGTAAACGCAAGGGCGGACTTGGTCTCTACTACCATATCGACATGAATGGCGGACCTTGGAACGACCGCTGGGTGAACACGACCACCATTCCCAAGTTGCGTGAACAGTTGAATCTGGCTTATCAGACAGGCATCGACCGCATCTGGATTATAAACGTGGGCGACCTGAAGCCAAAAGAAGTTCCCATCGATTTCATCATGCACTATGCATGGAATCCTGAGGCCGTAAAGGCAGGTGACGAACAGACGTGGCTGGAAGGTTATACAGCTTCTGTCTTTGGAGATGAATATGCCAAAGAGGCTGCCGACCTCATTGCCAAATACTCGAAATATAACCTATGGCGCAAAGCCGAGGCGCAGGTGCCTGGCATCTTCAATCAAGAGGAGATGAACCTGACAGACAGCTTGTGGCTCTCGTTGGCTGCCCGTGCCGAGGCACTACGCACAAAGATTCCAGCCGAAGCGCAGGATGCCTATTATCAGTTGGTTTACTATCCAGTAGTGGCCAGTGCCGGTGTACACATGCTTTACAATGCTGCCACTCGTGGGAACAATCCACTTGTGGAGCAGCTGATGGCTCGTGACCAACAATTGAGTGATTATTATCATCAGATTGCAAAGGGCAAATGGAGCAAGATGATGCAGGACAAGCATATCGGCTATACCATGTGGTCGATGCCCAAAGAGAATGTCAATCCTACGACGTTGAATTTCAATGTTGGCCATGCGATACAAAACCAGCCTGCCACCAAAGAATATAGCATTCCTGCCTACCGATTCTCCCGCAAGACGGACGGAAAAGATGCCGCATGGATATTCTTACCAGACCTTGGGCGCGGCAATGGTTGTATGGGTAGCAACAATGTTCTCGCCCAAAATAGCGGTGCTACATTGGAATACGACATCAACATAACCTCTGAGGGTAAGGTAGCCATCGGCATTCTTCCTACACAGGACATCTATCCCGCACGTGGTCTTCGTATCGGCATGCAGATTGACGACCAGCCTATGCAGACCATCGATGCCCGTCGCGGTATCGTTGACACCTTCTCGGAGTACAATCCTCAAAACCTTGCCCGTTCCAAAGTCCTGAAGCCACTGCCACGTCGCAGTCGTTTGGCCTTGAGCGGTTTCTGGCAGGGACGACAACTGCCCCGTCGCGATGAGGTATTCGACAACCTCCGTTGGCTCGACGCTACCTTCGAGGACATTACCCCTGGCAAGCACACCCTGAAGGTCATCATGATTGACCCAGAAATTGTGGTCGAACAGATCGTGGTCAATCCCGATAACAACCATTACAGCTATTTCGGAAAATAATATGGATTTCAAAGGAAAAATAGCCGTAATAACCGGTGGTGCACAGGGCATCGGACGGTGTATTGCGGAAGAGTTTCAGAAAGCTGGCGCTACGGCATGTGTGATAGATCTACAGCAGGGCAACCACTTTGTTGGCGACCTTGCTGACAAACAAGTGTTGGAGCAGTTCGCTAAGGAAGTGATAGACCAGTTCGGCCATGTGGATTTCCTCGTCAATAATGCCCTGCCGCTGATGAAGGGCATTGACGAGTGCAGCTACGAGGAGTTTCAGTATGCCATGAGCGTAGGTGTGACGGCTCCGTTCTACCTCGCCAAACTCTTCGCCCCGTATTTCGCCGAAGGTGCAGCCATCGTGAATATCTCGTCCTCGCGCGACCGTATGAGCCAGCCGCAGACAGAGAGCTACACGGCTGCAAAGGGCGGCATTGCGGCACTGACCCATGCTCTTGCCGTAAGTCTGGCGGGCAAGGTTCGCGTGAACAGCATTTCGCCTGGTTGGATTGACACCGCCTATACCGTTTACGAGGGTCCCGATGCCGTGCAGCAGCCAGTCGGGCGTGTGGGCAATCCCTTGGATATTGCGAACATGGTGCTCTATCTCTGTTCCGACAAGGCGGGCTTCATCACAGGCGAGAACATCTGTATCGACGGCGGCATGACCCGTCAGATGATATACCACGGCGACAATGGTTGGACTTTAACATCAAAACAATTATGACAATAATGAATAGACCAAATCCCAACGAGGTATTTCCAAATCCTAACCTGCCACGACTTTGTTTTATCAAGAATGTGGTAAAGAATCCGCGTATCATCATCGGTGACTATACCTATTACGATGACGTGGATGGTGCTGACCAATTTGAGAAGCACGTCACGCACTTCTATGACTTCATAGGTGACAAGCTGATTATCGGGAAGTTTTGTGCTATTGCCAAAGGTGTGGAGTTTGTGATGAACGGGGCCAATCATAGGATGGATTGCGCGACCACCTATCCGTTCTACATCATGGGAGGTGACTGGGGAAGTGCTATTGCACCTGTGAAGGAAGAACTTCCATTGAAAGGCGATACCATTATTGGCAACGATGTTTGGATTGGTCAGAATGTTACAATCATGCCAGGCGTACATATCGGCGACGGAGCCATCATTGGAACAAATTCGGTTGTCGCTAAAGATATTCCTCCGTATGCTATCGCCGTTGGGAATCCCTGTCGTGTAGTTAGGAAACGTTTCGACGAAGAGTTGATAGACATTTTGCTCAAACTCCGATGGTGGGACAAGAGCATTGAAGAGATAGAAAACCTCATGCCGATACTATCGTGTAGCAATTTGGAGAAGGTCAAGGAAGAGCTGAAGACAAGACTATGATTATACTGATAACAGGTGCATCACTCACAGGTAAGACCCTTCTGGCACAGCGGATGCTGGAAGAGTATAAAATGCCGTATGTAAGCATCGACCATCTGAAAATGGGATTGATTCGTAGCGGAAAGACCGACCTTACACCCGAGGATGACGAGGCACTGACTGATTATCTTTGGCCGATTGTTAGGGAGATGATAAAGACAGCGATTGAGAATCGGCAAAACCTTATTGTGGAAGGCTGTTATATTCCCTTTGACTGGAGGAAAGATTTTGATGAACAGTATTTGCAATCCATCCGGTTTGTTTGCCTTGCGATGACAGACAGTTTCATTGATGCTCATACCGATGATTTTAAGAATCATGCTTCTGACATAGAAACCAGACTGTATGACGTGGACTTCACATCAGAATCTCTGAAAGAAGACAATCATTACTATATCAATGGCTTTGCTCAATATGGAGAGCCAGTAATGTTGATAGATACGGACTATGAGGATACGATAAAATCTATTCTGGGAAGATAAACTCTGTGAAATGCTGCAACAATGACGCTGACCTACGTATTCCATAGCTGTTTCGTGCTGGAAACGGATAAGTCCATCCTGATATTCGACTACTGGCTGGACTTGAATAGTGTCGTGCCACCGTTCCTGAAGAAGGATAAGCCCGTCTATGTCTTCTCCAGCCATTTCCATGAAGACCACTTTAATAGTGTCATCTTCGAATGGAGGAAGCAGCGGGAAGGTATCACCTACATTCTCTCCAAGGACATCTACAAGCATCGGAGAGCCAACAAGGAAGATGCTGACGTATGGCTGGCCAAGGGTGGCACATGGTCTGACGGCACTATCTCCGTTTGGGCATTAGGCAGTACAGACAGTGGTGTTTCTTGGATTATTGAGATTGAAAGTCATCGAATCTTCCATGCCGGGGACTTGAATAACTGGTATGCGAGATTCCTACCTGAAGCCGTGCCAGGTGAGACCATCTATAGCGAGGAGTTCGATGAGGACATTGACCCTATAGCCCACGAGAAGCAGTATCTGGGCGAATTGAAGGACATCCGCAAGATTACTGACTGCTTCGATGTGGTGATGTTCCCCATAGACGGACGCATAGGCAATGGCTATACTCTTGGTGGCCGACAGTTCATCGAGCGATTCAAGGTCGGTCTCTTTGTTCCCATGCATTTCGTAGCCAGCGGCTTCGAGTCCTCATGGCGAATGAAGGAGTTTACAGACGAGATAGATATTCCTTTCTGGGAAATCAGCAGGGAGGGCGAAACGATAGAAATATGAAATAGTCCTGCAACTTTTTGCATCTGAATCACGTCTAACAAATAGAAACTTTTAAAAAGAACGATTATGATATTCTCAACAACCCCACAAATTGAAGGTCACACTATCCGCGAGTACAAGGGTATAGTGACAGGTGAAACCATTATCGGTGCCAACATGTTCAAAGACCTCTTTGCCGGCATCCGCGACATCGTAGGAGGTCGTGCTGGTGCTTATGAAAAAGTGCTTGCCGAAGCCAAGGACACCTCCATACAGGAGATGATGCAGCGTGCTCAGGCCATGGGAGCAAATGCCATCGTAGGCATCGACATCGACTACGAGACCGTCGGTGCTAACGGCTCAATGCTCATGGTAGCCACAAGTGGAACAGCAGTAGTAATATGAAACTGTTATTCTCTTTTTTAATGACTGTATCCAGTCTTTCAGCTTTTGCACAGCAAACAATTAAAATCTCTGGCAGAGTCACCGATTTCAATGACAAACCTATCAGTAATTGTGCTGTCATGCTCATGGATAGGCACTTTAATGCCATTGACAGTGTAGTAACCGACAGTGTCGGATTCTATCTGATGAACGACATTAAGCCAGGAAAATATTTGGCTCTTACTGCTATTAAGTGGGATGAGTATGTAAGATTCAGCAAACTCCCTGAACAAGATCGACGACTGGAATTCTGGGCTTGGAATATCATTGCCGAAAAGGATCTGACCATCAATCCTCGCTACCATAGGCTTGAGCTGTATGGTACGACAGCTTTCTGCCCTTCTGGAACTAACGCTCTGATGGTTTATACCCGTCCGATGAGTGCAACAGAGGCTATGAAATACGATGAGAAACTCTACCGAGATAATAACAACGGAGTAATAGACTATTCTGTGAAGCTCGAAGATTTTAAGGTTCAAGCATTCATCGATGACAAAGAGGTTAAGATTCGTCATATCGAAAATATGACAGAACAATATGGCAATCAGAAAATGGGTGCATTCATTTTGATGCTAGACTATAATGTCCGTCACGATGACAGATTCGTTCATAAAATTCGCATAACTGCAGAAAATGTAAAATACCACGAGAGGGGCGAGAATATCTGCTTCTTTCAAAATTCAGATTCTCAATAGCTGACACAGAAGGGCTCTGAGCCAAGAACTCTGTGGCTGTATAACAAATAATAACATGACTTATGAAAAAGATTTTATCAGCATTTGCAGCACTAGCCGCCTGCAACAGTAATGAACCAAAGGCAGAAAACACAGCAACAAATGACGGCCAAGCCGAATAACGGAATAGAGGATTATGGAAAGTATCATCACGAGAGAGGCAGCCTGGGAGTTGCTAAGAAAGTATAATAAAGACCCGTTTCACTTGCAGCATGCACTGACGGTGGAAGGTGTCATGCGCTGGTATGCCGAGCAACTTGGGTTTG
>JAEEGK010030241.1_pt1 | contig 10747 bp, 14 predicted proteins | sample 8958771 | NCBI WGS metagenome assembly JAEEGK01 (sample SAMN16246547, study PRJNA631951) | gut metagenome | biome: gut microbiome; feature: rumen; material: SC-attached | host: Bos | place: Iran: Karaj | collected 2018-10 | reverse complement strand
AATCAAGCTTCTTTATATGACCTGCGGACCAGAAGACGAAGGTTTTTATCCTGGCTACAGCGATTACATTAAGGCAATGCCCGGATGGGATAAAATCGAAAAGTTTGAAAGTGAAACTATTCAAGGGCTTGGACATGAATGGGATGTATGGACAAACGGTTTTGACCACTTTATCCAGATGGTATTCAAATAAGGATAGACCCCTACTAACCGATTCATGCACGAATTCAGACAATTCGTGCATTTTTTTTCTGCAAAGAAACCTTTTATGATATTATGTGATTATGCAGATATTGAAGATTGATTTTGACGGAGAAACTCTGGGCAGTTTCATAGATAAGGAATTCAACGAGTACGCGAAGAAATTCAACATAAAGGTTGATTACAACGACTTCTGTTTTGTCGCAAAAGAAGATGATACGCTTTTGGGCGTTGTTGTCGGTCATTCGTATTACAAAGAGGTTCACGTCACGGATCTTATTGTAAGGGAAGAATACAGAGGGAAGGGCGTTGGATCAGAATTGATAAAAAGGGTTGAGAAAGAGTTCATCGGTCAGAGATATGAAAATATCAACCTGACGACATACGTGTTTCAGGCTCCCGAGTTTTATAAAAGTTTAGGTTTCGAAATAGAGTTTGTCCGTAAGAGCTCTGACGAAAAACTCACGAAGTATTTTTTGATAAAGCATTTGAAGTAAGGGATAGAACGAAAAGATGCATAATGAGCGACCATGTGGATATGAAGGAGCAGGTGGCAGCTGCATGGGAATTGATGAAAGAAGACAGCACGGCAGTTGCAGATCGCGCGAAAACGGCGCACAAAACCGGCGAAATCTGCAGTTGGATTTATAAATCCCTTTCCATATAGCCACAGGTGAATGGGAAAAAATCATATTTCTGGGTATGGGTGTGAATGAATCCGTGCGCTTCATACCACTTTCGCAGAACTTCACTTTCTTCTACAATGCCGATTTTCATTTTTGTGCAGTTTTTGCTTTTGGCGCGGGCGACCGCATCAGCCAAGAGTGATTCACCTATCTTTTTATGCCTGAACTCCGGCAGCACGCAAAGATTGTTTAATTCACACTCGGAGTTTTCCAAAAACTGCAGCGAATAATATCCCACAATTTTTCCGTCATCAGAATAATAAGCTGCCATAAGTCTGTGCTCAACTTCAAGCTGATAGAAAAGCCATTCTTCTGTTGTCGCAAAAGCTGTAAAACGCGGCGCATTTTCTACTGTAAAACCAAATTCGTCTGCAACAGTCTGGAAACTTTTTCTAATCACATTTACACATTCAGCGATTTCGCTTTTATCAATTTCTTTTATCATAGACTACTTCTCCATCACAATCAGAGGAATAATCATTTCCTCTTCGGTAAGACCGCCGTGCATAGACTTCAGAAAATCATCATCAAAGAAAATTGAAAGATCGTCTGTCGCTATAGCAAGATAATTTCCAAGCATGCTTCTGAAATTTTTGTGCCAGTGCTCAGGAGATTTGTCACCAAACAGTTTTTTATCTAACGCTTCCTGCATAGTCATGAGCATAAACTTTGAACCGAACTCTTTGTTAAACTCATTTTCAAATTCAGCTTCCTTTCCAGGCTTTACATAAAAGTTCAGGGTTCTTGGTTCCAGAGACGGCATACGCTCCAGGCAATCCATGATTTTCAGATAGTTCTGAATTTTTACGCCAGCTGTATCCAGGTGCCCATGATCTGCTGTGATTATAAAAAGAGTATCTTCTAAGCTTGCAACAAGTTCAGCTACAGCTTTTTCTATATGAGTAAGTCCATTGTGAGTCTCGGCAGCCTCTACTCCAAAGCTATGCAAATCACCATCAGGATTATTCCAGTAAGCGTAAATAAATTTTCTTTCGGGCTCGTCGCAGTATTCCTTAATCTTTTTGCAGATAAGGTCTATGTTAAGCTGTCTTTCATCCCTTAAAAGATACGGAGCAATGTGGCGAGTCTCTACTCCCGCTTTATCCAGCTTTTCAAGGATGCTTTCATAAGGAGTAAAAGTTCTTGCGACATTAAAATCAGCTGCCGGAATCTTAGTCCCCTGTTCAGTATTCAGGAAAACCGTTACATTCTTATCTATCTGAGGATAATAACAGTCCCAGCCAAGCCACGCATGTTCACAAGGTTGAAGCCCGCTCAAAAGACTTGTAGTTGCAGCAGTGGTAGTCGAGAGAAATACAGACTTATAAAACCCCTTAACACTTTTTCTGAACAAACCATCTTCCGCCAGATGCTTTTCCAGAATATATTTTCCCATTCCATCAAGCAAAAGTAAAACCACATTTTTATATGGCTTTTTCATCTGTGCATCCAGCAAAGGCAGCGAATCTCCAGCTAAGCCAACTCCATAATACTTTAAAATTGAGTTAGGAACATTCGCAATACAATTTTTGTAATCCGGGTAAACAATTTTTTTCATGGGCACAACCTCCATTTTTTTTAATCTTTTCTTTTCAAAATCCAGATAAGGTTACTGTTGTATTTTGAAGCTGATGACGGATCGTTCAAATCTTCCTTGTCACCTTTGTAGCCGCGGTAGATGTCCACAACCTCAAAGCCGCAGAGCTCGGCCAGCAGGAACATTTCGCTGCGGTATGTCTGGCGCATTAAGAGAGGACGAACACGCTCCCCTATTACTTCACCGGCTTCATTGTATGTTTCGAATTTCCAGTTGCCATACATTTGCTGTGTGTACAAATTATATGAGATTGCATTATATATTTTTTCACGATAACCATCGCTGTTCACATACTCAAGACGGAAGCTGTAATCTTCTGGACTTGTGTTAATCTGAGCAGCCTGAGCTGATGGCCATGGATCAAAGGTATTGAGTGTGAGGATGCCGCCCGATGTAAGCTGGTCTCGAAGATTCAAGAGTGCTGCCTTTTGAGTTTTCTGATCCGGGAGATGCATGAAGCCGCTTCGGGCAATAATTGCAAGCGAATACTTTCTGCCGGAATTAAACTTTGTCATATCGGCAGGATAGATATTTAATTTGAGGCCAAGCTTATCTGCCTTGGCGCCTGCTACCTTGCACATCTCTTCGGAAATGTCTGTTCCGTCAGCAATGATTCCGCGCTCTGCCAGATAAAGCAGAACCGCACCAGTTCCGCAGGCAACATCTACAACGCCGCCGCTGCCGTACTTTTTTGCAAGCTCCAGATAAAACTCCTGAAAGTTTTCGTGCATGGAATTTTCGTGCGCATACATTACGTCTAAATAACGGTCGTAATTTTCTGCAACATCTTTGAAATCGTGTAAGTCCATAATCATCCTCCTTGTGAACCTATTGAAATCAGTTTAAGCAAAAAAAAAAGACCACTTACCGAAAAGATAAGTGGTCAGTTTATATCAGCTTATAATCTGCAATCTTATTCTTTTCTGTAATCCAAATACATACCCATACGAGTGATAGTATTAGTCACTGTGGTTGAGAAAGTTGAGTATGTGGTTTCGATTACAAAAAATTTCATCTTGGTTTGAAGATACAGAAAAAGGATTTTTGTGTCAAGGATGAAAGAATATGTTAAACTATTCTAAATCACTCAACCATCAGTTGAGTAAAACTACAAAACGCGTCGATTGTCAGTACGGTATATTGATAATATGATGTGTATAACCTCCTTGCAAGGAACAAAAAATTAAAGAGGTACAAAAATGAACACAATCGGCGCAACTATCAAAAAACTGAGAGGAGCCAAAGGACTTACTCAGGAAGAGCTTGCAGAAGCAGTAAACATTTCTTATCAGGCGGTAAGCAAATGGGAGAACGGTGGTTCCCCGGATTTAGAAATGCTTCCTATTCTGGCAAATTACTTTGGAGTTACAATTGATGAGCTGATGGGCTTTAAGCTTGCAGCGTACACCAACAAAGAAAGATTTATTCGCCTTATGGCTGATGCTGGTGTGCTTAAACGCGGTAAGTTTGAGATTAAAGGTGCTGAGTCGGATTATTATATCAATTCAGAAAACTTTACCACAAACATTCATCTTGCAAAGCTTGGTGAATTCTTTGCCGACCTGATAATGGAAGCTCACCTTGATTTTGACTGCATCGTAGGAATGGCTTATCACGGAATAAGCTTTGCGGTAGCCACAGCAACAATCCTTGCAAACAAATACGGCATCACCGTAAACTATTGTAGCGATAGAAAAGTTCCGGATAGCCGTGGCAGAAATATCTGCGGACACACGCTTGAAGATGGAGAACGCATTGTCATTGTGGACGACCTGATTAACAGCGGAAAAACAGTGTCTGACAGAATTGAAAAACTTCGGGAAATCGCTGACATAAAAGTGGTTGCCCTGGTTGCAATCGTAGACCGTGGAGACGGCACAAAGTTCATGAAAGAAAAATATGATGCAAAGACTCTGACCGTAATCACCGGCGACGATATTACCAGCGCAATTGAACGTGGAATTGTTTAGTTAAACTGCGGGGCGTTGCGGGTGCCCCCGCAGAGGGGGTAGCGCAAGACGCCGCAGGTGGCTGGAGCGAGGGGGAGGCTTCCCCCTCCTTTTCTTTCTTCATAATTCTCTAAAAAAATCTTAAAAAAATTTATTGACTAATTAAAAATCAAAGTATTTAATCCATAAATACAAGGATCCTTTATTTTATCGAAGTTTTTAAGGAGATTTTATGAACAAACAAGATTTACACAAACTGATTGAAGCTGAACAACCTAACATCTGCCAGATGATTGCTTACAAGGGCGGCGAGGAAGTTTACTCGGACTGCTGGAACGGCTACAAGATGGACGACTGTGCGCATGTGATGTCGGTGACTAAGAGCGTAATGGCGCTGCTCATTGGGATTGCGATTGATAAGGGACAGATTAAAAGTGTGGATGATAAGGTTCTGGATTATTTTCCGGAATATAAGGTGAAGCGTGGCGAGAAGACTATTTATGAGGTGACGATTAAACATCTGCTTACGATGCGGGCTCCGTATAAAGGAAAGGGCGACCCATGGAGTAAGGTTTGCTCGAGTGAAAACTGGACTTACACTTCACTGGATTTTCTTGGCGGGCCTAAGGGCATGACTGGCGAGTTCCGCTATTCGTCGGTTTGTATTCATATTTTGTCAGGAATTCTTTATAAGGCGACGGGCATGATTACTGTGGACTATGCGAATAAGTTTTTGTTCGGGCCACTGGGGATTCCGGCGCACGAAGTTTTTATTGCAAAGTCTGCTGAGGAGCATAAGCAGTTTACTATTGAGAAGACTCCGAAAAAGGCTGTGTGGTTTAGTGACCAGCAGAATCTTGGAACTCCGGGGTATGGACTTTGTTTGTCTGCTGGCGACATGGCGAAGCTTGGGCTCTTGTGTCTGAACAAGGGTATGTACAACGGGCAGCAGTTAGTCTCGGCTAAGTGGATTCATGAGATGACGGAGCCGCGAACGGTTGAAGGCAAGCATTTCCGCGGAATGGATTACGGATATTTGTGGTGGATTATCAGCCGCAAGAAAGGTATTTATGCCGCCATCGGAAACAGCGGCAACGTGATTTATATTAACCCTGAGAAGAAGCTTGTTGTGGCAGTGGCTTCATATTTTAAGCCGACAATTTTTGACCGCGTAGATTTTATTCAGCGCGAGATTGAACCGAGGTTGTGATTGTATAAAGGCAGGGCAATTACCCCTGCTTTACAAAGCGAATTTCTTTCTTCTGATATCTCTGAAAGATTTTTTCTGAACCATCACTGTTGTAGCCGTTTTTCAGATAACAGTTTTTACCGAGTTCATTTTCTTCCAGCACCCAGATTACGAATTCTGAAAAGCCATTTTCTTTGCCGGTCTTTTCAAAAAACTTTATCATTTCTGTACCGATTCCTGTGCGCAAAAAATTCGGATCATTGTAAATAAAATGAAGTTCAAATGCATTTGGTTTATCTTCATCGCCACATTTTCCAAAACCCATCATTCCTTTGATTACTTTTGTTGCAGGGTCTTCGTAAACATATAAATCAAAAACATTGTTGGAAATCCAGTCCTTATAGCGTGTGATACGGTTTTCTACAAGTGTGTCGCGGAACAATATTTCTTCGGCAACAAAATCTTTATAAGCAAAGCGGGAACTGGTGACTTCAATTTCTGCTATTCTTGCTGCGTCTTCTAGTGTGGCCTTTCTTATCATTTTTTACCTCATCTTTTTTATATTTAGTTTAACAGATGAGAGACAGCTGATTCAATATCTTCGTAGTCTACATCTTCACCTTCGCGGGCGGCACCTTCAACTTCTTGGAATTCAAAATCTTTGAGAGAAAATAAATTTACTGCCTTACTAAAATCTTTCATCATTTATTGACATATATGCATAAAGTGTAATCCACTTATTTTCTACACCTACATCTCCAACCTTGAATGCAGGAACGCTTTTTGAATCTGTCAGAATGTATCTGCCGTTTTCAAGCCTGTGCTGATTCAAAACTCTGATGCCTTCTTTCATTGCTTCTGAATTAAGAGGACAGCCAAGAGCCTTGAGGGCATAAACAATATTCTGCGCGCCGATTTTGATTGGGTCTGGAGTGTAGAATGTGCTGAGCATAATATCAAATACCGGAGTTTTCATGTCGTCGGTGCGGTAGAAAATGTTGCGCTTTGTAAAATAGTGAACAAGAGCTTCTTCACATTCGGTTTTGATTCCCTGAAGATGAAGCTCGGCAACAAGCATAAGGAATTCGATTGTATATTTTATGCAGCTTTTATGGGGCTTTTTCGGATCGTTGATTTTTTTGTTTGTGCTGATACAACGGAAACCACCGTCTTCCTGAATAAGTGCAAGCTGTGCCTTGATTTCGTTACGGACGATTTCTTCATCATAATAACCAAGCTTTACAAGATTTCGCAGGAGAAGAGGTTCACCGCAAAGCATCTTAAAGCCGGTTGCTTCAATCAGGCCGAAAACTTCGTCGTCTATGTCCTTTCCAATATCGGCACGGGTAAGTCCCCATTCAGCAAAGGCGAGAATGGCATCGTACTTATCCCAATTTTTTGGTTTGTGGAGTCTGTTCAATGCGCGCGCGTAGGTCTTACTTTCGAGAAGCTGTTTTTTGCATTCAATGACTTTTTCATCGCTGTCGGGCAGATGCAGTGCTTCCTTGAGAGTTCTGAGTTTTACTTCCGGATTTTCATCTTCCAATAACCAGTTTAAGATTGAATCGTTCATATTCTTGCCTCCTGATTATAAGTATACCCCATACCTTAAAGAAGCGCTTGTCAAAAATTGCTCAATTTTGTCATGTTGAAAATTATTTTTTCTTAAAATTCATTACATCAACTCGCTCAAGTATATCAAAGGTTATGTTTCCCTTTTTGATGTAATACAGCGTGTGGCACTTCTCCCAGTGAACACCTTTCTGGCTGCAGGTGCCGGTGTATTCAAAACCAAAGGACTCAATTTCATCTTTTATCATTTTGAAAGAATAAGTTTTCTTTTTGCCTTCACGGTCGCGCCAGTTACTCAAGTGTACGGGTAAAATAGAAAGACAGCCGCCAGTTTTTAGAACCCGATGAGATTCTTCAAAAAGCATGTACTTGCCTTTGCCGTCACCGCCATGGAGAGCATCATATAACAAAACTAAATCCAGAGAAGAATCCTTAAAATCCTGCAGGTTGTGAACTTCTTTGTTGATTAAGGTGATGTTTTTCAAACCCCTGGCAGCAATCTTATCTCCTACTTCTTTCTGGCAGGCAGGGCTGCAGTCAATTCCGTAGATTTTTCCAGTAGGGTATGCATAGCTCAAAGCAAACAGATTTTCGCCAAAGCCATAACCGAAATCCAAAACTGCGGGCGAGTTCTTTTCCGTAAGTGGCATCTCAAGAAACAAATCCCTACCGTCAGTTTTTTCCCACAGAGCGATGTCATTGTATAAATGTTCGTTTGTATTTGAATAGTTCATTAGTCTCTCCGCTTTTCATAATACACAAAATCATTGTCACGTCGTACTTCTGTGTATCCCAACTTCTGATAAAACGCATTCGTACGGATATTCCAGACTGGCGTATCAAGAGTGAATGTCTGAACATCAGGAAACATCTCCTCTATCTGCTGCATCATAAAAATGCCGTAGCCTTTACGATAATGTTCCGGTGCAACAAAAATCCTACCAACATTCATTTCATTATCTTTTACAAAAAGAACAGCCCCACCAACAGTTAATCCATCATCATCAATCAGCTTATAAAGACAATTCATCCTTGCCATCTTTGTATAAAACTGAAGTGACTTATATCCCGGAGGTCCGCACAATTCAGAAGCACCAACTTCAACATCGCTTTCAAAAGCATGCTTGGAAATACCAACAAGAGTTACAGCATCTGCAGTGCCGGCTTTAAGAAATTGCAAACTCATTACTTTCCCCTTACGACACTATCTGTATAAATAAAAATATCCATGTAGTGAATGCCGTCTTTATCATATTCGTATTCAAAACACGGGATGATGTTTTCCGGGAATTTTTCTTTAAAGCTGCCAGTCTGAAGATATTCCATAATTCGCTGGTAGCCGCCTGGGATTCTTTCAAACGAACGTACATGTGGATCTGTCACAGTGATTACCGCATATTCTGCCTCGCTGTTTGTGGCATATTCCACGCCCGGGCAATTCGTCTCAAATCCATCTGGAAGTACATATGCCGCGACATAACCGTGAAGCCCAAAACGCATCTGCTGTTCCTGTGATACAAATGGAAAATCCCAGCCAAGGAGCTTAGCATCCGGGCAAGCCGCAAGAAGCCCGCTTGTTTTTCCCCAAGCCATCATATAGTTTATAACATCCTGTTCTGGGGATGGTGAAATCATTACATATCGTGCCATTCTGAAGGCTGGCAGCTTTTTGATTTCCACTGGCGAGTATACTTCTTCTTTTGATGTCAGATCTTTTCGAACAAGATCGTCTAGCGTACATGCAAAAATGCCGCACATCTGTGACAGCCTGTCCAGCTCCGGCACAACCTCATCAGTTTCCCAGCGAGACACCGTCTGACGTGTCACATCCATCAGTTCTGCAAACTGTTCCTGTGTGAGCTTTTTCTTTTTTCTCAAAAAGCAGATATTATTTCCTAAATTCATAAGCATTCCTTTCCAGCTGGTAGCTTTATTATTGCACATGATATGCGTCAAATCTACCAACTGGCATATGCTTTTTGAGGAATTTTTGTAACGTAGAATGTTGCAATTGTTTTTTAATTAATCTAAAAACGGTGCATTTAAATCATAATCAGAAATGTCTGTAACCGGAATCGGAAGCTTTAAGCTGATTTTCTTTTCTGTATAATTTAATTGCTTTGAATGTCCATCCGTGCCGCTCTTGTCGATTGCAAAAAACTGCATCGTGTTATCTTCCATGGCCAGAAATCCATGACCAATTCCAGCTGGAACTAAAACTGCAAGCGCATTTTCTTCTGATAATTCAATTTCTTCCCATTTCAGATAAGTGGCCGAATCCTTACGTAAATCAATAACATAATCCAGGCCGCGGCCCTTCACCACCGAAACAAACTTTGTCAGCGGGTCTGCTTCTTCGCGATAATGAATCCCAAAGAAAGTGCCCTTTCTGGACATCGTGTACAGGCGCGATTCCTTTGCTTCAAAACCTTCAATGCCATCTTCATAAACATAAGTCATCGAACCACGATTATCCGAACGGGAATTGAGTTTGTAAATTTTCACGCAGTCAAAAATTGTTTTTATCAGTTCCATTTACAATTCAGTTTACAGATGCTTTGCAAACTCTGCAATCCTGTCAGCAGTTTCTTCCGGGCTCAGTTTGCCTGTATCCAGCTGCAGCGGGAACTTGCCACGGTTGCGGCGGAACCAGCGGTTGTATTCAATGTGAGGCGGTATGTTGACTTCATTAAATCCGCGTTCTGCCGGGCGGGCAAGCAGGCGCTCACGAATCACTTCATCATCTGCAACCAGAGTTACAAAGTAAGTTGCTTCAACCTCATCTGGAATTGTATTTTTGGTGATATAATCCATCGGGTTTGTGCAGCCAAAAAGAACGAGTGTGCGTCCGGCAGCACGGCGAACAGCCTCGGCAAGATAAGCGTTTGCGTATCCTTCCGGATGATCTGTGTTCGCATAGTCATGCCAGTTGATTCCACATTCATCAGTATCAATGCAGGCAAAGAGCTTCTCGTCGAGACGTTCGCCCACAAAGTCGCGCATCGTAGATTTTCCGACACCGCAGGCACCGGTTACACATATAATTTTCATAATTTAATCTCCATCAAATGGTAGTTTCGACAGGCTCAACCACCGTATGTTTACTTTCTGATTACAACACAGTCTTTTACATACTCACCGTACTTTTTCATAAAGTCCTGATATTCCTCTTCTTCTGTAATCCAGAAAAGAACCCAGGCTTTTTCATAACCAAGGTCTTTGTAGGCTTGAAGACGATGATTGCCGTCATTCAGAACAAACTCGCCGCCTGTGTATTCAACAAACATCGGTGCGCATTTATTCACAAAGTCAGGGGTTGCTTCGATTGTCTTTTTCAACTCACCAAGCTTATGATCCCACCAGCCCTGATCAACACGATACTTCATCTCTGGTTCCGGGCCTGAGCATCTCTTAAGCAAATTAAGTGGCACAAGAGCCGGACTGAAATAATATCTGTCGCATTTTTTCAAGCCATCAGAAAAAGGAATATTGCGTCCTTCCTCGTTCAAATATAAATGAATCCAGGCATCAAGCTTTTCTGCTTCTGCATATG
>JAEEGK010030240.1_pt1 | contig 10747 bp, 5 predicted proteins | sample 8958771 | NCBI WGS metagenome assembly JAEEGK01 (sample SAMN16246547, study PRJNA631951) | gut metagenome | biome: gut microbiome; feature: rumen; material: SC-attached | host: Bos | place: Iran: Karaj | collected 2018-10 | reverse complement strand
CATTGCGGCTTCTGAGGCTAATGCCATCACGCCTTGCACAGGCATTTTGGTGAAGGCTTCTTCCTCCAGCGAGGAGGTCGGCTTCAGCCCAACCGCTCCGACAGGAAGGTTGGGGAATATTAAACTGCTTGTGTCATCCGTCGAACGAGGTGCTTCTTCCGATTGTGCCATCGTCAGCTTCAACCCTGACGATGCCTTGGCCAAGTTCGTCTTCCAAAGCAACGGCCCACGGCTCTCCATTCCCCAGCATGGGAATGACTATGCCATCGTGGTGGCTGACGAACAAGGGGAGCTCCCCGTCAATTTCAAGGCCGACCATAACAGCACCTACAGCATTAGCGTCAGCGCTTCACATTTGGATATGGATTATCTGCATCTGATTGACAACCTCACGGGCAACGATGTGGACTTGCTTTCCCGTTGCAAAGAGGGTAGGGAAGGGCTCAACGACCTTGGAATCTACACCTTTGAGGCCAAGACGAGCGATTACGCTTCGCGTTTCCGCTTGGTGTTTTCCGTCTCGGGTGATGCCAACGATGACAATGATGCCTTTGCCTACATCAGCAACGGACAGATCGTCATAACAGATGCCAAGGTGAGTGCAACGCTGCAAATCGTTGATTTTACTGGACGCATCGTTGTTTCGTGCAAGGGAGACGCGATAAATCACGTCTCTACAAGCGGAACGGCGTCGGGCGTGTATGTGTTGCGTCTCGTCGACGGCGACAACGTCCGTGTGCAAAAGATTATGGTGGGATAACACCCTCAGACAACAACAATTCACAATTCAACAGTCAACAATTCAACAATACATAGCCATGAAGAAATTATTATTAACCATAGCCATCGTACTTGGGCTGAATGCCATTACCTTTGCCCAAGACGGCTTGTTCCAACGTGGAAACTCTATGAACGATTATCAATGGGTATATTTTCGCAATAATATTCCAGTGCCCATATTGCCTTACCAACACAATCTGAACGGTAGCCAGGACGCGGATGCCGTTCCGCTTGGAGGTGGTGTTTTGTCTCTCATAGGTCTTGGAGTGGGATATGCGATAGTGAAAAGGAAGAGGAATGAATGTTTAGTGGATGAGCAAAAATAGTTTACTTACTCGACGCGAGACTACGGGAATATGACTTGTGACTGTGACCTGGTATGGCTGTTAGCTATTAGCAATTAGCCTTTAGCTAACTAGCTAATAAGCTATTAGCTAAAGGCTAAAAGCTAACAGCCTACCCAAAGTGGTCATGGCCAATGGTTATAGTTTTATAATTCCCGAATTCCCGTGTCCAGAAGTTAAAAAAATATTACAGTTTAATTCTGAACAGATACTTAAAAAAAACAATAAATTCTTAATACTATGAGAAAAGCATTGTTTACGATGATGTGTCTTGCCGCGATGCTCGTGGCAGGCACGGGCCTGAAGGCCCAGGAGATAACCATTACCTTGGAGCCCGGCTGGAACTGGATCAGCTACACCAACTCTGCGCCTATGCAGGTCGGCGACGCCTTGGGCGGTTTTGTCCCGATGGAGGGCGACATCATCCAGGCGCAACGGAGCAACACCCAATACAGAGGCGGACACTGGAGGGGCGGCCTCACCCAATTTGTGCCCGGACGGGGCTACAAGTACTACTCCTCGCGCACCGAGAATGTCGAGCTTGTCTTTGCGCAAGCCCCTTCCACCTCCGTTGTGACGGCCATGCCGACCGACATTACCGCCACAAGTGCGGTGGTGGGCGGCACTGTGACGCTACCCGAGGGCACTCACGTGTTCCTGTGCGGAGTTTGTTGGGGCACGGCACCGAGCCCCGACATCGACGGCGGCCACACCGACGAGGGGACGGGCATAGGCAGCTTCAGCGGCACGCTGGATGGCCTGACGCCGAACACCACTTACTATGTTCGTGCCTACGCAGTTTCCGATTATGGTCTTGCTTACGGTGATGAATTGAACTTCACCACCGAAGCTTACCACGCCTATGTCGACCTCGGCCTTCCGAGCGGCAACTTGTGGGCCACTTGCAACGTGGGTGCCAGTGCTCCTGAGGAATACGGAGATTACTTCGCTTGGGGCGAGACACAGCCGAAAGACACCTATAACTGGAACACCTACCAGTACTGCAACAACAACTATAATACACTGACTAAGTACTGTAACAATTCCAGTTATGGCTACAACGGCTTCACAGACAATCTGACCACCTTGTTGCCCGAGGACGATGCTGTCACGGCCAACTGGGGCGATGATTGGCGCATGCCCACCAATGCTGAGTGGGAAGAGCTTTACGACAACACGACCTCCACTTGGACAATCCAAAACGGAGTGGACGGCCGACTCTTCACCGCATCTAACGGCAACAGTCTCTTTCTGCCTGCCGCAGGCTACCGCTACTGGAGCAGTCTCGACTACGTAGGCAGCCGCGGCGACTACTGGTCGAGTTCGCTCAGCACGGGCAGCCCGAGCAGCGCGTGGACCTTCAACTTCTACTCGGACGACGACAACGTCATGGGCTACACCAGCCGGATCAGCGGTCTATCCGTCCGAGCTGTGCGTTCTTCTGGGCAACCCTTATCCTATGTCATAGATGCTACTCCGAGTCCAGCGGAGGGCGGCGTGGTGAGCGGAGTCGGCACCTACGAAGTGGGGGCTGAATGCACGCTCACGGTGACGGCCAATGTCGGTTACACCTTCGCCAACTGGACTGAAAACGGCGAAATGGTCTCCACCGATGCCATTTACACCTTCACCGTGACTGGAGACAGGACCCTAGTGGCGAACTTCACGGCCTATGGCGGCGGTGGCGACCACGCCTACGTAGACCTCGGTCTGCCGAGCGGCACGTTGTGGGCAACCTGCAACGTGGGTGCCAATGCTCCTGAGGAATACGGAGATTACTTCGCCTGGGGCGAGACCCAGCCCAAGGACTTTTACGACTGGAGCAACTACCAGTACTGTAACACTTATTATGATACTATTTATATTTATTTAGATGAAGATGATCCATATTATGATGATTATCATACATTCGAATTAGAACTAGTACCAAGACCCCTTCTCACCAAGTATTGTAATAATGCATCTTACGGTTACAACGGTTTCACCGACAGCTTGACCACCTTGTTGCCCGAGGACGATGCAGCCACGGCCAACTGGGGCAGTGACTGGCGTATGCCAACTTTAAATGAATGGCAGGAGTTGCTTGATAACACGACCGTAACGAGTACGCAGCAGAACGGCGTGAACGGAAGACTATTCACAGCTTCCAACGGCAATAGTCTCTTCCTACCCGCCTCCGTACTCTATGAAGTAGAAGACTGTTGTAGCGGGGATCCGATTCAATACTTTGTCTGCAGCTACTGGTCGAGTTCGCTCTCTTTCGGCCCGGCCGATGCGCAGAACTTCTTATTTGGTTTGGTGGACGACTACGAAGAAGGTTGGTACTACAACGGAATGATTTGGGCAGGCCGCTGCTCCGGTCTATCTGTTCGTCCAGTGTGTTCCCCCGCTCAAAATAATGCTCCTACAGGTGCCATCAACGGCAAGTTCTCCATTAACGCCAGTGGCGACGAGGTGTATTTCTCCCAAGGCAACCTGCAATACATCGGTAGTGCCGCCACGCCTTACTGGAAATTTGCGGATAACCAGTGGGATGTCCTTGGCGCCACCACAGGTCAGAACAGCTCAGACCAGAACATTGACCGCGACCTCTTCGGCTGGGGTACGAGCGGCTACGACCACGGTGCCGTCTGCTACCAGCCCTGGAGCACGAGCCAAACAAAAAGCGACTATTACGCTTACGGGCAAGACACTTATTATCTGTATGACCAGACAGGCCAAGCCGACTGGGGCTATAACCCGATAAGCAATGGAGGTAACCAGACGAACAGCGGATGGCGGACGCTCACAACAGACGAGTGGAACTATCTATTCAATACCCGCGTTACGCCATCGGGTATCCGATATGCCAAAGCTTGTGTGAACAATGTGAATGGCATGATACTGCTACCTGACGATTGGAGCACTTCTTATTATACGTTGAACAACACGAACAGCGATAGTGCCGGCTATAGTGGTAACACAATAAGTGCCGAACAATGGAGCTCTTTGGAGCAAGCTGGTGCAGTCTTCCTGCCGACTGCGGGCTACCGCTACGGGACATCTGTCAAATATGTGGGCAGCTACGGCTACTACTGGTCGGCATCGTACTACAATAGCAACAATGTGTACGACGTGTACTTCCGCGACGGTCGCCTCGTCCCGCAGGACTACAGCTACCGCTACTACGGGTTCTCGGTGCGTCTGGCGCGTGTGGCCGAGTAATTATTCCTTGCACGGGCGAGGCGGTTGGCAGCCGTGGGGCTGGGGTGCCCCCTATGGCGCTCACGGCCAGCCCCATGGATGCCAAACGGGATAATGCAGAGGTGTTAGGAAACTATGTGGAGACATGCTTTTTGGGCGTGTCTCCATTGTTTTGTGCCGTCTTTTCTACCGCTTCGCGCCTCGTCATTGCGAGGAGGAACGACGAAGCAATCTAGGGAAGCCGCATCCCGCAAACACTGTCGTTTACCATCTATGTTATGTTTAAGGTTTTCGTCGCTTGTCATTGCGAGGAGGAACGACGAAGCAATCCAGGAGTGTCGCTTTTTATCTGGATTGCTTCTTACCGCGTAAATTCGCCCGAATTAGGCTGCTTTTTCGCTCTTTTTGTGAAACAATCCGCGATATAAGCTGCTATTTTGTAATTTTGGGGCGTGAAAATTATCAGCATTTAAGGATGATCAGCTATGAAGAAAACATTTATCATATTATTTAGTTTTATTGCCACGATGGCAGCAAGTATGAGTGCTACCGCCCAGGTGAACTCAGTTACCTTGAGTACTTTGGATAGCGATGCCATCAAGTCGCAATCCAGCTTCATCGCCGACGGTAACTGGAACGATAGCACCAATTGGAGCACGGGTGCAGTGCCCGCTCCAGGCAGCGACGTGGTGATTATAGCCAATGCCGTCATCCCCGCTGGCTACACTGCTGTAGCCAATGCGGTCAGCATAAACGGCGGCAGCATCACCGTAGCCGATGGTGGCCAACTGAGGCACAACACCGAAGGCCTTGTGGTGACGATGCAGAAAAACATCGAACCCTACAGCAATGAAAATGACTGGGGTAACTACTATCTGTTGGGCTTCCCATTTAGCGAGGATGTTATGGTTCCTTCAGCTATGATTTCCGCTGAAGGCAACGACTTCTATAGGTTCAACCCAAATTGTCCCGATGCCGAATGGCGCAACAATAAAATGGAAGGCGAAACGATAGAACAAGTCCATTCTTGTCAAGGTTACCTTTACGCCAACCCAGAGGCCATTGTGCTTTCGCTGTCAGGTAGCATTTATCCCTCCTATTATGAAGAAGTAGAAACCGTGACAGTCCCTTATGCTGAGGGCTCGACCAACATCTTCAATGGCTGTGAACTCCTGGGCAATCCATACACATGCAACGCCTACATCTACAGTTACAATAGCGATAATGAACTTGTCCCGATGGACTATATGGTGTATGACACTAATGGTGAATTGGTTACTTTATCCTGTGGGCCTATTGCTCCGATGCAAGGCTTTTTTGTGAAGGTGACGGAAACGACGACGGTCTGCATTAGGAATTATGCTGCCCCGATGGGCGCCATCAATGGCAAGTTCACCATCAATGAAGAGGGCAGTCAGGTGTATTTTTCCCAAGGCAACTTGCAATACATCGGTAGTGCGGCCTCGCCTTATTGGAAGTTTGCCGACAACCAATGGGACTATTTTGGCACCACCACGGGCCAAAACAGCAGTGACCAAAATGTTGACCGTGACCTCTTCGGTTGGGGCACAAGCGGCTGGAACCCAGGCAATACTTGTTACCATCCTTGGGATACGTATAATTCAACTGGAGCATCGTATGGCCCTGCTGGTCCACATGATTTGACAGGCGCGTATGCCAATTCAGATTGGGGTGTCTACAATTCCATCTTCAATGGGGGCAACCTCTCCAATCAATGGCGTACACTTAACAAAAATGAATGGGGATATGTCTTCGAAATCCGCACGACCGACTCTGGCATCCGCTTTGCCAAAGCCATTGTGAACGATGTGAATGGCGTAATCTTGTTGCCTGACGATTGGAATGTCAGTTATTACGACCTGAATGACACGAACATAGATACAACCAACTATGCCAGTAATACCATATCGGCTTCAGAGTGGGACACTTTGGAACAGCACGGAGCGGTCTTCCTGCCTGCCGCAGGCTACCGCTTCGGGACTTCGGTTAGGAGTGTAGGCGTCAACGGCTACTACTGGTCAAGCTCGTATGTCAATAGTACCTATGCGTACGGCGTGTACATTACCGATCCGGATCTGAATCCGAAGGACTGTAGCAACCGCACCTACGGACGAAGTGTGCGCTTGGTGCATGTAGTCGAGTAAAACTTTCCTGTTAAAGTTATTGCAGTTTGCAGATGTAGGACAAAGGCAAGGTTGGCAATTCATCAGGCGTAATCCATTGATAACTTGTATCTTTCCTTAACCAAGTCATCTGACGCTTGGCGTATTGCCGCGTGTGGATCTTGATTTGTTCCACGGCTTCTACAAGGGTGCATTGCCCGTCGAAATAGGCGAAGAGTTCCTTGTAACCAACTGTGTTTAAAGCATTCAAATGCCGCTTGGGATACAAGGCTTTGGCTTCTTCCAAAAGGCCTAGCTCCATCATCATGTCAACACGCTTGTCGATGCGCTCGATAAGGGCTTGACGGTCCCACAAAAGGGCGTATTTCTTGATGTCGAAGTCGCGCTGGACGGTGTTGCCGCTACGGAAGGATGAAAAAGGCTTCCCCGTCTGATAACAGACCTCTAAAGCCCTATGTAATCTGCGGGGGTTCTGTTGGTCAACGATAGCGAAATATTCTGGGTCGAGGCGCAGCACTTCATCTTGGAGGGCTTTCAAGCCGCCTTCGTCATAGAGTTTTTGCACTTTTTCCCTGATTTCGGGCTCCACATCAGGCATGGCATCGATGCCATTGCAAACGGCATCAATGAAAAGGCCTGAGCCGCCCGTCATGACAACAGCGTCATGGGTCTTGAAAAGCTCATCCAATAATTGTAGGACATCGCGCTCATAGTCGGCCACATCGTATTTATCCTCGATGCTGATATGATGCACAAAGTAATGCTTGACTTGACTCAGTTCTTCCTCAGTAGGTGCCGCGGTGCCGATGCTCATCTCCTTATAGAATTGTCGGCTGTCGGCAGAGAGGATGACGGTGTTCAAAGCCTTGGCCAACTTGATGGCGAAAGCGGTCTTGCCTGATGCGGTGGGGCCAGCGATTACTATGAGGGTTTTCTTATCCATGAACTTCAGCAATTATGAATTAAGAATTAAGAATTAAGAATGAAGAATTGGCGCGAAGCGACACTGGGCTTTTCCCCAATTCTGCATTCTGCATTCTGCATTCTACATCCCACATTCCACATTCTACATCCCACATTCCACATTCTGCATTCTACATTCTACATTCTGCATTCCACATTCTGCATTCCACATTCTGCATTCAGCATTCAGCATTCTGCATTCATCATTCACACTTTGTTCGGTACCGGTCCATTATTGGCCACCACAATCGGCTCTTGGATTTCCTTCACCACGCTGAGACCCAATTTTTGCCCCTCTTCTTTCATAAAAGCGTAAGCCTCAGCGAAGTTGTTCCCAATAATTCCGTCCAAGATGGCCTCGCGAATGGCATTCTTGATGACGCCGACTTCTCGCCCTTCAGGGATGCCGAAGGTCTCCATGATGGCTATGCCGTCGATGGGTGGTTGCCAGTTGCGCAGGTGGTCCTTGGCCTCGATTTCCTTCAGTTTCTCCTGAACGATCTCGAAGTTGTGATGATATTTCTTGATCTTTTCTTCATTCTTCGAGGTGATGTCGGCATGGCAGAGTAGCATCAAGTCGTCGATGTCGTCGCCAGCGTCAAAGAGAAGCCTTCTTACAGCACTATCGGTGACGATGTCCTCAGCCAACACGATGGGACGGAGGTGAAGGAGCACGAGCTTCTCCACGTATTTCATCTTCTCGTTCAAGGGCAACTTCATGGCGGCGAAAATCTTGGGCACCATCTTGGAACCTTTGAACTCATGTCCGTGGAAGGTCCAGCCCGTGCCATCCTCCCAACGTTTGGTCTGGGGCTTGGCGATGTCGTGCAGCAAAGCAGCCCAGCGCAGCCAGAGGTCATTGCTCTTCTCGGCCACTTGGTCAAGCACTTGAAGGGTGTGCAGGAAGTTGTCCTTATGGCCTCGGCCTTGCACGACTTCCACACCTTTCAGCAGGCAGAGCTGCGGGAAGATGAGTTTTAATAAACCGCTTTCGTCCAACAGCTTGAAGCCGATGGAGGGCTTCGGCGAGAGGATGATTTTGTTCAACTCTTCCGTGACGCGCTCCATCGACACGATCTTGATGCGTTCGGCATTGCGCTTGATGGCCTCGAAAGACTCGGATTCGATGTAGAACTTGAGTTGCGAAGCGAAACGGATGGCACGCATCATGCGAAGTGGGTCGTCGGAATAGGTGATGTCGGGGTCTAAGGGTGTCCTTAGCAGCAATTCTTCCATGTCGGCCATGCCACCGTAAAGGTCGATGAGTTTGCCGAAGTCCTCAGCATTGAGGCTGAGGGCCATGGCGTTGATGGTGAAGTCGCGGCGGCTGATGTCGTCTTCCAAGGTGCCGTTTTCAACCACGGGCTTGCGGCTGTTGCGGTCGTAGGACTCTTTTCTTGCCCCCACAAACTCCACTTCCATGCCGTCGAAGCGAATCATGGCCGTGCCGAAGGCGCCATAATACTTGGCTTCCTTGTGGCCGGGAAGGAGTGAGGCTACCTTCTTGGCCAAGGTGATGCCACTACCCACGGTGACCACGTCAATGTCGTTCGATGGGCGGCGCAACAGGATGTCGCGCACATAGCCGCCGATGACATAGCTCTTGTAGCCCAATTCCGCGCTGGCGTAGGCAATCACCTTGAAGATTTTGCTGCTGATATGTTTCTTGAAGTCGTAGTTCATCAGACTTTGGCTTCTTCAAGGATTTTCTTCTCGTTCGGGATGACGTTGACGATGGTCTCTTCACCTTTTTCGTCGAGGTCGATGCTGATGGTGTCGCCGATGTGGAGGTTGGCAGAGATGATGGCCTCGGCCAAGACGTCTTCCACATACTTCTGGACGGCACGCTTCAACGGACGGGCGCCATATTGTTCGTCCCAGCCCTTCTCGGCGAGGAAGTCCATGGCTTTCTCGGTGATCTCGATCTTGTAGCCCATCTCTTCGACACGCTTCACTACCTGACGGATCTCGATGCCGATGATCTTTCGGATGTCGTTCTTGTCCAATGCGTTGAACATCACTACGTCGTCGACGCGGTTGAGGAACTCGGGCGCGAAGGTGCGCTTCAAGGCGTTGTCGATGACGCTCTGAGAATATTCGTTCTTGCTGTTGAGCTTGGCCTGTGTGCCAAAACCGACACCTTGTCCGAAGTCCTTCAGTTGGCGTGAGCCGATGTTGGAGGTCATAATGATGATGGTGTTCTTGAAGTCGACCTTACGACCGAGACTATCGGTGAGCTGGCCGTCGTCGAGGACTTGCAGCAACAGGTTGAACACATCAGGGTGAGCCTTCTCGATTTCATCCAAAAGCACGATTGAGTAAGGTTTGCGGCGCACTTTCTCGGTGAGTTGACCGCCTTCTTCGTAGCCCACATATCCGGGAGGCGCTCCCACGAGGCGCGACACAGCGAACTTCTCCATGTATTCGCTCATGTCGATGCGGATGAGGGCGTCTTCGCTGTCGAAGAGGAATTTGGCCAGCACCTTGGCGAGGTAGGTCTTACCGACACCCGTGGGGCCGAGGAAGATGAACGAGCCGATGGGTTTGTTCGGGTCTTTCAGTCCGGCACGGTTGCGGCGGATGGCACGGGTCACCTTCTTGATGGCCTCGTCCTGACCGATGACGGTACCCGCCAACTCGGTCTCCATGTGCATCAGGCGGTCGCCTTCGTTCTTGGCGATGCGCTGCACGGGCACGCCCGTCATCATGGCGACGACCTCGGCGACATTCTGTTCGGTCACGGGTTGGCGGTGCGCCACGGCGTTGTCTTCCCAAGCCTTTTTGACGTCTTCAAGTTGGGCCATGATTTTCACTTCTTCGTTGCGGTACATGCCCGCCTCCTCGAACTTCTGCTCGGCAATGGCGGCTTTCTTGTCCTTGCGGACTTCTTCCAAGCGTTTCTCCAACTCAGTGATTTCGCTCGGCACATCGATGTTCTTGATGTGGACGCGTGCGCCGGCCTCATCCAAGGCGTCGATGGCCTTGTCGGGCAGGTGACGGTCGCTGAGGTAACGGTCGGTGAGCTTCACGCAGGCTTCGATGGCCTCAGGCGTGTAGGTGACCAGGTGATGGTCCTCGTATCTCGGTTTGATGTTGTTCAAGATTTCGATGGTCTCGGCGGGCGTGGTGGGCTCGACGAGAATCTTCTGGAAACGGCGTTCCAAGGCACCGTCTTTCTCGATGTACTGGCGGTATTCATCGAGGGTAGTGGAGCCGATGCACTGCAACTCGCCACGTGCCAAGGCGGGTTTGAACATGTTGCTGGCATCGAGCGATCCATTTGCGTTACCTGCGCCAACGAGAGTGTGGATTTCATCGACAAAAAGGATGATG
>JAEEGK010030237.1_pt1 | contig 10748 bp, 8 predicted proteins | sample 8958771 | NCBI WGS metagenome assembly JAEEGK01 (sample SAMN16246547, study PRJNA631951) | gut metagenome | biome: gut microbiome; feature: rumen; material: SC-attached | host: Bos | place: Iran: Karaj | collected 2018-10 | reverse complement strand
CCCAATCCCCAATCCCCAATCCCCAATCCCCAATCCCCAATCCCCATTTAAAAATAATAATTTATATATTTTTAATTAATATTTTTAAACCTTTAATTAAAATAAAATAAAATAAAAAAATATAAATTAAAAACAAAAGTAACATATATTAATAGTTTAAAAGAATTAGAAGATAATCCAAGTAGTATTATAGGACTTTATTCAGGAATAGAATATTTAAATAGTGATACTATAGAAGATAGATTATTAAAAATAAATAAGGTTACTTTAAATGATGTTAAACTTTTAGCACGTAAAATACATATGGATACAGTTTACTTATTGGAAGGTGATATACGTGAAAAGAAAACTAACTAGAGTAGATTTAGATATATATAATAAGACATTAGATAATGGTCTTGAAGTATATATAATACCTAAAGATAATGTTAATGGTGTTAATGTAACACTTTCGTGTAAATTTGGTTCTGCTTGTACTGATTTTGTACCGACTGAATCTAGTAAGATGACTAATGTACCATATGGAGTCGCACATTTTTTAGAACACAAAATGTTTGAACAAGAAGATAATGTAGATCCATTTACTTTCTATTCAGAAAGAGGATGCGATGCTAACGCATATACATCACAATATAAAACAACATACTTATTTAGTGGAGCTAATGAATTTTATGAAGGTATAAATTTCTTACTTGATTATGTTCAAGCACCTTATTTTACAGATCAAAATGTAGAAAAAGAAAAAGGAATAATTATACAAGAATTAAATATGTATAAAGATAATCCGTATAATAGAATGTATGAGGGAATACTTTATAACAGTTTTAAAAACCATCCAATTAGATATCCTATTGGCGGAACTGTAGATTCAGTAAAAAGTATTACTAAAGAAGATTTATATACTTGTTATAATACTTTCTATAATCCTTCAAATATGATTCTAGTTATTACTGGTAATGTAGATCCTGTGGAGACTTTTTCTGTAGTAGAATCAAATCAAGATAAAAAGAAATTTAACAAGTTTAAATCTATAAAAACAAAGAGCTATAATGAACCAAATACAGTTTTTAAAAAGCAAGAAAAAATAAATATGGATATAGAAATACCTAAGGTAGGTATCGGTTATAAAATAGATGTTTCAAGTATAAAAGAGAATATTAATGATATAAAAGTACTTCTTTCTACAATGCTAGAAATTAAATTAGGGAATACATCACTATTAAGAGAAAAACTTGTTAAGGAAAATTTGATTACTAATAATATTGATTTTAGCCTTGTTAATACAGATAAACATATTTTAGTAATAATTATGGTAGATACTAAAGAACAAGATACTGTACTTGAAATGATTAATGAGGAGTTAAAAGATATTAAGATAACTGAAGAAGAATTAAATAGAAGAAGAAAAGTATTAAAGAGTAATTGTATATATAGAAGTGATAATATATATAGTTTAAATAGTAAAATAGTAAATAATATATTTAATTATGATAAAGTTATTCTAGATGAATATGAGATGATAGATAAAATTAATATGAAGAATATGAAGAAGTTAATATCTCATATTAGTTTTGATAATAAAACGGTGTATTATATAAATAAATCTTGATTTATTTAGTAAATTATGATAAATTATATACTGTTAGGAGGACGACATGAGATTATTATTAATTATTGTATCAATATTATTAATCGCTCTAGTATTACTTCAAAGTAGTAAAGCTGAAGGTGCTTCATCTATTATTACTGGTGGTAATGAGGATTTATTTAAAAATAGAAAAGAAAGAGGAGGAGAGTTGTTTATAACTTATACAACAGGAATCCTAGGTATAATATTTTTTATACTTTGTATAATATTATAAAAGAAAAGAATAATTTTTCTTTTTTTTTATATTTAAATATGTTAAACTATATATATAGATTGGAGGATTGTTATGAGTAATGTACTACCTGCAGATACATTTATAGTTGTTAATAAAACATCGTTAAGTGAAAAAGATAGAAATATACTTATGCTTTTATATCAACCTATAATTGGATCAGGGCCAATAAGTTTGTATTATACATTGTGGTCTTATTTAGACAAATCAGAACTCCTATCTAATGAATGGACTCATCATCACATACTTAGAGATATGATGATAAGTAATAAAGAGTTAATTGAATCAAAAGAAAAACTAGAGGCTATAGGTCTTATTAAAACGTATGTAAAAAAAGGCAATATAAATAACTTTGTTTATGAGTTATATTCACCTTTTACTGCATCTGAATTTATAAATAATCCTATGCTTAATATGGCTTTATTTAATGCTGTAGGTAAACTAGAATATGAAAGAATAATTGGATATTTTAGGTTACCTAAAATAAATTTAAAAGAATATGAAGATGTATCTAAAAAATTTAGTGATGTATTTGATTTTAGAGTAGAGCCAATAAATGATAATTTAATATATGATTTAAAAAGTAAAAATACTAGGAAGTTAGAAATACTTACTAAAATAGATATTAATACAATACTTAGTTTAATAAGTGATGATATATTAAATAAAAAGTCTATAACTAAAGAAACTAAAGAATTGATTTATAAAGTATCATATATTTATAATTATGATAATGATGATATGATAGAACTAATTAGAAACTCTATTTCTGAACATCACACAATAGATAAAAAGATGCTACTTACAAATGCAAACAAATATTATAGATATGATAATTTAGGAAAATTACCAAGTTTAATATATAAAAATCAACCAGAATATTTAAGAAAAGAGAATCTTGATACATCTAATAGATCACGTATGATACATTTATTTGAGGTAACAAGTCCATATGATTTCATAAATAGTAAATATAAAAACGGTAATCCAACCAGTAGCGATTTAGCTATTATTTCATATTTACTTATAGATTTAAATTTGAAACCTGGAGTGGTTAATGTACTTATTGATTATGTACTTAAGATTAATAACAATAAACTTATTAAATCATTCGTAGAAGTAATCGCATCACAATGGAGTAAAAGTGGAATAGAAACAGTTGAAGATGCAATGAATATTGCGGAATCTGAATATAAAAAGAAGAAAAAGACAACTGTTACTAAGAAAAAGATAGTTGATACGCCAGATTGGTTTGACAAAGATATAAAAGAAGAAAAAGCTAGTATAGAAGAAATAGAAAAACTAGAAAGACGTATGAAGAGGGATTAGTATGCATAATGTACTTGAAAATATAAAAGAAAATGTAGAAATAGATTTGGATACAGAATATAGTGAAGCGCTTAAAGATCCTAATGTAAAAGCAATTGTTAAAAGTCTTAAAATTAAAGATGATGAACTTAAAAAATATACTACTTTAATAAAAGAAAGTGCTTGTGAATATGAGCATTGTAAGAATTGTAAATCACTTCTTGATTGTAAAAATAAAGTAGAGGGTTATTGTAATTTACCAATTAATGTTGATGGTAATATTGCTTTTACTTATAAACCTTGTAAGTATAAAGAAAATCTTGATAAAAAGAATAAGTTTTTAGACAATGTTAAGTATTTTAATACACCAGATTACTTAAAAGAAGCATGTCTTGATAATATATATAAAACCGATAAAAACAGACTTGAAACTATTAATTATTTATTAGATTTTTTAGATGATTATGAAGCTGGGAAGAATCCTAAGGGACTATATCTACATGGTAACTTTGGATGCGGTAAAACCTATTTAATTGCTGCTATATTTAATGAACTTGCTAAAAAAGGTTATAAAAGTTCTATAGTATTTTATCCAGAATTTTTAAGACAAGTATTCTATGATGATTTTAAAGAAAAATTTGAATATGTTAAGAAAGTACCACTTCTATTACTAGATGATATTGGTGCTGAAGGATTAACTGCTTGGAATAGAGATGAAGTGCTATGTCCTTTACTTCAATATAGAATGGATAATAATTTACCAACATTTTTTACATCAAATTTAACAATAAAAGAACTTGCAACCCATTTAGCTAATTCTAAAAATGATGTTGATGTAGTAAAGGCTGGAAGAATTATCTCACGTATAGAACAATTAACTAAGGATATTGAAATGATTAGTAAAAATTTAAGAAAATAAAGGTGGTTATATGAAAAAAATATTATGTGCGTTAGTACTTATAATACTTTTAACTGGCTGTGGTGCTAAAAAAGAAAAAATAGTATATGGTTTATATGATAAATATGTATATAACAATTTAGAGTTTAGAAATACTGATGTAAAAGAAAATGGTAATATATATACTATTACTAGTACATTAACTAATAAAAGTAATGAAACTAAAAATATCAAGTGGTATAAACTAAATGTTGTAATGGAAAATGGCAAAAAACATAATATAACAATTTATTTTGGAAATATAATTGAACCACATCAAACATTACAAACAACTACTAGTGTAGATTTTGATGTTAATTTAATAAAAAGTATAGATTATGAGATTAATTAAATCTATCTTTTTTTTTATATTTTTGGTATAATGATATATAGAATAAAGAGAGTGTGGTGATACTATGTACGAACTTGGGGATCAATTTAAGTTTAGTTTAGAAGATGCTAAGGCTAATCCAGAATGTGTATATCAAGGAAAAAACTATCGTATTACTGTATTGACAGAGAGATTAGTACGTCTTGAATATTCCAAAGAAGGCAAATTTAATGATAATCCAACCGCACTAGTATTACGCAGAAATCTTCCAAAACCTAAGTTTGTTGTAAGACAAGACGATAATCTCTTTATACTTACGACTTCTTACTTTGAATTAGTTTATGCTAAAAATAGAAATTTCTATGGAGGAAAGATTTCTCCGGCTTCTAATTTAAAAATAAGTTTATTGAATACAGAAAAAAGTTGGTATTATAAACATCCAGAAGTACGTAATTATGAATCTAATGGTGGATTAGATAAACAAAAAAGTTTATATTCATTAGATGGATTTGTATCAATAGATGATTCAAACGGTTTTATTATGAAGAGTAATGGATCATTTGAAGAAAAAAAATCAAATGGCGATATTGATATATATGTATTTTTATATAATAAAGATTTTTATTATTGCTTAAATGATTATTTTATGATTACTGGGTATCCAACACTTATACCTAGATATGCACTTGGTACATGGTGGAATAAAAAAGATAGTTATAATGAAACAGAAATTGCTCATTTTATTAAAACTGCAGAAATAAATAATGTACCTATCTCACTTTTTACTTTATATAATTGGAATGATGGAGCTTTCTCATATAGTAATAAATATAGGGATCCTAAGTATATAGCTAATTATCTACACACTAAAAGAGTTAGATTAGGTTTAAGTATAGAAGATCCACTAAACATAAAGAAAAATACGAATTTAAACGAAAAATTAAAGACTTATATACAACCAGATAAATCTGGTAATATACCATTTAATTTATATAGTGAAAGAGTAATAGATGCATTTTTAAAAATACTTATTCATCCACTTAATAATATGGGTGTAGATTTCTATTCACTTGAATCATATGATAAAAATAATTTAGACAGAATATTCTTACTAAAACATTTCTTGTTTAGTGATAAGACAACTAATGATAGACCACTTATAGTAGGAAGAAATTCCAAAATAGCTTCTCATAGATATCCAGTACTTTATGCAGGATCTGAAAAAGTTGACTGGGCTTCACTTAAAGCTATACCATTTTTTAACTCATCTGCATCCAATTTAGGAATATGTTTCTGGAGTCATGATTGTGGTGGTACTAGTGGTGGTATAGAAGATAGTGAATTATTTGTAAGATATGTACAATTACTTACATTTTCTCCAATACTTAGACTTGGTAGTGAAGGTGGAAAATACTATAAGAGAGAACCTTGGAAATGGGGACTTAAACCATCTACTATTACAAAGGATTTTATTAATTTAAGATATAAGTTAATACCATATATCTATACTGAAGCATATAAATATTATAAATATGGAAAACCATTAATTGAACCAATTTATTATAATAATCCTGAAATGTATGATGATGAAATATATCGTAATGAATATTATTTTGGATCAGAAATATTTGTAAGTCCAATAGTATCTAGAAAAGATTATATAATGAATCGTGTTATACACAAGATATATATACCAGATGGTATTTGGTATGATTTCTTCTCAGGTAAGAAATATACTGGTAATAAAAAGTATGTATCATTCTATCGTGATGAAGAATATCCTGTGTTTGTTAAAGCGGGTACAATTATTCCAATGTCTTTAAATAAATCAAACGATACAGGAGTTCCAACAAATATGGAAATTAACATATTCCCAGGAGCTAGTAATACTTATAGCATATATGAAGATGATGGTGTTACGAATAATTATAAAAACGATGATTATTTAATAACAAATGTAGAATTTTTATATAAAAAGAATAATTATAGTTTAACTATATTACCTGTTAAAGGTAAAAAAGGTATAATACCTAAAATTAGAAATTATAAAATTAAATTTAATAATACAAAGACAGTTGCAAAAGTAATAACTTATGTAGGAAGTAACCGTATAAATAATTATTGTTATAACGATGGAACATCACTTGTAATTGAAATTAATGATGTGCCTACAGATATACAACTTACAGTACTTTGTAGTGGCGATAACATTGAATATGATAGTTATAAGATTATCAATGATGATATATCTTCTATCATAAGTGATTTACCAATTAAGACAGTAGTTAAAGATAGAATAGATAAAATAATGTTCGATAAAGGCTTAGATGTTAAAAAGAAGAGAATCGAAATAAGAAAACTAAAACATGGTAAAGATTATCTTGAATCTAAATATATTAATTTATTCTTAAAACTACTTGAATATATTAGTGAAGTGTAATATAATATGTAATACATGCGATGAAGAAGAGTAGTAATATTTGATTCTATTTTAGAGAGAAAGTGTTTGGTGAAAACTTTTATAGATAGAATATGAACTTGCTTTGGAGCAGTCATTAGAACGAAATGTGCGCGTTAAGCTATTGAGTATAAATTAAGGTGGTACCACGTAAATCACGTCCTTATCAGGATGTGATTTTTTTTGGAGGTTAATATGATAGAAGAATTTGATAAATACGTACGTAATTATGATTTTAGTAATTCGAAGGTAGAAAGAAAGTATAATCATTCACATCGAGTCATGGAATTAAATAGAAAGTATGCCAAAATACTTGGGTTTAATAATCATGAAATTGAAGTTGCTACTATTATTGGTTTACTTCACGATATAGGAAGATTTGAACAAATAAAGCAATTTAATACATTCGATGATTCAATAAGTTTTGATCACGCTTCTTATGGTGTTAAATTATTGTTTGAAGATGGTTTAATCAAAAACTTTTGGAATAATACTGATGATTATGAAGTTATTAGATTTGCAATAGAAAATCATAATAAATTTGCAATAGAAAAAACAGATAACAAAAGAGCTTTAATGCACGCTAAATTAATTAGAGATATCGATAAATTAGATATTATGAATATATTTGGAAATCTAAATGAAATAGATTTAAAAGTATGCGATGACGAAATATCTAGTGAAGTTTTAAAAGAATTTATGAATCATCAAAGTGTACTAAGTAAAAATATAAAAAACATTAATGATAAAACTGTATTATCTTTATCATTCGCATTTGATATTAATCATGATGAATGTTTAGAAGAATTCAAAGAGTACTATACAAATTATTATTGTAAAATTAAAGAACTTAGTAGTAAGTTTGATAATATATATGAAGAAGCAATTAAATATATAAACGAGAGGATTGATAAATATGTTAGAAACAAAATATAATCATATTGAAGTAGAAAAAGGTAAATATGATAATTGGAAAAATAAAGGATATTTTACTGCAGGTGATTTATCTAAAAAACCATTTTGTATAGTTATACCTCCACCAAATGTAACAGGTAAACTACATTTAGGACATGCATATGATGTATCTATACAAGATGCGATTATTCGTTATAAAAGAATGCAAGGATATGATGCATTATGGCTTCCTGGTATGGATCATGCTGCTATCGCAACTGAAGCTAAAGTTGTTAAGAGATTAAAAGATCAAGGTATAGATAAATATGAATATGGTCGTGAAAATTTCTTAAAAGCTTGTTGGGATTGGACTCATGAATATGGTTCTTCAATAAAAGATCAATGGGGAGCTATGGGAGTATCAGTAGACTATACAAGAGAAAGATTTACTCTTGATGAAGGATTAAATGAGGCAGTAAAGAAAGTATTCGTAGATTATTATAATAAAGGAATAATTTATCGTGGTGAAAGAATAATTAACTGGGATCCGGCTGCACAGACTGCACTTTCTAATGAGGAAGTTATCTATAAAGAAGAGAAGAGTGCTTTCTATCACTTAAAATATAAATTAGAGGGTAGTGAAGAATATCTTGATGTAGCTACAACTCGTCCAGAAACATTATTTGGAGATACTGCAGTTGCTGTTAATGAACTTGATGAAAGATATAAGAATTTTGTTGGTAAAAATGTAATACTTCCTATAATGAATAAACCGATACCAGTAATTACAGATGAACATGCTGATATGGAAAAAGGAACTGGATGTGTTAAGATTACTCCTGCACACGATCCTAACGACTTTGAAGTAGGAAATCGTCATAATCTAGAACGTATTTGTATTATGAATGATGATGCAACTATGAATAGTAATGTTCCAGTAAAATATCAAGGAATGACTCGTGAAGATTGCCGTGAGGAAGTACTTAAAGATTTAAAAGAACAAGGATTATTACTTGAGATAGAACCACTTGTTCACGAAGTAGGACACAGTGAAAGAACTGGTGTAATGGTTGAACCTATGGTAAAAGAACAATGGTTTGTTGATATGAGTAGTTTATCTAAAAACTTATTAGATAACCAAAAAAATAAAGATACAAAAGTTAATTTTGTACCAAGTAAATTTGAGAAGACTTTAAAACACTGGATGGAAGATTGTCATGATTGGTGTATATCACGTCAACTTTGGTGGGGACATAGAATTCCTGCTTGGTATAAAGATGGTAATATCTATGTAGGTATGGAAGAACCTAAAGAATCAGGTTGGGTACAAGATGAAGATGTTCTTGATACATGGTTTTCAAGTGCTTTATGGCCATTTTCAACATTAGGCTGGCCAAATAAGACAGAGGACTTAGAGAGATTCTTCCCAACAGACTGTCTAGTTACAGGATATGATATTATATTCTTCTGGGTATCTCGTATGATGTTCCAATCACTTGAACTTACTGGTAAAAGACCATTTAAAGATTGTGTAATTCACGGACTTATTAGAGATAAAGAAGGACGTAAGATGTCTAAATCTTTAGGTAATGGTGTAGATCCATTTGATATGGTAGATAAGTATGGATGTGATGCACTTAGATATTATTTAAATACCGATTGCGCACTTGGTACTGATTTACGTTTTGATGAAGATAAAATGGCTGCAACTTGGAATTATATAAATAAAATATGGAATGCTTCTAGATTCGTACTTATGAATATAGAAGACTTGAAAGAATATGATTTTAGTAATTTAACTGATGAAGATAAATGGATACTTACTAAATATGAAAATATAGTTAAATCTAGTATTAAACATATGGATAAATATGAATTTAATTTATTTGGTAGTGAAACATATTCATTTATATATGATGATTTCTGCAGTAGTTATATAGAGTTCTCTAAATTTAATAGTGATAGTATTACTACTAAATCAGTACTTTGCTATATACTTACAGGTATCTTAAAGATGCTACACCCATTTATGCCATTTGTAACAGAAGAAATATATTCTATGTTACCAATTAAAGATAGTGAGTCTATAATGATATCTAAGTATCCAGAATATAATAAAGAATTTATATTTAATACTGAAAAAGAAATAGTAGAAGAAAAGATAGATTTCATTAGACAATTTAGAAATGTTAAAAAAGAAAATGATATTCCTAAAGAAGCTAAAGTAAATATTAATACTAATGATAATATAATTATTAAAATGTTAAAACTAGAAGATTCTATAATACCTAATACTTTAGATATTAAATCTTATGAAGTTAAAACAAATAATATAAGAGCTACTATCTATTATGAAAAAGAAGAAACAGATGAAGATAAATTATTAAAAGAAAAACAAATTAATGATTTAAAAGCATCTATAGAACGTAGAGAAAAACTTCTATCTAATGAAAACTATGTTTCAAAAGCACCATCAAACATAGTAGAAATGGATAGAAAGAAATTAGCTGAAGAAAAAGAAAAACTAGATAGTTTACTTAAATAAACTATCTTTTTTTATTTACTTATGTTATATTTATACTAGGTGAGAATATGAAAAAGGGTTTCACGCTAATAGAACTTTTAGCAGTAATCGTAATACTAGCAGTAATTGCTTTAATTGCAATACCGATAGTAATGGACATAATAAATGATTCTAAGAAAGAAGCAGCAAAACGTTCTGTTGATGGATATGTAAGAGCAATTAATTATAAAATAGCAGATTTAATGCTTCATAATGAAGAAGAAATAGATGGAGATTATGTAATAGGTGAAAATGCATTAGAACTAGATGGTAATAATTTAACTGGCATAGCAGGTGGAGATACAATAAATAATAATAGAGTGCTATGGGCAGGGCTATGCGTTGATGGATATTCAATTGAATATAATGCAACAACC
>JAEEGK010030236.1_pt1 | contig 10748 bp, 7 predicted proteins | sample 8958771 | NCBI WGS metagenome assembly JAEEGK01 (sample SAMN16246547, study PRJNA631951) | gut metagenome | biome: gut microbiome; feature: rumen; material: SC-attached | host: Bos | place: Iran: Karaj | collected 2018-10 | reverse complement strand
CCCAATCCCCAATCCCCAATCCCCATCCCCAAATAAAAAGAATTTTTTTAATTTATTTTCAATTGTTTTATTATATTTTTTTTTAAACAATATTTTTAATGATGAATTTTAAATATAATTTTTTTTAAATTAAATGTTTATTTTAAAAAAATATATAAAAAAAATATTTATATTATTTTTCTTTTAAATTAAGTTGTTTATTGAAATTCATTTTCATATCATTAATGAATTTTTTAAAATTTTCATAACTTATCTTTGTTTCTTTTGTTAAAAAATCTGATTTAAAAACTTTATCCTCTGGTAATAAATTAGAAGAAGAATAATTTACAATTTCTTTTATTTTAATAATTGAATTATTAATTGAATTATCAAGACTATGAAAATTTTCTAAATTTTTTTTTTCAAAATTTTCAATTGTTTCCAAATAACATAAAGATAATTTATTATTTCCTTGAATAATTCCTAATTTATTTTTTATTGTGTCAATTTTTTTATTAATTAAAATAAAATTATCTTCAAATTCTTTTTTACAATTCTGAATTTTATTTATTAATTTATTTAAATTGTCATATTTTTCTTTTATATTTGAAATATCAATTTGAATATATATTTTATTAATAATTTCACATTTGTTTATAAAAGCATCATAATTTTTACCTAAAATATTAATATAATACATCCATAACAAATTAATTTGTTCTAATAAATTATTTTCAAATGATTCATCTTCTTTTTTAATTTCTTTTTCATCTAATTCAATATTCATTTCTTTCATTAATGTTGTATTAATAAATGTATTCACATCTAATGAATAATTAATTTTTTCTATTTCTCTTTCATCATAATTATTTTTAGATAATATATATTCTATATTATTTTTATTTTTTTCATTTTCATTTTCTATTTCAAAAATTTTTGTAGTAATTTTTTTTTCATCAAATATAACAATACAACATTCATTTTTTGTAAAAATCAAACAAAATTTATTTTTTTCCTTATTTGCCTCTTTTATAATTTTTTTAACAATTGATTGAAAATTTGTTACTTTAATATTATTAAAAGAATTCGAATTATATAATTGATTAATTGTATCTAAATAAGGAATCTTCAAACTAAAAAGTTCATTATTATATTTTAAAAAAATTTTATATCCATCAAAAGGAATTATTCTAAAAGATAAATTAGAACGTCCTAATTCTAAATCAATTCTTTCAATAATAAAATTATTTATTGATTTATTTTCAATTGTAGTAAAATTCATTTTTGTATTTGAATAAAATATATCATCAACAATTGTAATAATCTCAATTTTATTATCATTTCTAAATCTTAAAATTATTAAAGGTTTATTTTTTAAAATATATATTTGTTTATATTTCCTATCTAAATTTTGACTTTTTTCATCAATAAAATTTTGTTGAATTAATAAATTTCTAGGACTAATATTATTATTGAAATCATCTAAAATTGAATTAGTAACAAAATAAAAATTATCTTCATCACTTTTTTCTAAATTTAAACAATCTCTTAATTGACTAAAAATCTTATAAGATATAGATAATGAATTATCATTTTTAATTTTTAACAAAAGATTATTTTCAATACTAAAAATATCAGATTTTTGGATTTTAAATTCTTTTGGAAATATTGGACCATAAATTATTATTTCCCCATTTTCACATAAGAAAAAAATCATAAATATTTCAAAACCTTTTAATATTAATGGACAAAATTCAAAATCAACAAATTTATCTTTTATAATTATTTTATTCAATACTTCAATTTTGGTTTTTATATTTATATAACTAAATGAATTATCAAATAAGATTCCAATATGATTTGGGAACCAAGAAAATTTAATTGTTTTACAATTTTTTATTGGTGAAGAAAATTTAATATTTAAATTTGGTATTTTTTCTAAATCAAATATATTATATTCTTTTTCTGTTATAATACATAATTCATTTTCATTAAATGGATTTAGCAAAAAAGTGTCATCTGATAAAGAATCTAATTTAAGATTAAAATCAATTGGTTCTAATTTTATTGGATTTAATGTTATTACTAAACACAAAAGTGAAGATAAAAATTTCTTTTTTTCTTCTTCTTTTTCTTCTCTATAAAAAATATAAAATTTTTGATTGGAATAAATACAATTATTCTGAACAATTTTTTTATCTTTAAAAAATTTTTCTAATTCCTTATCTATTCCCTCCATAAATAAAAATTTAAATTTTTCTAATTAAAATAAATTACAAAAAAAAAATTAAATATATTTTTTCCCTGAAATTATTTTATATTTATAATTAACAGTACTGAATTAATAAAAATTAAAAAACAATAATAAAAAATGAAAAATAATTTATTTTACAAATCCCTTTGGATTAATTCATACATATTAATAATAATAATTCATTTATATGCATGTTTTTATCAAATTGAAAATATAAGATCATATACAAAAGTATTATTAATGCCTTTTCTACTTAAAATTTATAAAAATTCAACAACAGAAGAAAACAGAAGTAAATTAATTTGTATTGGATTATTTTTAGGTTTCATTGGAGATACACTTCTTATTTTTTCTGATTCACTTTTATTTTTAATATGTGGATTAATTAGTTTTCTTTCAGGTCATCTTTGTTATATTATTGAAATGATAAAAAGAATTAAAATGAAAAACTTTATCAAAAAATTTTGGATATTCATTTTACTTATTATTTTCATAAGTTTTAATATAATATGGCAATATATATATTATCTTAGAGATGGTTTAATTAGAGGAAAAATGATTGTCCCTGGATTATTATATTTACTTATTCTTGGTTTATTGAACTTATTTTCATTTTTTTACACAATTTGTTATTTCGAAAAAAGGAAATTATTATTAGTTTTAGGAACTATATTATTTTGGGTCTCAGATTTTACTTTAGCAAGGAGTTTATTTTATGAAACTAATATTTATTATCCATTTATTGTAATGTCAACATATATTTCTGCTCAAACTCTTATTACTTATGGATTGTATTATAAAGAAGATTTTATTATAATATAAATTGTAAATTCCATTTATGATTTTTTGATTTTAAGATAATAATTATAAATAAAAATAATATAAATGGGGGTAATTTTATTTTTATTGGTTGAAATTTTTATAATATTTTTACGTTTATTCATAAACTCATAATAAATTTTACATTTTTTTTCCTTTATTATATTATTAATATAATAATATATAAAGCATAAAATTAATTACAATTAACCCAAATAAAAAAAAATAAAAAAATAAAAAATAAAAATAAATTTATCTTAATTAAAGTCCAAAAAAAAAAAAAAATGGGTAAATTCAACCGTGGTGGTAAAGGTGGTCCAAAACCAAACTTTTCAAGTCGTTCTCAAAGAGGAGGTCGTCCTCGTACAGGATTAGGAGCAAAATCAAAGCAAAAAACAATAATAGAGCCTCATCGTTTCCCAGGAGTATTCATAGCAAAAACACCTCAATACGATCTTCTCCTAACAAAAAACTTTTCTCCAGGTCAAACAGTATACGGAGAAAAAAAGATTCAAGTATCAGATGAATCATCCCAAGACACAAAAATAGAATATCGTGTATGGAATGCATTTCGTTCAAAATTAGGAGCAGCAATATTAAATGGAATAGAATCAATATACATGCAACCAGGTTCCAAAGTATTATATTTAGGAGCAGCATCAGGAACTACAATTTCTCATGTAAGTGACATTGTTGGTGAAAATGGTGTTGTTTATGGTATTGAAATATCACAAAGAAGTGGAAGAGATCTTATTAATATGGCAAAAATGAGAAATAATTTAATTCCTATTATTGAAGATGGGAGAAAACCTTATAGATATAGAATGATGGTTTCTATGGTTGATTGTATTTTCGCTGATGTTGCACAACCTGATCAAGCGAGAATTATTGGAATGAATGCTCAGTATTATTTAAAGAATGGAGGAGGATTTGTTTTTTCTATTAAAGCTACTTGTATTGATTCTACTGCGGAACCTGCTGTTGTTTTTGCTAATCAAATACAAGAATTAAAAAAAATGGGATTTAAAACTAAGGAACAAGTTACTTTGGAACCTTTTGAAAGAGATCATTGTGTTGTTACTGGAGTTTATAGAGCTAAGAAAAAGAAAGAATAAAGTTTTTTTTTTTTTGGAAAGCGGAGAGAGGATAAAATTAATTTAATTTATTTTTTTTTTTAGGAATTGTTTTTTTTTTTTTTTAATTTTTTTAAATTTAAAATTAATGGATTATGTAAATGGGAGGGAATATGGGAATGTGAGTAAAGATATTTTAATTCAACAATTAAAGAATCATATTATGGAAATGGAACAAAATGAAAAAATTTTTGAAAAATTAAATAATAAATTTACAGAAATGCAAGAAGAGTAAATTTATTTTTATATAAATTGCTCATTAGATTTGTTAATTTAAGTAATGAGAAAATTGCAATTGAAAAAGATTTAAAATCTCAAATTGAAAAAATAAAATATGAAAAAAATGAATTTGAAGTCAAATATAATGAAAAAGAATTGTTAAATAAAAAATTAATAGAAGATTATGCTAATTTAGAATTTATTATTCAAACAAAAGATAATAATATAAAAGAATTAAAAAACCAATTATTAGGATATAAAAAATTAAAAGATGATAAAATAAAATATGATAAATCAATATTAGAATTAAAAGGATTAAAAAAAGAAAATTTAAAAGAAATTGAATATTTAATTTCTCAAAATAAAACATTAAATAAACAATTAGATGAAAAAGAAAGAATAATTAATAAATTAGAAAATGAAAAAATTAAAATTACTCAAGAAATAAAATATGAAAAATCAGATAGAATAAATCATAAAGATGAGAAAATATTATATTATGAAAATCAATTAAGAGAAGCAAATCAAACAATAAATAAAATGAATGTTATGATTAAAGAATTAGAAAAGCAAATTGAAGATTTACAAAAAGATATTAATATGCATAATAATAAAAAATTAAATGATGATTATATTCTTTTAAAAAATATTTTACAAAATAAAGATGAAGAAATTAAAAAATATATTAATAAAATAAATATTCTTAATGAAGAAAAAAATAAATTATTTGAAGATAATACAAAAATGTTTAATGAGATTTCAATATTACAAAATGAAATAAATAAAATTTCAAGAAATCAAATTTCAAAAAATTGCCTATCACAAGAAAAACAAAATGGAAGCGATAATGAAAGTTCTTTTTCAAGATTAGAATTTAATTCAAGAAATTTTTTAATGGATGATTTACAACAAAAAAAATTAAAGAAAGAATTAAAAATGAATAGTCCTGAAATTCATTTTAAGAAAAAATATAAATTAAATAATATTTTTAAACAAAATTCAAATGAATATATAAATACCTTTAGTATTGAATGTGGGATGCAATCAAGTAATTCTTTTAATAATAGTTAATAATTTTTTTCAAATTTCTTTATAATTAAAAATAATATAATGCTTCTATAAAAATTTCTATTTTTAAATAGCTGAATACTATAATCAATCTATAATTAAATTAAATTAGTATATAAAGAATCATTATAGAATTATAACTTTTATAATTTTATCTAATTCAAAAAAAGTTCAAAATAAATAAAATTAAAAATGTCAATTTTCATATAATTTATATTTATTTATTAAAAACTCATAAATTTATGAATCTATTGAGATAAATAATGATAGTATATAAATAAAAAAATGAAATTATAATAAAAATTTCAATTATAATCATTTATTTTTTATTGAAATAAACAAAAATTTTTATTATCTAATCATTATAGATTTAAATATTATACTGATTTATTAAATATGAAAAATAAAAAATTATATTTATTATAATTTAATATATTAAAATATAATAAAAATTTATAATATAAAAAACATAAAGTAATGATGTAAACTAAAAAATAAATAAAAATAAAAATCTCTTATAAAATATAAATCATAAAAAATAAATAATAAATAATCTTCAAAAACAAAAAAAAAAAAAAAAATGACAACAGAAAATAAAAACGAATTAAACTTAGGAACAAAATATAAAATGTATGTAAACCGAAAATTAGGAAACGGTGCATTTGGTGATGTATACCAAGGTCAAAATAAAAAAGATAAATCTTTAGTAGCAATTAAAGTAGAAAAGAATAAAAATAAGCATTTTTCTCAATTAAATAATGAAGCATCTCTTTTAAAATATTTATCAGGTTGTGAAGGAATACCAAAAATATATCTTTACGCAAAATTCAATGAATATTCATTTTTAATAATGGATTTATTAGGACCATCATTAGAAAATATTTTAATAAAAAATAAAAATAATATTCCATTAAAAAAAGTAATAAATTACGGATTACAAATGATAGATAGAATTGAATATATTCATCAAAGACATATTATTCACAGAGATATCAAACCAGAAAATTTTTTAATTAAGAAAAATAAAGATAATAAAGAAATTTTATATTTAATTGATTTTGGTCTTGCAAAAAGATTTAGAGACCCAAAAACGGGTTTACATATTTCTTATAAAGATGGTAAATCATTAACTGGAACTGCAAGATTTGCTTCAATTTATACTCATTTAGGAATTGAACAAAGTAGAAGAGATGATTTAGAAGGAATGATTTATACTTTAATTTATTTAATTAAAGGAAGATTACCTTGGCAAGGTTTAAAAGCAAAATCAAAGGAAGAAAAATGTCAAAAAATAATGGAAAAAAAAATTGATATTCCTATTGAAGTTTTATGCAAAGGTTTACATAAAAATTTTGGTATTATTCTTCATTATTGTAGATCTTTATTATTTGATGAAAAACCAAATTATGATTTTATTAGAAAAAATTTAAAAGAAGCTTTAAATGAATTAAATCAAAATAAAAATGAATTATTTATTTCTTGTGAGAAAGAAATTTCACCTGATACAAGTAATAATAATAATGTTAGTACCACATTAGAAAAAAAAAGTGATGAATACCAAAAAGGTGATTATAAAGTTTTTGACCTTAAAGAACAAATCAATAATGTTAAGCTTTAAGGATTCAAATAATTAAAATTTGATTTTTTTCAATTTTAATTAATTGATTTTTTTTATCATCTTTTGGTTTGTAAATAGATAATTATATTGCTAAAAAAGAATTAATCATTTTTAGTTTTGTATATTAAATAGTTTGTATTGAATAAATTATATATATGTTTTAATGAATAAAAAAGTCTCAACTGGAAATTTTGGATGAAATAAAACATTAGGTTGTAAATAGAGAATTGAGTTGTTAATGGGAAGACTTAATGTTGTTTGTTATTTAGTATTTATATAGAAATAATAGTGAGTAATTTATAAATTTTTTTTAAATAGATTAATTTTTAAATTATTATTTGAATCAGTTAATTATTAATTCTAAAAAACAACAATATTCAATATTGAATATTAGGGTAATGATAAAAGATATTTAAATAGATAATTTATAGGATATTAAATTTTTTTGAAACAAATTTTGAATTAAATTAAATAACTAAATTCTATTTAATCATATTTATAATATATATTTTTGGATAAAAATTTAAAAAAAATTCTTTTTTATTTTTTTAAAATTATCTGAAAAAATAGAACTAAAAAAAAAAAATGCTAAGAAGAAAAAGATTTCAAGGTAAACAATTTTCTTCATCTCCTTCTTCAAATACAAGTTCATTATCAAATAGTGAAATGACATCATTTCAAAATAATATATCAACAAATATAATAGTATATAAAAAATCAGAAAATGAATATTCACTAACAAATCCAAAAGAACAAATATATCAATATCATTATGTAAACCCAAACAAAAATGAATATCATCCAATTAATTATTCTCTATCATTTAAAAATAAAAACTTTGTAAGTAAATTCCGTTCTCATAATGAGAAAACATTTAGAAATGCAAAAAATATGAAAAATTTAAGTAAAGATATTATTGATTCTTTATCATATCAAATTTATAATGGATTAGAAAATGGACCTTCTATTTTACCTCATAAGAAATATTGTGATTATACTGGTTTTGAAACTAATTATACTGAATTAAATACTGGTATTAGATATTATAATGGAGAAATTTTTAGATTATTTCAAGATATGCCTCAACCTATTAAAGATCAATATCTTAATATTAGAAAGGCTTTGATTAGACTTAAATAAGTTATTATAATTATAATATATTAAAATTATTGTTTTGAAATTAAATTTTTTTTCAAAATTTTTTTAGTGGGTTTTAGATTTATTTAATCAGGTTATTTTTTGATAAAATAATTTTCAAGTTATCAAAATTAAGAATAGACAATTTTATAATTGATAATTTTTTTTTTTTTATATTATGAAAATCATATATTATTTTTCCAATTTTATTTTTATTAATTTAAAAAAAATTTAAATTATATATTTATGATATTTCTAAAATAAATGAAAGTTTAAAAATTTAAATTAATTTTAGAAATATCTAAATCTAAAACCCGGTCAGTATCTAAATAATAAACTTAATAAAATAAAAAAAAATAATAAAACAATCATTCCAATCCAATTTTTCCCTTTAATTTCATGATATAAATAAAAAAATGATTTTCTAGAAACGTAAAATAATATAAATAAATAAAAAATAATAAAAAAAATATAAAAATATAAATATTTATCATAAATCCTATATAAGATCTAAAATTAAAAATAATATAATATAAAAACTATTCATCATATAGATGAAAAGAAACCCTATAAAATCTACAAAACAATCACGGTTAGGTTCATACCAATCACCGATGTATGAATCTAGAATTCCAAAAGAAGAGAAAGACCTACAAAAATCTAAATTAAATGAAACTGAAGGTGAACAACTATCACCTCAAAGATTGCTTCGTGGAATAAAAAAAATCCGTAATAAAGGAATATTATCTCTCGGTGAACATGGAAATACAAATGTAGTAATTGATACTGATTCTGAACTTTCATACGATGATACTCAAAAGAAACCATCTGATGTTAAATTAAAGAAAGGAACAACAAAATTACTTGTGAGTAAAATGGAACAAAGCCAATTGGATTCTACAAAAAAAAGTTTGATGAACTTAAAAAGTCAAAGAAGAGAAAAGTTAAGTAATTTCATAGTTAAACCTGAAGAAAAGTATTATGATTCACCTGGAATGAATGTTTATGGAAGTGGAAACCTTTCTTTTAATAAAGATTATAATATAAGAATTCCTGGAAGTCTTTCTAGAAATAAGAAAAAGAAAGAACATGGTATATCTTCAAGTAGATTTGGTTATGGAAATGAAGGACAAGAACAAGATAATGAAGAATTAATATCACAAAGTTTCATTAATCCTCCAAGAGAAAGAAACATAAGACAAAGAAGAAATGAGCAACAAGGAAATTTAGAAATTTTTGTCTCACCTGATGTTAAAATTACAACAAATATTAAAACACCTAATTTAAGTTACATTAATTCACCATCATATAATTATATTTCTGGAAATCAAAATATTAGACATTTAAATCTTCAAGGAACACCAACTTATGATAAAAATAAATATTATTATGGATCAAGTGAAGGACAACAAGCAACAACAGGAGGTAATATACCATCATCTGGTTCAAATAATCAAATGGCTACAAATAATTTTCTTTATACAGTATCTTCCATTATGGATAATGAAGGTACACCACTTTCTACTTATAAACCTATTAATTATAGTTTATCACCTAAGTCACCTTCTGGAGGAAAAGTTGATTTAAATTTAAATCCTTATCAAGAAGATTTGAGAAAGAAATATTATGCTATTTATAAAAATAAAATTCCTCAAATTGTTTTGATTCAAAGAGCTTATAGAGAACATTTAGATTTAATTAATTATAAATTGGAAAAAATTCAATCACTTTGGAGAGGTTATTGGTTAAGGAAAGTTATTTATGTTAGATTACTTATGTTTTATAAAGGACAATGTTTAATTGATCATCTTTTGAATTTTTATTCTATGATTGCTAAAAGACATTTTAAACATTTTTGTTATAAAATTTCATTTAGAAAAAATAAGAATATTTCATATAAATTTTTAAGTGATCAAATGGACTTAATTGGTAAAATGAAAATGTTAAATTTGACTGGACAAACTATAAAAAAGAATGTTTTTGAAAAAAAATCTTTGAAGATTGTAAAGGGCACTACATTAACTTTTGAAGGATTAATTGATAAATATTCTAGAAGATCTGCAAGAATAAGTAAAGCAATTCAAGAAAGTGAAAAGAAATTTGAAAAATTATATTATGATTTATTGAAAAAATATGAAGAAATTAAAGAAATGACACATCAATTTGATATGAAAAAGATAAAAATGGCAAAAAAGAATATTGTTTTTGAAATATTATCAAGTGAAGAAGAATATAAAAATAAATATATGAAACAAGCTTTTTATTTAAAAGAATCTAAAATAAATAAAGATAAAAGTAAAGAAGAAGAAGAATTAAATGAAGGTGAAATGTTATTCCCAGAAGATAAACAAAGTAATAAAACAATAAGTGATATTCAGCAGGAAGATATTCAAACTCGAGGAAGACGGTATATTAGATCAACTGAAGAAGTAAAGTCAAAAGAAAGTGAAGAGTATAGACCAACTCAAAGAAGATATAGAAGATATGGTAGAGAAGAAGATGATAATGTAAGTGTTAAAAC
>JAEEGK010030235.1_pt1 | contig 10749 bp, 10 predicted proteins | sample 8958771 | NCBI WGS metagenome assembly JAEEGK01 (sample SAMN16246547, study PRJNA631951) | gut metagenome | biome: gut microbiome; feature: rumen; material: SC-attached | host: Bos | place: Iran: Karaj | collected 2018-10 | reverse complement strand
CTTCTGCCTCGCCTCCCTCAACCAGCCCGAGGCGCAGCTGCCGAAGTACAAGCAGCTCGCCATCAAGGACTACGAGAAGATCCTCGAGCTTTTCCCGAAGGCGCCCGGCGTCCCGATCGTGCTGCTGCAGCTCGGCACCCTCTATTCGACGATCCGCACGGAAGACGCCGCGGAGGCCGAGGAGAACACCAAGAAGGCGAGCGGGTACTTCGACCGGCTCTCCAAGGACTACCCCGAGTCCGAGCAGGCCAAGAACGCCCTCTACCTCCAGGCCAAGGCCCTCATGGACCTGGGCTACCGTCCCGAGGCCATCAAGAAGTACGGAGAGATGATCTCCACGCCCGGCGGCAAGTACACCCCGCTCCAGCTCGCCAACGCCGCCGAGGAGCTCGTCGCCGCCAAGGCGTGGGAGACCGCGCAGCAGGGCTTCGAGGCCGCGCTCGCCGGCGCCAAGCCCGAGGACGCCTTCCTCCGCAACAAGATCGAGATGGGCATGATCGAGATCCTCGTCGCCCAGAAGAAGTACGCCGAGGCCATCCCGCGCATCAAGGCCTTCGCCGCGGCCAACGAGCGCTTCCACCGCATGTCCGACCTGCTCGAGCTGCTCCGCACCTCCTGCGTGAACGCCGCCGTCGCCGAGCCGGACAAGGCCAAGCGCTCCGCCCTCTTCAAGGACGCCAACGACGCCTCCGCCAAGCTCAAGGCCTACCGCCGCGGCGAGCGCGCCGCCCTCGAGCTGCAGCTCCAGCACGGCGACATCATGGAGAAGCAGTGGAAGGCGGCCGTCGACTTCAAGGCCGACGACGCGGACGACATCCTGCGCTCCGTCGCCAACTACTACCAGCGCATCATCACGACCTTCGGCGCCAACCCCAAGAACGCCGAGCTCTTCAAGCCGCTCTCCCAGGCCTACATGCGCAGCATCCAGACGCTGCTCCAGATGAAGACCTACTCGGACGGCTCCTCCGTCTACCCGGACGTGCAGTACGAGTGCGGCCTCTACGTCAAGCTCTTCAAGGACATCGCCGACCCGAAGGAGCTGCTCCAGGTCCGCAGCTGGCTCAACGAGGCCACGCGCGAAGTGAACGCCGCCGGCGAGGACCTCCCGCCCTCCACGCTCATCGAGCTCATGGGCGACGCACCCGACATGGACGCCCTCCTCGCCTCCATCCCGGAAAACTTCGCCGCCCCGGAGGATGAGCCCGCCGAGGAAGCCCCCGCCGAGGAAGGCGCCGGCGAAACGCCCGTCGAAGACGCCGCGGAAGAGGCCCCCGCTGAGGAGGCGCCTGCCGCGGAGGCAGCTGCGGAAGATTCGCCCGCGGAAGCCGCCGCCGAAGAGGATCCCGCCGAGTAAGAGCGCGGAACGCCGGGCAGTCCCGCGAACCCGCGAACTTTCGAACCTGCGAACTTTCGAACCACCAAACCCTCTAACTACCGAACCACCGAACCATGAAAAAGACCCCACTCGTCCTCCTCGCCGCGCTGCTCCTCTGCGGCGCCACGTCCGCCCGGGCCGCCGACGTCGAAGCCAAAGTCTGGCTTTCCAACGGCGAACAGCACCAGGGCACCATCCGCTGGCTCCCCGCCGACAAGAAGTACATGTTCGGCATGAAGCAGCCCAACGGCACCATCGCCGAGAAGGGGCTCCCGGCCGACGCCGTCCTGCGCCTCCAGGTCAAGGCGCCGCCGGAGTGGGGCAAGCTCCGCCAGCAGGCTCAGCAGTCGCCGGACGCCGCCATCGCCGGCCTGCAGCAGCTCGCCGAGAAATACCGCCGCCTGCAGTGGGACGGCGAGGCTGGCGCGCTCATCGCGCAGATCTACCTCAAGAAGAACAACGCCAAGGGCGCCGTCGACGCCTGCCGCAAGATCATCCAGGGCAACGACCGCGCCGCGTGGGACTCCGCGATGGCGCCGTGGTACTGGCGCGCGCTCATCGAGTCCAACCAGACCGGCGCGCTCCCGGGCCTGCTCGAGAAGGGCGCCCAGTCCGCCGACCGCGCCGTCGCCGCCCAGGCCTGCCTCAAGCGCGGCGACATGTTCGACGCGCAGAACGACGCCAAGGCGGCCCTGAAGGACGGCTACCTCCGCGTCGTGTTCCTCTTCCAGGAGGCCGGCGAAGTCCGCGCCGAGGCGATCTACAAGGCCGCCCAGATGTTCGACAAGCTCCACCAGGCCGCCTACGCCGAGAAGATGCGCAAGCTCCTCCTCGACCAGTACCGCTCCTCCCCCTGGACCAAGAAGCTTTCCTCCGGAGACTAATCCCCCACTCGTCACTCGTCACCCGTCACCCGTCACTTTCAACCACCCACCCAACCAACCATGAAAAAGTCCATCCTCGCCACCCTCGCCGCCGCCGCCCTGCTGGTCGCGGCCGCTCCGGTCACCACCTACGCCCAGGACGAGTTCGCCCCCGCGCCCAACGCCCAGGCCGCCCCCGCGCAGCCCAAGCACTCGACGTTCTACGACGTGCTCTTCGGCTCGGGCTTCCTCGGCACGCTCCTCTGGCTCGCGCTGTTCGGGTGCCTCGGCTACTACATCTACCTGGCGATCGACTGCGGCATCCTCGTGCGTCCCTCGAAGATCATGCCGGACGCCCTCGTGAACAACGTCAAGGAGGCGATGAAGGAGGGCGACGTCGTGAAGGCGCTCCAGTTCTGCGAGAACGAGCCCACCCCGATGTCCAACATCCTCTCCGCGGGCTTCATCCACGTGGAGGAGGGCTTCGACGTCATCTCCTCCGCCGTCGACGCCGCGGCCGACCTCGAGATCGAGCGCATCATGCAGCACCTCGCGTGGATCTCCGTCTGCGCGAACATCGCCCCGCAGCTCGGCCTGCTCGGTACGGTCCAAGGCATGATCATGGCGTTCGGCAACTTGGGCACCGGCTCGCCGAACGTCGGCCTCCTCGCGACGAACATCTCGCAGGCGCTGTACACGACGGCCGGCGGTCTGACGACCTCCATCCCCGCCGTCTGCACCTACTACCTCTACCGCAACAAGGCGAACCGCATCATCCTCCAGATGACCGCCACCACGATGGAGCTCATCAAGGACCTGCGCAACGTCGAGGTCGTCGCCGAATAAGCGGGCGCCCCCGGAATTTCGGGAGGTTTCCCCATGAGCAAGAAACGAGACAACGAAGGGTGCGACCTGAACATGACGCCGATGATCGACGTCGTGTTCCAGCTCATCATCTTCTTCATCGTCACGATCAACATCGCCGACACCAAGGACGAGAACATCCAGCTCGAGTTCGGCTACCACGGCCAGGAGGTGAAGACCTCCGAGCAGTCGGACACGTCGGCCGTGACGATCGACGTCGCGATGCCCCGCGCCGGGTTCCCGGAAGGGCGCATCTCCGTCGGCAACATCACGATCCACAAGGAGAACCTGCGGACCATCGTCCGTTCCGGGCGCGCCCGGTTCGGCGACGGCTTCCAGGTGTGGGTCCGCGGCGACTGGCGCGCCACGCACGGCCTCGTGCGCAAGGTCATGGACCTCTGCGCCGAGGAGGGCATCGGGCGCGTCACCTTCATCGCGATCAGCGAGGCGGTGACGGACAAGTCGCGCGCGCACGAGAAGGTGTACAAGGAGCTCTCCACCATCCGCCCGAGGAACTAGCCATGGCCGACGACAAGAAGAAAAAGAAGAACAAGGGCGACGAGGCCACGCTGGAGATGACGCCGATGATCGACGTCGTGTTCCAGCTGCTCATCTTCTTCATCGTCACCCTGAACCAGCCGGACATCCTCTCGCAGCTGGAGGCGCTCCGCCCGGCCCCGAACCCGTCGCCGCAGGAAGTGGTGGACCCGCCCACGTCGATCACGATCAAGGGCTTCCCGTCCCACCCGGGCCTCGGCGCCTACATGTTCGGCAACGACCAGAACCGCCGCACCGTGACGCTCGAGCAGCTCCGCGGGTTCGTCGGCCAGATGGCGAAGGCGAACAAGAAGCAGACGGTCATCGTGAACTGCACGGACGACGCGCCGCACGGCTGCCTCGTCCGCGTCCTGGACATGCTGGCCGAGGCGGGCCTCCACTCCGTGTCCATCTTCTCGCTGGACAATGGCTCGGAGGCGCCTTGGTAGCGCAGCGCACGGCGCTGCGCTACCTCACGGCGTCCAAGCCTTGGTAGCGCCGAACGGCGCCGCCGCACGGCCTTCCGCCGCGGCGGCCGGCCTCGGGGTGGTCGAGGCCGGTCTTTCGCTGGGAAGCAATCTCGGAGACCGCGCAGACAATCTCCGGCGTGCCGTCGATAGGTTGAGCGGCACGCCGGGGGTTCGTTTTCTGGCGAGATCGTCGATCTACGAGACAGAGCCCGTGGACGTTCCGCCCGAGTTCGCGGATCGTCCGTATCTCAACGCCGTCGCGGTCTTCGAGGTCTCGATCCCGTTGGATCGATGGAGCGCGCGCTGCCACGCGGTCGAGGACGAGCTCGGCCGCGTTCGGACCGGTTTCCACCATCCGCGAACGATCGATATCGATCTGCTGTGGTTCGGCCGCGAGATCCGAGACGAACCCCATCTCCGTCTTCCCCATCCCCAGATTGCTTCTCGTCGCTTCGTCTGCGAACCCTTGGCCGAAATTCGTCCCGATCTGCGTCTGCCGGGACTTCCTGGCACAATCTCCGACCTGCTCTCCGCTCTTCCGGTCCGTCCCGCCGTTTATCGGACAAATTTATAATACGTTGCAATTTCAATAAATTATAACAACATAGAAGTTGTTTCGAAAACTCCGGGGTTATCCTGCAACCGTAGTGTTGCTCGACAGACCGGTTCCCTACTTAGCCAGTGTGACGGAGAGCACGGCGATGTCGGCCGGGGTGACGCCCGGGACGCGGGCGGCCTGGCCGAGGTTGCGCGGGCGGATGCGGGAGAGCTTCTCCCGCGACTCAAACCGCAGGGCGCCGAGTCCGTGGTAGTCGAAGCCGTCGGGGATCCGCATCCCCTCCTGCCGCCGGAGCTGCGCCGCGCGGCGCTCCTCCATTTCGATGTAGCCCCGGTAGAGGATCGAGAGCTCGATCTCCCGGACGATGTCCGGCGGAAGGTCGGCGCGGGCGCCGGGCAGCCGGAGGTAGCCGCCTCCTTGTTGGCAGAGCCGGGCGGAAAGGAGAACTCCGCCCTCGCGCTCGGTGTCCAGCCGACGGATTTCGGCGGCGATGGTTTCCCGGTCGGCCGCGGTGCGGTCGAGGAAGTTCGGATCGGCGAGTCCAATCGACCGGGAGCGGTCGAGCAGACGGAACCGGGCGGCGTCCTGCCGCAGCAGGAGCCGGTGCTCGGCGCGCGAGGTGAACATCCGGTAGGGCTCGTCCGTCCCCTTCGTCACGAGGTCGTCGACAAGGACGCCCAGATACGCCTCGTCCCGTCCAAAGACGACCGGCTCCTCGTCCCGGATCGACCGCGCGGCGTTCACGCCGGCGAGGAGCCCCTGCGCGGCGGCCTCCTCGTAGCCCGTCGTGCCGTTCACCTGCCCGGCCAGGTAGAGTCCGTGCAGCCTCTTGCTCTCGAGCGAGAAGTCCAGGTCGCGCGGGTCGTAGAAGTCGTACTCGATCGCGTAGGCGTAGGCGGCGAACCGGGCGCGCTCGAGCCCCGGGATGCTGTGGACCATCTCCTCCTGGACGTCGCGCGGCAGGCTCGAGGAAAGGCCGTTCGGATAGACGAGGTTGCGGGCCGGGTCGGCCGACTCGGGCTCGAGGAAGACGTGGTGCGCGGTGCGGTCCGCGAACTTCACGACCTTGTCCTCGAACGACGGGCAGTAGCGCGGCCCCGTCCCGACGATATCCCCGCCGTAGAGCGCGGAATCGGGGAGATGCTCGCGCACGATGCGGCAGGTTTCCTCCGTCGTGTGCGTAACGAAACAGGGCAGCTCCCCGCGGGGGAAAGCGGCGCCTTCCCGCATAGCGCCCTGCGGTTGTTCCACGTGGAACATTTGCTGGTCCGTGGCGGGGTGTTCCATGTGGAACACTTCGTTTTCGCTCTCTGGTTCGGCGGCCATGCCGCCGCACCCACGAGCGTCTCGGGTGCGGCCGCCGGCCGTGCCGTGGGACGCAGCTATAGCTTGGTGTTCCACGTGGAACAATTGGTCGGGATTGTGCGCGGCCGTCCACGAAAAGTACGGCACTGGATCCGTCTCGCCGTCCTGGCGGGTGCAGCGGGCGAAGTCGACGGACTCGGGGACAAGCCGCGGCGGGGTTCCGGTCTTGAGACGTTCCACGTGGAACATCAGGCCGCGGAGCTGGTCGGCGAGCGGGTTGGAGGGCGGCTGCCCGTTGCCGCCGCCCGGCGTCCTCTCGTGCCCGACGTGGATGGTTCCCCGCAGGAAGGTCCCGGCCGTGAGGATCACGCGCCGGGCGGACACCTCGCCGGACCGCGCCAGCGCGGCGCCCGCGACGCGGTCGCCGCGGAGGAGGAGCGCGACGGCCTCGTCCTCGAGGACCGTAAGGCCCGGCGTTTGCTCCAGGACGGCCCGCATCCGGGCGGAGTAGACGTACTTGTCGCACTGGGCGCGGTTGGCGCGGACGGCGGGGCCGCGGCGGGTGTTGAGGACGCGGAACTGGAGCCCGGCGAAGTCCGCGTTGCGGGCCATTTCGCCGCCGTGGGCGTCGATCTCGAACACGAGGTGGGACTTGGCGATTCCGCCGATCGACGGATTGCACGGCATTCCGGCGAGCTTGTCGAGCCGGAGCGAGACGAGGAGCGTCCGCGCGCCGAGCCGCGCGGCGGCGAGCGCCGCCTCGCACCCGGCGTGACCGCCGCCCACGACGAGGACGTCGAAGTCTGCGGAGGAATCGTTCATGGGATGGCGGGGTCCTAGCGGCGGGCGAGGATCCAGTCGAGGAGCCGCTCCTGCGTCATCGCGCCGGAGGCGAGCGCGAGGCCGGCGGCGGCGATGTCGGCGTCCGTCGCGCGGAGCGGGATGCCGTTCGCCTCGAGGAAGGAAAGCATCACGAGCATGCCGATGCGCTTGTTGCCGTCGACGAAGGCGTGGTTCGAGACGAGCGCGTAGCCGAGGCGCGCCGCCTTCGCCTCCTTGGTCGGGTAGAGGTCCGCGCCGTCGAAGGTCTGGAAGGCGAACGCGAGCGCGCTGTCGAGGAGCGCCTCGTCTCGCACGCCCGGGTCGCCGCCGCTCTCCTGCGCGACGAGCTGGTGCAGGAGGAGCACCATTTCCTTGGTCGGCGCGATCATTTTGCAAGCTCCAGGAAGGCCGCGCGGTGGCGCGCGAGGATGCGCCGCGCGACGAACTCGTAGCGCTCGGCGTCCGTCATTTCGATCTCGGGGTGCGCCTCGACGTCGACGAGGCGGAACTTCGGCCGGTTGTTCTTGAAGAGAAACACCTCCCCCGTCTTCTCCGCCAGGTGCGCCACCTCGGAGAAGTTCCGGCTCGCCAGAGAAATCGGGACGATGTTCCGGCTGTTGATCATCATTTTTCGTTCCCTCGCCGCAGAGACTAGCAGATGGTTCGCTAGAATTCAAGCGAAAATTTTACAGTTCCGTGGCGGGGTCCACACCCCGCCACGGCAGAGGATGATCAGGGGGCGACGGACTGGCTCCGGACGGCGTTCGTGGCGATTTCGAAGAAGCGGTCCCAGACGGGGTCCTCGTTGCGCGGGGAAACCGGAACGAGGACGAGGTAGCGCGTCCCGTCCGTCCAGCTTCGGACGAGTTCGTCCTTCCGGTTTCCGTCCCGATAGTCGTCCCGCGAGAACGGATGCGCGCCGATGCGGCCGTAGAAGAGGTCTCCGGCGATTCCCTTCGAACCGTCCGCCGGATCGGAGGGGCCGGACAGCAGCCGCATCCACCATTCCGGGTTCTTCGAGCTGGACGGAAGGGCGCCTCCGGGATGAGAGAAACGACCGTCGTAAAGCGGCGTGCGCGAGACAAACCAGCAGGCCAGAATCGTCGCGGGGCCCGCCTCCACGAAGCGCTCCGTCAGCACGGGAAGGAGGCGGACGCCCTCCTCCTCCAGGTCGTCGGGATGCGCCGCGGGGGCGTCCGCGGACGGCGGCGCGGTGAGCGCCCGGCCCGCAACGGCGTTCGTCGTCTCCCGCCAGAGGTCCGCGAACAACGCGGGCTCGAAGCGGACCGGATACTGCAGGATGGCGTAGGCCGTCCCGTCGGTCCAATGCAGGCACTTGTTGCGGATCGTGGGCCGCAGGCAGAGCTGCGTACCCTGTCCAGTGGAGACGATGCCGTTCGCGTCGGCCTTCTTCCGAAACTCGCCGTAACGGATTTCGTCGTCGTAGTCGGCCAGGTCCACCCCGTTCGTGCCGACGAGGCCGAGATAAAGCGTCGCGGTCGCCTTGGAGAGCCACGTCTTGTCCTCGTCCGCCGACGGATTCGGAACCGTCAGCTGGGCGGCCAGCTGGGTACCCCGCTTGAACTACCGCCCGCGCGTCGCCGAATAGAGTGTCCGGACGTGGCATTCGGCGCCCGCCCGCGCCGCGATCTCCCGCGCCCGCTCGAGCGCGGCGAGGAAGAACGCGCCCTCCGCGTGCGGGGAGAGAGCGGCGTCCCGCAGGTTCGGCATGGGGGTGTATTCGATCTTCGCCTTTTCGAGGAGCGGGGCGAGGAGCTTGGCGCGGCGCTCGTCGGCCCGGGCGTCGAGGACCCAGCCGCGGGCTTCCTCGAACGATCGGCCGCCCCATCGCCCCGAAAACTTCGCGCGCGACTCCTCCCAAAGCGTCCGCAGCTCGGCCTCGTCCTCCGGCTTCTCGGGTATGCCGTCGCGCACGAAGTCCCGGACCGACGCAAAGCCGTGTTTCTTCGCCTCGCGATTGAGAAGGAATGACTCCGCGATGCTCTTCGCCGCGCGTTCGGTCGTCCAGTGGTGGTGGATTGCTTCGCGCGCGACCTCGCCCCAGGTGGCGGCGACCTCTCCGTCCACCGTCGCGGCCGGCGTTTCGTCCTCGCAAATGGCCTTCCAGAAATCCTCGTCGGTCGGTTCGTTGTCGACCAGCCCGAACCAGACGCCGTCCTCGAAGTACCAGGTGGGGAAGGAGCGCCCGGAGCCCGGGTTCGCCCAGCATTCGCCGATTCGCTCCTCCAGCTCCTTGCGTCCGGCGGCGGTGAGCCGCGTGAGGTCGTCCAGGTTCCGATCGATGATCTTCCGCGCGACCTCGACCTCCGACGCGGGAAGCAGGGGACGAACTTCGATTCCGCCAACATAGACGCAGGCGTTCGACATCGCGGCCGGCGCCCCGTCGAGCCGCCAGCCGTCCTTGTAGTCGCGGAACCGGACGCCGAGGCGCCGGCCGGGGAGCGAGTCGGGCGCCGCGCCGAAGGTCGCGGCCGGGTCGGCCGTGCGCACCTTGATGCCGCCCAGGAGCTCGACAATCCAGTTCGTCGCGGCGCCGTGGTCTTCGCCATTTTCGGGCGCGACCGACCGGATCGTGAGCGGGAAGAAGGAGTAGGCGCGCCACCAGTCGTCCGTCTCCCAGAAATAGAGCGACATCGCCTCGTCGTCGCCCTTGAATGCGCGCATCTGGAGCTCGTGGAACGCGGCGCCCGAGCTAATCTGCGAGCCGGAGTCGCTGTCGCGGTCGGTGGCCTGGCGCCAGAGCTCCTCCGAGGAGACGGACTCGTCGATGTCGGACGTCGCCGCCGGCGCGTTCGTGGCGGGGTCTTGCGCGAGCGCGGGAAGGGCGAGCGCGAGGAGGGGGAGGAGGAGGAGCGGGCGTTTCATGGTTGGTGTTCTTTAGGGGGCGGGGGCTTTTCTCAATGCTGAATGCTGAATGGGGCGGGCGGGGGGCTAGGGAGCGGGCGGGGGTGCAACGGACGGGGAAGGCTCCGCCTCCCCCGAACCCTCTTCGGGTCGGGACGGTGCCCGGCCTTCAAGACCCTCCGCGCCCTCCGCGGGCTCCGCGTGGGGTGCAGGCGCGGCGGGTGCGTTCGTGGCGGTGACAAGCGCCAGAAGCCGACGTGTCTCTTCGGCGAATTCTTCGGCATCGTCACTGGGAGCTTTCTCCGCAGCTCGAATCAAGGCGCCGCGCAGGAGGAGGGCTTGGCTCCGGGCCCGTTCGAATTCCCCTTTCTCAATCAAAGTCCGGACGCAGTCGGCGCCGAAATGCCGGATGTTCCGGATTGCGTCGGCGGTCAAGTTGTCCGGAACGATTCCGAAGAGCACTGTCGAAATCTCCGAATCCTCCATAGCGAACGCGCGGCCTGCAAGCAAAACGGTCAAATCGGAGCGGCCGATCGCTTCGGCGAGGTTCACGGCGAGGATTGACGTTTCGTTCGTCCACGAGATTCGGAAGGCGTCCGGCGAATCGATCAGCGCGTAGAACGGAACCCAGACTTTTTCGTCCGGCTCGCCGAACCGGACGGCGAGTTCGGCGACGATTGCGTCCCGGACGCCCGAAAGACTTCCTTCTTTCAGTCCCGATTCCGCGAACGAGGCAACAAGACCGTCGTTCTTGAAAAGGAAAAACCAGTCCGCTCCGAACGGGTCGTTTCCGGTTTCGAGCGAATACTCGATCATTCCCGGTTCAGAATCGGTTCGCGGATTTCGCACTTCCTTCGCGTCCGGCACCAGTGCGAAGAACTCGTTCGTCGACATCCCGACGCGGATGCCGTCGAACCACGCGGGAAGCGCCGCCGCATTCGTGGCGGGGTCTTCGGCGCGCGCCGGCGCGGCGGCGAGGGCGAGGAGGGGGAGGAGGAGGGCGAGGCGTTTCATTGCGGGCGGGGGCGGGGGCAATGCTGAATGATGAATGCTGAATGCTGAATGCTGAATGCGGCGGGGAATTCGGGA
>JAEEGK010030232.1_pt1 | contig 10750 bp, 2 predicted proteins | sample 8958771 | NCBI WGS metagenome assembly JAEEGK01 (sample SAMN16246547, study PRJNA631951) | gut metagenome | biome: gut microbiome; feature: rumen; material: SC-attached | host: Bos | place: Iran: Karaj | collected 2018-10 | reverse complement strand
AACTGGACAGAAAACGGAACGTCTGTTTCGACAAATGCAACATACTCGTTTACTGCAACAGACAACAGAACCTTGGTTGCAAACTTTGAAGCAATTACCTACACAATCTCAGCAAGCGCAAGCCCATTAGAAGGCGGAACAATAACTGGTGCAGGTGATTATACCTACGGACAGAATGTTACTCTTAATGCAGTTGCAAACACAGGTTACACTTTTGTAAACTGGACAGAAAACGGCACTGAAGTTTCTACAAATGCCGAATACACGTTTACAGCAACAGCAAACAGAACTTTGATTGCTAATTTTGAACTTGCTAATTACACTATTTCGGCAGTAGCAAATCCAGCTGCTGGCGGTACAATTAATGGTGCAGGTAGTTATACATACGGTCAGACCGCTACGCTCACAGCAACAGCAAACACATGTTATCAATTTATAAACTGGACAGATGGAAATGCAGTCGTTTCTGACGAAGCAACATATTCATTTTCCGTAAGCGGAAACCGCAACCTTATTGCAAACTTCCAGTTAAACACCTACACAATTTCGGCTAGTGCAAACCCAGCTGCTGGTGGAACTGTTAATGGCGCAGGTGATTACACTCACGGACAGACGGTTACACTTACAGCAACAGCTAGCACAGGTTACAACTTTGTAAACTGGACGGAAAACGGAAACGTTGTTTCTACAAATGCAAGCTACTCGTTTGCAGCAACAGCTAACAGAACATTGGTTGCTAACTTCGAGGCAATTACATACACAATTACCGCAAGCGCTAGTCCTGCTGAAGGCGGAACAATAACAGGCGCTGGCGATTACACATACGGACAAAACGTAACACTTAACGCTACCGCAAACACTGGCTACACTTTTGTAAACTGGACTGAAAACGGAACTGAAGTTTCTACCAATGCTGAATATTCGTTTACAGCAAACAGCAACCGCATTTTAGTTGCCAACTTCCAGATTAACACCTATACAATTTCTGTTACAGCCAACCCAGCTGAATACGGAACAGTTAATGGTGGCGGTAATTATACTCACGGACAAACTGTAACACTAAACGCAATAGCAAACACTGATTACTCATTTGTAAACTGGACTGAAAATGGATCAATTGTTTCAACAAATGCAACCTACTCGTTTACTGCAACAGAAAACAGAACATTGGTTGCTAACTTTGCAACAATTACCTACACAATTACAGCAAGTGCAAATCCAACAGAAGGCGGAACTGTAAATGGTTCGGGTAATTATGCATCCGGTCAGGTCGTAAATCTCAATGCTATAGCAAATACAGGATACAATTTCACCAATTGGACTGAGAATGGCTCTGTAATTTCTACAAACGCCGATTACTCGTTTACAGCAGAAGCAGACAGGACACTGGTTGCTAACTTCACACTTAACACCTATACAATTTCGGCAATTGCAAACCCAACAGAAGGCGGAACAATCGAAGGTGCTGATGAATATAGCCACGGGGAAACTGTAACTCTTAGAGCTACCGCAAACACCGGCTACACATTTACAAACTGGACAGAAGGAAATGCTGTAGTTTCGACAGATGCACAATACTCGTTCACAGCTACTGCCGACAGAACCTTGGTTGCTAATTTTGAAATCAACACCTACACCATTACAGCAATTGCAAACCCGACAGAAGGCGGAACAATCGAAGGTGCTGATGAATATAGCCACGGGGAAACAGTAACTCTTAGGGCTACCGCAAACACAGGCTACACATTTACAAACTGGACAGAAGGAAATGCTGTTGTTTCGACAGATGCACAGTACTCGTTCTCAGCTACTGCCGACAGAACCTTGGTTGCTAATTTTGAAATCAACACATACACCGTTACAGCAGTTGCCGACCCGACCGAAGGTGGAACAGTTACGATTGATATTCCGTCGCAGAATGGTGTTTACAACTACGGAACCAACCTTGTTATTACAGCAACTGCAAATGAAGGATACCATTTTGTTCAGTGGAATGATGGTTTAACAACAGCGCAGAGAACTTATATGGTTGATGCCAATGCTGAATTTATAGCATACTTTGTACAAAACGAAGCTACACGTTACATAATCGCAGCAACCGCTAATCCAAGAGAAGGCGGAACTATTACGGGAACAGGTGTTTATGAAGCAGATGCACAGGCAGTCCTTACCGCAACTGCAAACACAGGCTACACATTCACCAACTGGACAGAAAACGGTACGGTTGTTTCTACTAATGCAGAATACTCGTTCACAGTAACAACCAGCAGAACATTGGTTGCTAATTTTGAACTAAACACCTACACAATTACTGCTAGTGCTAATCCTGCTGAAGGCGGAACAATGACTGGTGCAGGCGAATATACACATGGTCAGATGGTAACACTGAGAGCAACCGCAAATGCTGGTTACGCATTCGTAAACTGGACAGAAAATGGTTCGGTTGTTTCGAATACGGCAAGTTATATGTTTGAAGCAATAGCCGATAGGGCTTTGGTTGCTAACTTCGATGCTGTTACATACACAATTAATGCAAGTGCTAATCCCGCTGATGGCGGAACAATATCAGGCACTGGCAATTATGCATACGGACAGAACATAACGCTCACCGCAACAGCAAACGATGGTTATATATTTGCCAACTGGACAGAAAATGGATTTGTAGTTTCTAGCGACGCAGAATATTCATTTACAGTAACATCCGACAGAACCTTAGTTGCCAACTTTGGAGCAACTACATATACAGTTACGGCAAGTGCAAACCCGACAGAAGGCGGTACAATAGAGGGAGCTGGCGATTATGTACCAGGTCAGACTGTATATCTAATCGCTACCGCAAATGAAGGTTACACATTTGTCAACTGGACAGAAAACGGTTCGGTTGTCTATACAAATCCAAGCTATCAGTTTACAGCTATATCCGATAGAACTTTAGTTGCCAACTTCGAAATAAATACCTACACAATCATAGCAAGTGCAAATCCATTTGCAGGAGGAACAATAGAAGGTGATGGCAACTACACATACGGACAAACTGCGACATTAACTGCAACTGCAAATACAGGTTACGAGTTTGTCAACTGGACTGAAGACAATGAAATCGTTTCGACAGACACTGAATATTCGTTTACGGTAACCACCAACAGAAGGCTTGTTGCAAACTTCAGCATCGGCACATATACAATTTCGGCAAGTGCAAATCCGGCAGAAGGCGGTACTGTGGAAGGTGCCGACGAATACACATACGGTCAGACAGCTACACTTAGGGCAACGGCAAATGAAAATTACAACTTTACTAATTGGACCGAAGACAACGAAGTTGTTTCGACAGATGCAGAATATTCGTTTACTGTAACTGCCGACAGAAACCTTGTTGCTAATTTCATTTACAACGAACCAGCCGTCTATACCATCACAGCTACTGCAAATCCAACAGATGGCGGTACAATAGAAGGCGCTGGTGTTTACCGTGAAGGTGAGACCGTTTCTCTTTCGGCATCTGCACGCACCGGTTATCACTTTGTAAATTGGACTGAAAACGAAGCAATTGTTTCTACAAATGCAGAGTATACGTTTACTGCAAGAGAAAACCGCAATCTTGTTGCCAACTTCCAAAAAGACAGATATACTGTTTATATAACAAAGAATCATTTGGATGGCGGAACAGTGGAAGGTGATGGAGAATATGAGTTCGGAGAAACAGCAACTATCATTGCAACAGCAAACGAAAATTATCGCTTCGTAAACTGGACAGAAGCAGGAGAAGAATTGTCAACTGAAGCAGAATATTCATTCGAAGTAACCAGAGACAGATACATTGTGGCTAACTTCATTTATGAAATGTCGGTTGATGCAATAGAATTAGGTTCTATCTCCGTTTATCCTAACCCGACAAGCGGAATGTTCAAGGTTGAGTTCGGTTCAATCACTGGTGATGTTACATGCCAGATTGTAAATGCAAGTGGCTCGGTTATCGAGACAAGGGAATTAAATGTAACCGATGGTTCGGAAGTTGTTTTCGACTGCAATGTTGCCCCTGGCGTTTACTTCGTAAGGGTAATTTCCAATGACAGAGTATGGACAGAATCTATTGTAATTAACAGATAATAAAGAAGTTATTCGATTGTTATTATAAGGTGGATTTTTTGGAATCCACCTTTTTTTATTCATCCGCAAAAAAAATCCTCAATCAAAAATCGTCAATCGAAAATTTGTTTATCTTTGCCATTTGTCATTGCAGTCTTCCGTAAAGAAAATCTATAGAGATTGCAAATTATTAATAATGAAGAATTTAAAAATTGTAGTAATGAAGAAAATTGTATTGTTATTACTTTTGCTGTCGTTGGGATTGTCAGTATTTTGCGCTCCCGTAAGCATTCAGACAGCACAAAGAGCTGCCGAGGCCTATTGGGGCATGATGAATGGCGGCAAAGCATCGTTTGTAGTATCGCAAACGGAATTTACAGAATTTTATGTGTTTAACAATCAGAATGGTGGCGGTTTTGTCCTTGTTTCTGCAGATGACATTGCCCATCCTATTCTTGGCTACTCCGACAATGGCTCATTCAGAACCGATGTCCAGTTGCCCGTAAATGTAAGAGGATGGTTCAAAGGCATATCAAGAGAAATAAGCTCGGCTGTTGCCTTGGGTGTACAACAAAGCAAAGAAGTTCGTGACGAATGGAACAGCCTGCTTGATGGAACTCCTTATCCAAAGCGTTCGACAAGGGCTGTAAGTGCCTTGTTAAGCACCACTTGGGACCAAGGAAAACCATACAACAACCTTTGCCCTACCGATTCTAATACCGACTCGTATTATGGTGGCCGTACTGTTACAGGTTGTGTTGCTACAGCAATGGCCCAGGTGATGAAATTTTGGAACTATCCAACACAGGGTAATGGTTCTCACTCATACACTCATAGTACATACGGAGCACAAAGTGCAAACTTTGGCAACACCACTTATGATTGGGCAAATATGCCTAACAACTTGACAAACTACTCGAGTTCGGCACAAAAGACTGCTGTAGCAACACTTATGTATCATTGTGGTATTGCTGTGGAAATGAGTTACGACATAGCAGAAAACGGTGGTAGCGGTGCATATACAGTAGCATACGGTAATACCCCCTGCGCGAAGAATGCTCTTGTTACTTATTTCAAGTACAAATCATCAATTCAAGGTTTGTTTAGAGCTAGTTATTCTGACACCAACTGGAAAAACCTCCTGAAAACAGACCTTGATGCAGGCAGACCTATTATGTATTCTGGTGCAAGCGATGAAGGCGGACACAGCTTTGTATGCGACGGTTACAACAATAGCGACCAATTCCATTTCAACTGGGGATGGAGCGGAAGCTATGACGGATTCTTCTCTCTCAATGCTATGACTCCAGGTACTGGCGGTATCGGTGGCGGTGGATACGATTTCAGCGAAGATCAAGATGCTATCATTGGTATTGAACCAGCCGGAATCTCAGTTAATCCTACAACAGTACAAATTCCAAGCGCAGGCGGAAGTGCAACAGTAACCGTAACTGCAGGAAATGCAAACTCAGCATGGACAGCTACAAGCTCTGCAAGCTGGGTTTCCTTCACTCCGACAACAGGCAGCGGCAACGGAGCATCAACAACAATGACTATTTCTGCTTCTGCAAACAACACAGGTTCTACTCGTACTGCTACTATTACATTAACACAAGGCTCAGGCTCAAGCTCACAGACAGCAACCGTTACGGTTTCTCAGTTGGATGGTACTGTTTCCCTTGACGGCTGGTACGGAAATGTTAGCGGATATGACAACATTACCGACATAACAGCTACTCACGAAATTATAATTCGTCCTGAACAATTCGGAACTTTCGAGCCTGGCAATAAAGTATTAAAGGTAAAGTTCGCAACTTATCAGACTTCAACTGGAAATTATGCATCATACAACAACAATAGCTTTACTCTAAGGATTTATGAAGGAACCGAACTTGACAATGGCCTTGTAACCAATGGATATTCATTGACAGAAAATGTATTGAATACTCCTGTATATACCCAAAACTACACTCAGACACCTGATTCAGAAAGTTCGATTACGGAGAATACAATAACACTTAATACTCCTTACACATTGAACAACAATAATTTCTGGATCTCAATCGTTGCAAATGGTCCAACTCTATTCTTATACGAAGAAGAAACTATTGGAAGCCCAGTTGCCGCAGCATCGTTTCAATCAGACTATACGCAAGCCAACTACGATTATCTCTACACAGAAACATATACACAAAACAATACTAATTATGAACTTATAAATGCAAATTATGTTGCGGGATACACAGACAATTCTCATGCTTATGTACAGGCAGCAAGCATGAATTTTGCACTTGCATTCTACTTAAGTGAAGATGGCACATACACAGAAACAACTGATTTCCAAGCTGAATTGTTTGGCGGTGTAAGTGGCAGTTACCTACAGGAGGCACCTGCATCATACACTCTCAGTGCAACCGATAACCTTGTTATATATCCTTTCTTCAAGAATGCAGGTCCAGATGCAGCAACATCAGGTACAATCACTGTTGCAATCAAACTGAATGAAAATACCTATACAAGCAGCTCAAACGATGCAAGCCAACTTTCGGTAGGCAGCTGGTATAGTATGGCTTCATCAGGATATTCGGTAACAATTCCTGCTTCTGATATGGACAATCTTAATCTTACAGGAAATTTCAATGTATGTGTTGAATTAACATATAGTGGAACCGACCCTAACTTGAATAACAATAGCCATTGTATCCCAGTAACTCGCCAAGAACCTTCTGCAAACAACCTTTCGGTTTCTCCGTCATCTCTCAGCTACACTGCTGCTGGCGAAAGCAAGACCGTTACAATTACAAGCAACACATCATGGACAGCAACCTCATCGGCAAGCTGGCTGACAGTAACCCCTGCTTCGGGTTCAAACAACGGTACAATCACCGCTGTTGCTGCTGCCAACACATCATCATCACAACGTACTGCAACAATAACCGTATCTGGAACTGGCGTAAATGCACAGACTATCAGCGTAACTCAAGCAGGAGAAAGCGGCGGTGAAACTGGCGACTGCGTTGTTTTGCACGAAGACAGATTCAGTTCTACTCAGCCTTCTATTATTGGAGTTCAGAATAATGGTGGTTATGTTTTTGGTTCCAACTCGTATGGCGACCAAGCAAAGGCTGAACTTTTTGAACTCTCAGGCAACTACAATTTAACAAGCATTGATTATCTTTACGCTGTCGATGGAACAAATGGAAGCGTTACTTTCAAGGTTTGGGCAAATAACAATGGTACTCCAGGCAACGAACTTGCAACTAAGACCGTAACCTTGTCGGAACTTTACAATGCAGGAACTGGTACTGGTACAACAAAACAAGGACTCTACACTTGGACATTGACTTCTCCAGTAGCTATTTCGAGCAATTTCTTCGCAGGAATAGATGTTTCTAGTGCAACAAGTTATATTGGATTGGCTTCTACAGCACAAGGCAGCGGTTATTCAAACAGCAACTACGAACTTTACAATGGTAACTGGGGAGCAATAACTACATCGTGGCAAGGACTTGACGCTTCAATGTATGTGCTTCCAACAGTATGTCCTACAAGTGCACCAAGCTACAACCTCACAGTTAACCCGTCATCTCTAAGCTATGCTGCTGTAGGCGAAACCAAGACCGTTACAGTTACAAGCAACACTTCGTGGACTGCAACCTCATCGGCAAGCTGGCTTACAATTAGCCCTGCTTCGGGTTCTAACAATGGTACAATAACCGCTGTTGCTGCTGCTAACACAACATCCTCACAGCGCACAGCTACTATCACTGTTTCGGGAACTGGCGTAAGCGCACAAACAATCAGTGTAACTCAGGCTGGTGTAAGCTACAACCTCACAGTTAACCCATCTTCGCTCAGCTACACTGCCGATGGCGAAAGCAAGACTGTTACAGTTACAAGCAACACTTCGTGGACCGCAACTTCGTCGGCAAGCTGGCTGACAGTTAGCCCTGCATCAGGTTCAAACAACGGTACAATTACAGCTGTTGCCGCTGCTAACACTTCGACTCAGCAGCGTACCGCAACTATCACAGTTTCTGGTTCGGGTATCACACGCACAGTTTCTGTAACACAGGCTGGTGCTCCGACAGCAATCGACGAAGAAGTTGCAGAAGGCATCTCCGTATATCCTAACCCGACAAGCGGAATGCTCACAGTTGGACTTGGCACAATCGAAGGCAAGACAACCTGCCAGATTGTAAACGCAAACGGTTCGATAATCGAAACTCGTGAAATCAATGCAGATAGCAACTCTGAAATCGTTTTCGACTGTAATGTTAACTCAGGAGTTTACTTCGTAAGAATAATCTCTGGCAACAATGTTTGGACTGAACGAGTTGTCATTGAAAAATAATTCCGATGGTAACCGAATATCAAGAAAAGGCGGACAAAAATCCGCCTTTTACTTTTATAAGCTAGTTATCAAAACAAAAAAATCCCCTTGGTCTTCTCCAAAGGGATTTTTGATATTAATTGGGCTTTACATCAATTGTCTCAACAGATTCTTGATGTCGCACTTTTCGGTAACAATGCGCTCGATGTCGTCGATTGAAACGCGTTCCTGTTCCATGGTGTCGCGGTGGCGAAGTGTTACGGTGCCATCTTCTGCCGACTGATGGTCAACTGTGATACAGAACGGAGTTCCGATAGCATCCTGACGGCGATAACGCTTTCCTATAGAATCCTTTTCCTCGTATTGGCAGTTTAGGTTGAGTTTCAAGCGGTTCATTATCTTTTCAGCCAACTCTGGCAAACCGTCCTTCTTAACCAACGGCAATACGGCAACCTTTATAGGAGCCAGCGGAGCAGGAATACGAAGCACTACGCGGGTTTCGTCGCCAACCTGCTCTTCGCAGTATGCCGACGAGATAATCGACAGGAACATACGGTCGAGACCGATTGAAGTTTCAACAACATACGGAGTGTATGATTCGTTGGCTTCGTTGTCGAAGTACTGGATTTTCTTGCCCGAGAACTGCTGGTGCTGCGACAAGTCGAAGTTGGTACGCGAGTGGATACCTTCGATTTCCTTGAATCCGAACGGGAAGTCGAACTCGATGTCGTAGGCTGCGTTGGCGTAGTGAGCCAGCTTGTCGTGCTTGTGCCAGCGGTACTTGTTGTCGCCCATACCGAGAGCCTTGTGCCATTTCAAGCGTTTTTCGCGCCACTTCTCGAACCATTCAAGTTCGGTACCCGGCTTTACGAAATACTGCATTTCCATCTGCTCGAATTCGCGCATACGGAAAATGAACTGGCGAGCAACAATCTCGTTACGGAAAGCCTTGCCTATCTGTGCGATACCGAACGGAATCTTCATGCGGCCGGTCTTCTGCACATTGAGGTAGTTGACGAAAATACCCTGTGCCGTTTCGGGACGCAGGTAGATGGTGTTTGCACCTTCGGCAACCGAACCCAGCTTGGTGTCGAACATAAGGTTGAACTGACGGACTTCTGTCCAGTTCTTGGTTCCCGAAATCGGGCAAACAATACCCTCGTCGATGATTATCTGGCGGATTCCGTCAAGGTCGTTGTCTTCCAAAGCCTTAACGAAGCGTGCCTTTACAGCGTCCATCTTTGCCTGATAGTCGAGTACGCGCTGGTTGGTACTGCGGAACTGCTCCTCGTTGAAGGCCTCGCCGAAACGCTTGCGAGCCTTCTCTACTTCCTTGTTTATCTTGTCGTTGAACTTTTCGATATGGTCTTCGATGAGGACATCGGCACGATAACGTTTCTTAGAATCCTTGTTGTCGATTAGCGGGTCGTTGAATGCATCAACGTGTCCCGAAGCCTTCCATATTGTTGGGTGCATGAAAATTGCCGAATCGAGACCGACAACTTCTTCGTTAAGCTGAACCATTGCCTTCCACCAGTATTCCTTGATGTTGTTCTTGAGTTCAACGCCATTCTGTCCGTAGTCGTAAACTGCGCTCAGTCCGTCGTACAGTTCCGACGACTGGAATATGAATCCGTACTCCTTGCAGTGCGATACGATTTTCTTGAATAAATCTTCCTGTGTCATTTTCTTTATGTTGTTTTTTTAGTTTCTAGTTGAAACGCGCCATGGCGCGTTTTTACATTGTTGGGTCGTGGCGTGCCGCGACCGTACTATCATTTAATTTCTATAACCTCCTCCACTACGTACGTTCTGCGGATTTGCCTGCTGTGATTTCTGCTTGTTCTGCGGCAAATTTGGGTTGTCATCGACAATTATTTCAACCTGACGGTTTCCAAGGAACTTCGACTGGAAAGTTATGTTGCCACGCTGATCGTAGCGGGTGAACTTGCCTTCCTTCATTCCGTTCTTGTATTCTGTTTCGGTCTGCAGGCCGCCGAAGTCGTAGAACTCCTGCCACTTGCCATCGGGCTTGTCGTTTTTGTAGTATTCGACCTTTATAACGCCACCATTAGCATTACGATATGTGAACTTTCCGTTGCGCTTGCCCATGTTGTAGGTTCCGCTAATCATTTCAACGCCACGTATATTGTAGTTCTTGTAGTTGCCATTAAGTACCGATGTTTTACCTTCGCCCGTCTTCGAGTCGGTAATCTTGTATGTCTCTTCGAACTGCGGTCTTCCGTTCTCGAACCAGAAGTCGTTTCGTCCGCAAAGCAGACCATTGCTATATTCCACCACCGACTTCTTGTTGCCGTTGTCGTGCCATGC
>JAEEGK010030231.1_pt1 | contig 10750 bp, 5 predicted proteins | sample 8958771 | NCBI WGS metagenome assembly JAEEGK01 (sample SAMN16246547, study PRJNA631951) | gut metagenome | biome: gut microbiome; feature: rumen; material: SC-attached | host: Bos | place: Iran: Karaj | collected 2018-10 | reverse complement strand
TGGGATCCCAGGGTGATGCTCATCACGAGGAGAGCCAGCAATAGCAATGGTCGTAGCAGACAGGTGCGTTTCATACGTTTTAGGCTTTTAAGGAAAAGGCTGCCGGCGGTGCCCCGTAAGTCAGGCACCGCCGACAGGAATTATCGGCGCTGGCGGCTGCTCCACGCAGGCATGCCCTCGCCGCTGTGACAGAAGTCGACGAGCACTAGGTCGAAGATGAGGGTGCTGTGACTGGGTATGACCTCGTCGCCCTCATCACCATAGCCCAGTGCGCTGGGAATGTAGACGCGCCAGTAGTCGCCGCGGTGCATGTGCTGCAGGGCGGTGGCCATACCGTCGACGAAGACGGCGAGGCTCTTGGCATAGGTGGCGGCGGTGTGCACGGAGAAGGTGCCGCTCATGGTCTGGTCGAAGACGTAGCCCTCGGGATAAGTGGTCGAGGGGATGAGCCGTCCACGATAGACGAGGCGCACGGAGTCGGTGTAGAAGGGGCTGTCGCCATCGTCTCCCTGCTCGATCACTTTGACGTAGATATACTCTGACGACGGTCCTTCGATGTCGGGATTGAGCGAGTAGTTCTTGAAGCGCTTCCACTGCGCAGGGTTGGAGCGCAGCGAGTCCTGCAACGAGGCGAAGAAGGTCTCGTTGCGCCACTGCCAGTTGTCGAACTCTTCGACCTCGGTCTCCTCCTTGGTGCAAGCGCTTAGGCTAAATGCCAAATGACAAATGATAAATGATAAACCTATCATCTGCATCCATCGTACTGACATCCTGCTACTATTTCTCATTCTCATTTCTCATTTTTCATTTAGGTTTGCGGATAGCCGCAAACCACTAAAGTTTCTTCAGCAGCGAGGTGATGCTCACCTTGTCCTCGATGATGCTGTTGAGATCCTCGATGCGCACGCGCTCCTGCTCCATCGTATCGCGGAAGCGGAGGGTGACGCAGCCGTCCACGAGCGTGTCGTGGTCGACGGTGACGCAGTAGGGCGTGCCGATGGCATCCTGGCGGCGGTAGCGCTTGCCGATGGAGTCCTTCTCGTCGTACTGGCAGTTGAAGTGGAACTTCAGCTGGTCGATGATCTCGCGGGCCTTCTCGGGCAGTCCGTCCTTCTTCACCAGCGGCATGACGGCGAGCTTGACAGGAGCCAGGGCTGCAGGCAGACGGAGCACGGTGCGTGTCTCGCCGCCCTCGAGCTGCTCTTCGCAGAAGGCGTGGCACATGATGGAGAGGAACATACGGTCGACGCCGATGGATGTCTCGATGACGAACGGGGTGTAGCTCTCGTTGGTGGCCGGGTCGAAGTACTTGATCTGCTTGCCGCTGTACTTCTCGTGCTGCGAGAGGTCGAAGTTGGTGCGTGAGTGGATGCCCTCAACCTCCTTGAATCCGAAGGGCATGTGGAACTCGATGTCGGTGGCAGCGTTGGCATAGTGGGCCAGCTTGTCGTGGTCGTGGAAACGATAGTTCTCGGCGCCGAAGCCCAGGTTCTGGTGCCACTTCATGCGTGTCTCCTTCCACTTGGCAAACCACTCCAGCTCGGTGCCGGGCTTGACGAAGAACTGCATCTCCATCTGCTCGAACTCGCGCATGCGGAAGATAAACTGGCGGGCCACGATCTCGTTGCGGAAGGCCTTGCCTATCTGTGCGATGCCGAAGGGAATCTTCATGCGGCCCGTCTTCTGCACGTTGAGGTAGTTGACGAAGATGCCCTGAGCCGTCTCCGGACGCAGGTAGATCTTCATCGAGCCGTCGGCCGTCGATCCCATCTCGGTGGAGAACATCAGGTTGAACTGACGCACGTCGGTCCAGTTCTTAGTGCCGCTGATGGGGCAGACGATCTCCTCGTCGAGGATGATCTGACGCAGCTCGTCGAGGTCGGGACCCTGCATGGCTGCAGCATAGCGGGCGTGGAGGGCATCGCGCTTCTCCTTCAGCTCGAGCACGCGGGGGCTGGTGGCCAGGTACTGCTCCTCGTTGAAGGCTTCCTTGAAACGCTTGCGGGCCTTCTCCACCTCTTTCTCAATCTTCTCGTCGTACTTGGCTATCTGGTCCTCGATGAGCACATCAGCACGATAGCGCTTCTTCGAGTCACGGTTGTCGATGAGGGGGTCGTTGAACGCATCCACGTGGCCGGAGGCCTTCCAGATGGTGGGGTGCATAAAGATGGCCGAGTCGATGCCCACGATATTCTCGTGGAGCATGGTCATAGCCTTCCACCAATACTGCTTGATGTTATTCTTCAGTTCAACACCCATCTGGCCGTAGTCGTATACTGCGCCCAGACCGTCGTAAATCTCGCTGCTGGGGAACACGAAACCATACTCCTTGCAATGACTCACAATCTTCTTAAAAACGTCTTCTTGTGCCATAATTTTTTATTTCAATTTACTTATTTTCGATTCACATTATAATTTTTCGCGTGCAAAGGTACAAATAAGTGAGAACAATACAAAATAAAAATCTATTTTTTAATTTTTATTGTCGAACGAAAGTACCTTCGGCGCAGCCAGAGGTACATTATTTTGGGGGAGAGAAGGGAGACAAAGGAGTTAAAGGGAGTTAAAGGACGGTGGTTTTTTCGTTGAAAGGCCAAAAAAGGGCTACCTTTGCATTTTAAATAGAAAATCTTCAGAACGTAAATCGAAAATCGTAAATCCCAAAGATGGTTGTTTGCATAGCAGAGAAACCGAGCGTGGCCCGCGACATAGCCCGTATCATCGGAGCTACGGCCTCCCACGACGGATATATGGAGGGAAACGGCTATCAGGTGACATGGACCTTCGGACACCTGTGCACGCTGAAAGAGCCTGGCGACTATACTCAGGCCTGGCGCCCGTGGGCACTGACACAGCTGCCCATGATTCCTCAGCGCTTCGGCATCAAGCTCATACCCGAGGAACATATCACGAAGCAGTTTGCCGTCATCGAGCGGCTGATGCAGCAGGCCGATGCCATCGTCAACTGCGGCGATGCCGGTCAGGAGGGAGAGCTCATCCAGCGCTGGGTGATGCAGAAGGCGCAGGCCAAGTGTCCCGTGAAACGGCTGTGGATCTCGTCGATGACCGACGAGGCCATCCGCGAGGGCTTTGCCAACCTCAAGGACCAGGCCGACTACCAGCCGCTCTACATGGCTGGCATGAGCCGGGCCATCGGCGACTGGCTGCTGGGCATGAACGCCACCCGTCTCTACACCCTGAAGTACGGCCAGAACCGGCAGGTGCTCAGCATCGGCCGTGTGCAGACGCCCACCCTCGCCCTCATCGTCAACCGTCAGAAGGAGATCGACAATTTCAAGCCCGAGCCCTACTGGGTGCTGGCCACCATCTACAGGGATGTGACGTTTACGGCTACGAAGGGCAAATTCACCTCGAAGGAAGAGGGTGAGCGGGCTTTCTCGCTCATCGAGGGGCGGCCTTTCGAAGTGACGAAGGTGGAGAAGAAAGAAGGCAAGGAGCAGCCCCCTCAGCTCTACGACCTCACCTCGCTGCAGGTGGACTGCAACCGTAAGTTCGGCTTCTCGGCCGAGATGACGCTGAACATCATCCAGAGCCTCTACGAGAAGAAGTTCACCACCTATCCCCGTGTCGACACGCAGTACCTCTCCGACGACATCTACGCCAAGTGCCCGCAGACCCTCAACGGCCTCTATCAGACCAAGTTTGCAGGCGTGGCTCCCTATGCAGAGCTCATCAGGCCCATCGGAGGGAAACCGCTGAAAAAGAGCAAGCGGGTGTTCGACACGTCGAAGGTCACCGACCACCATGCCATCATCCCCACCGGCGTCATTCCACAGGGACTGAGCGATGCCGAGCAGCGCGTCTTCGACCTTGTTGCCCGCCGCTTCATCGGTGTATTCCTGCCCGACTGCCGATTCTCCACCACGACCGTGCTGGGCGAGGTAGCCCCCCCGTCGTCCCCCGAGGGGGACACCAATGTCCAGACAAATGAAGCCCCCTCGGGGGCCGTAGGGGGGGCTCCCATCGAGTTCAAGGTCACCGGCAAGGAGATTCTCGATCCAGGATGGCGAGTGGTACTGCCGTCATCCTCGTCCCCTGAGGGTGACACAAATGATTCAGGCAATGAAGCCCCCTCGGGGGCCGTAGGGGGGGCTATCCCCACTTTCGTCAAGGGCGAGAGCGGACCACACAAGCCTACGCTCACTGAAAAATGGACCACACCCCCACCCTATTACAACGAGGCCTCACTACTGCGGGCGATGGAGACTGCCGGCAAGTTCGTCGAGGACGAGACACTGCGTGCGGCCATGAAGGAGAACGGCATCGGCCGTCCCTCCAGCAGGGCATCCATCATCGAGACCCTCTTCAAGCGCCATTATATCCGCCGCGACCGCAAACGACTGCTCGCCACCCCCACCGGCATCGAGCTCATCGACCTCATACACGAGGAACTGCTCAAGAGCTGTGAGCTCACCGGCATCTGGGAGAAGAAACTGCGCGACATTGAGCACAAGAAGTACGATGCCCAGCAGTTCATCGATGAATTGAAGCAGCAGGTCACCGAGATTGTCAACCAGGTGATGGCCGACGGCAGCAACCGTCATGTCACCGTGACCACCGATGTCACTCCTCCGCCGGCACCTGCACAGGGCAAAGCACCAAAAAAGCCTCGTAAGACCACGTCCAAAGCCGGCAAAGCTGCCACTCCGACCGCTTCAAATGCCGGGAAAGCTGCCGGCACACCATCACCTCAAGCCACCACTGCTGCCCCTGCCAGCACGGCAGCCGACGGGCTCGTAGGCAGGCCCTGTCCGCTCTGCGGCAAGGGGCATATCATCAAGGGCAAGACCGCCTATGGCTGTTCGGAATGGAAGAACGGCTGCACCTGGCGTCAGCCTTTCTAAGAAGCAAACACTACTAATCGAATGAAGACAAAGACAATGGGAGACAAAGCCAACGAGCTGCAAATACTGAAAGTAGACTACCTGCCACAACTGAACTACGCCATGCAGCTGCACGGTGAGCGCTGCCTGCGACGTATCGAGATATATAATCCCTCCGATGAGGACTGGGCCGACGTGACCATCCGCCTCAGCGGCGAACTGGTGGAACCCTGCGAAGAGCACATCGAGCTGATTCCCAGGAAGCAGGCCGTCAGAATCACCCAGTTGCATCTCATACCCGACATCGACATGCTCCGCAAGCTGACGGAGAGCGTAGTGACTCACTTCGCCCTGACAGTCTCCACAGGTGAGACCGCCATAAACGAGCAACACTACGAACTGCGGCTGCTGGCCTTCGACGAATGGACTGGCGGACAGACGAGTCCCGAGATACTGGCCTCGTTTGTCACTCCCAACAGCGAGCAGCTGTCGCCCATACTGGTGAAGGCTGCCACACTGATGGAGCAGCTCACAGGATCGGCTGCCCTGGACGACTACCAGACACAGGATCCCAATCGCGTCCGGGCACAGGTGGCAAGCATCTATGCCGCCTTGTGCCAGCAAGGACTCGTCTACAGTGCTCCCCCATCAAGTTTCGAACAGACAGGACAGCGTGTGCGACTGGCTCCGAAGGTACTCGAGCAGAAGATCGGCACATGCCTCGACCTCTCGCTGCTTGCAGCCTCGTGTCTGGAAGCATGCGGACTGCATCCGCTGATTCTCCTGCTGAAAGGGCATGCGATGGTGGGATGCTGGCTGACTAATAAATACTACCAGCACACGGTGGGCGATGATGCCTCGCTGCTGCTGAAGTCGGCTGCCGACGGCATCAACGAGATGGTGCTGTTCGAATCGACATCGCTCACCCACACAGAGAGCATCAGTTTTGAGACGGCCGTAGACCAGGCAGAAAAACGTCTGTTGTCGAAACCTGATGACTTCAGAATGTTCATCGACGTGTATCGCTGCCGTCTGGAAGGCATCCGCCCGCTACCCCTGAAAAGCGACGGCACGCTGCAAGTAGACGGGCTGCAGCACAAAGGGACCAAGGACATCCTCGACATCGCTCATCAGACCACCGTCAACGTGAGTGATGCCAACGACGAGACTCCTGCCGACCGCCTGCAAATATGGGAGCGCAAACTGCTCGACTTCAGCATGCGCAACAGCCTGCTGAACCTGCGCATCACCAAGAAGGCTGTGCCCTTCATCTCATTCGACCTCGACGTGCTGGAAGACCAGCTGCAGGCCGGCGACAGTTTTGAATTATTGTCATCGCCCACGAAAGAAAAGATACAGCCCGATGAAGGCGCCTATTACCTCTCACGCCTGCATTCTACCGAGCTGGAGGCTGTGGTGACACAGGCTCTGAAGCAGAATCAGCTATACTCCTATCTCAACGACAACGAACTGCCAAATGCCGTCAAGACGCTCTACCGCGATTCGCGCACAGCAATGGAGGAGAACGGTGCCGACACACTGTTCCTGGCATTGGGAATGCTGAAATGGTATGAGACCGAGAAGAGCATCATGCCACGCTATGCCCCACTGGTGATGCTGCCCGTCCGACTGGTGAGGAAAAGCGCCGGCAGCTATGTGCTGCGCATGCGAGAGGAGGAGACAACGTTCAACACCACCCTCGTGGAGATGCTGCGACAGCAGTTCGGACTGACCTTCAACGGGCTGCTGCCGCTGCCCAAGGACAACAGCGGCGTAGACCTGCGCGCCATCTTCTCGATCGTCAGGGCTCACATCAAGGAGCACGCCCGCTGGGATGTCGTAGAAGAGGCCTTGCTGGGTCTGTTCTCCTTCAGTAAGTTTGTGATGTGGAACGACATCCACAGCAACTCTCAGCTCATGCGGCGCAATCATATCGTAGATGCGCTGCTACAGAAGCAGTTCCAGCGGCAGCCGTCGACGGAAGAGCCGCTGGACGTGCGCAAGGCCGACCGCTCGCTCCATCCCACGGCATTTGCCCTGCCAGTCGACGTGGACTCTTCACAGCTGGAAGCTGTCATAGAGTCAGGGCAGGAACGAAGCTTCATCCTCTACGGCCCTCCGGGAACCGGCAAGAGTCAGACCATCACGAATATCATATCCAACGCCCTCTATCACGGCAAGCGCGTACTGTTCGTTGCTGAGAAGATGGCTGCCCTGCAAGTGGTGCAGGCACGAATGGAGAAAATAGGAGTGGCACCCTTCTGTCTGGAGATGCACTCCAACAAGATGACGAAGAGTCACCTGCTGCACCAGCTGCAGGCCGTGCTGGATCTTGCCCAGACGAAAAGCAGCAAGGAATACGCACAAAAGGCCGACGACCTGATGAAACGCCGTCAGGAACTGCTTGACTATGTCGAGAAGCTCCATCAGCGACGCTCCTGTGGGCTGTCGCTGCACGACTGCATCACCCGCTACGAGGCACTCGACGGTATCGATCCTTTGTCACCCTCTTCTGATTTCGTAAAAGAACTGACTGAGGAAAAGCTGCGAACCGCTGAAGAATCACTGCGCCAGCTGGACACCGTCATTCAAATATCCGGACATCCCTGCGGGCATCCGCTGCTGGGGTTGGAGATCAACGATGCCTCGGAAAAAGCCCGTCAGCAGCTCATCGACGAACTGCCCATACTGCGTCAACAGGTCGAAGAAACGCTTAATACCTCAAATGACAAGACACTGACCTTCAAAGGACTGCAGAACCACATGGGACTCATACAGGCGCAAGAGTCGTTGCTGTCACTCTACACCGACCAAGTGCTCACACTGCATCCTCGTCAGCTGAACGGCGAGTGGCAAATGATCGGACAAAAATGGTTCTTGCCCAGGTTCTTCGCCAAGCGGTCGTTCGTCAAGAAGATGCGAGCCTTCAAGGCCGATTTCCAGGCCAGCGACCTGCCTACCCTTCTCACCGACTTGGAGGACTGCCAGCAGAAAGCCCAGGACTGTGGATACGAGAAGCAAGCCATTGTCAGTGCAGCACACAGCAAGGCCTGCAAGCAGTTGTATAACACCATCTGCCGGCTATGGCCCAAGACATGCAGCTTCAACCTTGGCGACGACCCTGCCCTGTCGATCCTCTCAAACCGCATTGACGTTTGGATGCAGCACATGGAACGCTGCAGGGAGTGGACTCACTGGTGCATGCGAATGCCTGCGTTGAGAGAGCAGAAACTGAACTTTGCCATTCAGCACATGGAAGGTTCGCAGGTCACTGGAAACGAGACTGCTGAGCGCATGTTGCGTGGTGCCTATAAGCGTATGGCCTTGGACATCATCGATGCCGATCCCAGTCTGGCAATGTTCAATGGCATTCTCTTCGACGATGTGGTCAAACGATACCGCGAATTGTCGACTGAGTTCCAGCAGCTCACCAAGGAGATGCTCTATCACCAACTGGCGAAGCGTCTCCCATGGAAAGCCGAAGACATCGTTGGCAACACTGAGCTGGCACAGCTCAAACGATGGTTGTCATCGGGAGGACGAGGAGTCACCATCCGTCGCATCATGGATCAGCTGCCCACGCTGCTGCCACGACTCTGTCCATGCATGCTGATGAGCCCCATCTCGGTGGCTCAGTTCATCGACCTGAACCAGCCGCCTTTCGACCTTGTCATCTTCGACGAGGCCTCACAGATGCCTACCAGCGAGGCAGTGGGAGCCATCGCAAGAGGAAAGAACCTCATCGTGGTAGGCGACCCCAAGCAAATGCCTCCTACCAGTTTCTTCAATGTCAGCGCAGTGGACGAGACCGAAGCTGATGTGGACGACATGGAAAGCATACTCGACGACTGCATCACACTCTCACTGCCTGAGCATTACCTCTCCTGGCACTATCGCTCACGCCACGAGAGCCTCATCGCTTTCAGCAACTCACAATACTACGACGGACGACTGCTCACCTTCCCCTCAGTCGACGATCGAGAGTCAAAAGTGCGCTTCGTACCCGTGGAAGGAGTCTACGATCATGGGCGCACTCGCAGCAACCGTGCTGAAGCAGAGGCCATCGTCAAGGAGACTTTGCAACGCCTGCCCCAAGGAGCATCAATTGGCATCGTGGCATTCAGCAAAGTACAGCAGAACCTCATCGAGGACTTGCTGACCGACGAGCTGGCCAAGCATCCCGAACTCGAAAAGATGGCCTATGATGCCAGCGAGCCCATCTTCGTGAAGAACCTGGAAAACGTGCAAGGCGACGAGCGCGACATCATCCTCTTCTCCATCGGCTATGGCCCCGACAAGAGCGGGAAGGTGTCGATGAACTTCGGTCCGCTGAACAACCGTGGTGGCGAGCGTCGACTGAACGTTGCCGTGAGTCGTGCCAGGAAGGAGATGGTGGTATTCTCCACCCTACAGCCTGAACAAGTAGACCTCAATCGCTCAAATGCCCGTGGTGTGGAGGGACTGAAGCGATTCCTCGAGTTCGCCAAGAGCGGACGTATGGCCATCAATCCAGGGCAGATAAAGGGCTCGCCACTTGCCGACAGCCTGGTAAACCTCCTTGCCGATGAATTGCGCAAAAGGGGATATCTGGTTGACACAAAGGTGGGCCGCAGCAAGTTCAAGATCGACCTGGCCATCGTCGATCCTGACAACCACGACAAGTACATACTGGGAATACTCTGCGACGGCGAAAGCTATTATGACACTAAAACGGAACGTGACCGCGAGGTGGTGCAGCCCAGCGTGCTGAAAGGCCTGCAATGGAACCTCATCCGTGTCTGGACAATCGACTGGATGCTGAACCGTGAGAAGGTGCTGGAGCGCATTGACAATTATCTGCAGGAAATCACGAAACACAGTAAGGAGGCATCGTGAGCAACATTGTAATCATGATGACACTGTTTGTCATCGTACTTGTAGGCTTTGCTGCAGGCAAGCTAGGCTATATGGGAGGTGACTTCGACAAGCGTCTGTCGAACATTGTCATCGACATCACGTGTCCTGCGCTGATTCTTTCATCAACGATGGGAGGCACGCTGCCTGAGCGTCAGTTCATCCTGCCTTTGCTCAGCATCAGCCTACTCACTTATATCCTGTTGACAATCATTGCACTGGCTCTTCCCCGGTTCCTCACTCACAACAAAGATGAAGAGGGCATTGTGGGCTTCGCATTGATGTTCGGCAACGTGGGGTTCATAGGCTATCCTGTCGTTGCCTCTATCTTCGGACATCAGGCCGTATTCTATGCTGCTGTATTGAATGTGGTCAACACCTTTGCCGTCTTCACCGTCGGCACCATGCTGCTCCAAGGGAATGAAGTAAACAAAAGGGCTGCCTTCCGTCCGAAAGTGCTCTATAGCTCGCCCATGATGGCAGCTTATCTGGCCATGCTCATCGTAGCCTTTGGCATCGACGGAATACCGGCAGTCATCAGCCAGCCGCTGACGCTGATAGGCAATATTACTGTTCCTGCAGCATTGCTGATTATCGGCTCGTCGATGTCGCAACTCTCTCTGAAGACCATGCTAGGCAGCCGAACGGTCTATGCCACTGCCGTCTTCCGCCTGGCAGTCATACCGCTGGGATTGTTCCTCCTTTTCTCGGTAATGGGGTTCAGCCCACTCGTGGTGAACATCAACACCGTGGTGATAGCGATGCCGGTAGCTACCTACGGCACTATCCTCTGCCTGAAACTAGGACGAGATACGACTCTTATCACTGAAACGACATTCATCACTACCATATTATCAGTAGTGACAACACCGCTCATCGCATTGATGTTCTCAAATCTTTAGTTCCTTCATGATCTCACTCATACGCTGGAGCGTGGAGATACGTGTGGGAACAAGAGGCAAACGAAGCACATTCTCGATGAAGCCCATCTCATGAAGCATGGCCTTCACTCC
>JAEEGK010030227.1_pt1 | contig 10751 bp, 8 predicted proteins | sample 8958771 | NCBI WGS metagenome assembly JAEEGK01 (sample SAMN16246547, study PRJNA631951) | gut metagenome | biome: gut microbiome; feature: rumen; material: SC-attached | host: Bos | place: Iran: Karaj | collected 2018-10 | reverse complement strand
GCGCACCATAAAAGCAAACAAGTCATCAAGAACATTATGACACTTTAAATAGCACATTAGATGAGGAAATACACAAATGTGATACATCAATAGCGTTCTATACTAATGAAAAACATTCCGCCATCACATCCTTATTACAAAAATTAGAAACATCTATTGACTCAACAAATAATAGAATTGGAATTGTTAAACGAATAAAGGTGTTGCATAATTTATATGTGACAGATGAAATTGATAAAGGAAAAGAAAGGCTTACTGTTTTTTCAAAGAAACACTTGATAATTGCAACCCTATTATTCTTGGTGTTTGTTTCAATCTTCTTATATATATGGTTGGGCAATGGGAAGGAGAAAGACTACAAGCCTTTGCTCAACATTTTGTTTATGATGCCGGTATGCGTTGTATTACCGCTATTATGGCCTGAGATTTCACAATTCATCTTCTATGTAACTACTCCTGTAGGTATGATTATGATGCTTTTTGTAATCATAGACGTTTCGCCCGTTTTCTACAGAATGATGGTTGCAGACGGCACATACGACAAACTTATAAAAGAAGAAAAAAGAATTACAGAGGACAGAATAAGGTTAGATGTGGTGAAATCCGAATATATGGTGGAACATAGTGATTATCAGATAATGACCGCTTTCATTTTTGGTAATACATACGACAAAATGAAAATAAAGAAAAATAAACTCGAAACGATATTCAAAGAAGAAGGGATTTGATTTTTATCCACCTCTAACAACATAGGCATTTAAAAATCATCGTTTTCATTCATTTTGCTGTCGTCATAGTGAATTATTGGAAGGAACTCTATTCGTTGACGATAAAATTACTCGTATTCCTCGGCGGACGGCAAAATATGCCTATCACAATTCGGTAGTCCAAACTACCGAATTGCAAACTGCTGACAATCAACCTGATACATTTCGGTAGTTTAAACTATCGATTTATTTTGCCCCACCTCAATATTTTTATTATATTTGCAAACCAAAACAGCAGAAATTATGATTGAAATAGGATATACCAACACGATGGAAGTATTGAGGATGTCGCCAAACGGGGCGTACCTCAATGGCGAGGATTTGGGCGAAATCCTCCTTCCCAACAAGTTTGTGACGCAGGACGTGAAGCCCGGCGCAACGATTGAAGCCTTTGTCTATCTCGACAGCGAGGACCGCCTCACCGCCACCATACAGCATCCCTACACGGAAATCAACCATTTCGCGTACCTCGAATGTGTTGCCGCCGACAGCCTCGGCGCGTTTCTGTATTGGGGGTTGGACAAAGATTTGTTGGTGCCAAAATCGGAGCAGAAAGACCGATTCTTCGTCGGCAAAAAATACTTCGTGTATGTCTATCTCGACGAGGCGTCGCAGAGGATTGTGGCGTCGCAGAGGTTGACAAAATTTCTCTCCACGCGCCCGCCCGAGTACGAACCCGGCGACAAGTGCGAGATTTTTGTTGGACAAGAGACCGACCTCGGATTCCGCGTGATTGTTGACGGCAAGTATTGGGGAATGATTTACAAGAGCGAAATGTTCCGCCCCGTCAAATCCGGCGAATACACATACGCCTACGTCAAAAAAATCCGCGAAGACGACCTCCGCATCGATATGATGCTCGAAAAGAGCAGCGTCAAACTCGTTGACTCCACCGAACAGGAGATTTACGACCGCATCCGCGAGCGCGGCGGCTTCCTCGCCCTGAGCGACAAATCATCGCCGGAGGAAATCTACCGCGAGTTTGGAATCTCCAAAAAGATTTTCAAAAAAGCCATCGGCGGCCTCTACAAGGCACGTGTCATCACCATCACCGACGACGGAATCAAACTTGCATAAACGTATACGCCGCCTTACGGCGGCTGTTTTTTTATAAACACAAATTAAACGAATTAGAACGAATTAACGCGAATTGCTTTTTACTAATTCGTTTGAATTCGTTATAATTCGCTAAAATTTTTGTTGAAAAAAGAAAAGAGCCGCAAGGCTCGTATTTTTGTTCAAAGGAAATGGATATTAACGTTATCGCCAATATATTAAAGGCTAAAAAAATTTTCGGCAATTCTGCGTTGACAGTCGAGAGGATAATCATCAGGGCGGCGACGGCGGCTGCACTGCCATACTCGATGTACTTTGACCTCAGGCGTTTCAAAGACCCCGCCAACCCAATCGAACGAATGTACAAGATGGGCGTGAGGGTTTTTGTAGTTGTTAATTATGACGATGAAATGCAACGCAACTATCCCGACGCCGCTTTCATCGTTGTCGAAAACATCAACACAGCCATCAACCTTTACATAAACGCCGTGATGGACGCCTACAAGGGGCGCGTGATTGCAGTGCCGCAGAGGGGTGGCAATTGTTGTCTGAAAGATTGGATGTACGCCCTATTGAGCGCACGGCACACGGTGTTTGCGACCACGAGGTACGTCGATGAATTGGATTTCATCGAAAACGTCAGCAACATCAACAACAATTTTGAGTACGCAATCTGCGAGATACCTGAGCGTTACAACTTCCACTGCATATCGCACATCGAGCAACTTGACGCCGTGGCTTGGGACGACACCGACTTCAACATCGACTACACCCTCACCGAGACCAACGCCGACATACAACTCACGGGGCGCGGCAAGGACATCGCCGTGCACATCCCCTACTGCGACCGCATACACGCCGAGGACGCCGCGCATTGCCTCTGTTACCTCGCAAAAGAGGGCATCTACCAAAACGGAGTCCACGACAAGATTTTTGAGACGCTCGCCATCCCCGACAGCCAAATCAAGATGCGCGACGCCGACCTCAACATCGGCATAATATCCTGTTTTTCAACCGTCAACAACATTTACTCGATATCCAAGACATTCGATTTTCTTGCGCGTCAGCACCAATTTGAACAGCGTGCCGCAGTCATCATCAACCCCGAAATGGAGCAATTGACGAAGGCTGAATTTTTCGCGCAGTTGTTTTTCTTGGCGAAGGGCGCGGGCATCAGGAAGATTGTTTTCATCGGGTATTTTGAACAGATACCTCACGACGACGACATCCGCATCACCAAATACGACACGGTGCAGGATTACATCGACAATTTTGACTACAACGCACACCGAGGCTGCGGCATCATTTTCAAGGGCAGGAAATACGAGGATTTTGCGGACGTGTTCGATTTTTTCAACGTCGGCAACCACGACACCGTCCTCGAAGTGAGCCTCACAGCCCTCAAACACAACCTCAATTATTACCGCTCGCTCCTGCGACCCGCCACCAAAATGATTGCGATGGTCAAGGCCAATTGTTACGGCGCGGGTTCGTACCAACTCTGCAACACTCTCCAAAACAACGCCGTGGATTACCTGTGCGTGGCGTTTGCGGAGGAAGGCATCGCATTGAGACTCAGAAATATAACATTACCGATAATGGTGATGAACTACGACGGGCGCAATTACAAACAATTGGCGAATTACAGGTTGGAGCCCGTCCTGTTTTCCACCGAGCGCACCCGCAATTTCATCGAAATACTCCGCTCACGAGGCATCAGCAATTACCCCGTGCACATAAAACTTGACACGGGAATGCACCGTTCGGGCTTTATGGAGGATGAATTGGAGGAATTTTGCGCGTTGGTCAATGACAGCGGCGACATCCTCGACCTCAAATCTATGTTCACGCATTTTGTGGCGGCAGACGACGAGGCGGAAGACCAATTCTCTGAATTGCAGGAACATCGCTTTATGTCGATGGCAGACACAATCTGCCGCCTTACGGGTCGCAACCCAATGCGCCACATCTGCAATTCGGTTGGCATCGAGCGACTTACACAATACCAACACGATATGGTGCGCCTCGGCATTGGTCTTTACGGCGTGGCTTACGAGGCAACGGACAAGTTGATGGGCATTTCCAAATGGAAGACCAACATCGTGCAAATCAAACACATAGACGTACCCGAAACTGTTGGTTACAACCGTCGCGGCAAGATAACCCAACCTTCGCGCATCGCCCTGATTCCCGTTGGATACGCCGACGGCTTGAACCGCAAATTTGGCAACGGCAATCTTTTTGTGGAGGTCAACGGCCGCCGCGCCCCCATCATCGGCAACATCTGTATGGATATGTGTATGGTCAACATCACCGGCATCGACTGCCGCGTCGGCGACGAGGTAACCATCTTCGGCTCCAACACCAAGTTGATCGAAATGGCACAATCCATAGGCACAATCCCGTATGAGATTTTGACGGGAATTGCGCAGCGGGTCAAGCGTGTGTATGTGGAATAAAATTGACGCATCTCGTTGCGAGGCATAATATGATGAAACGTTTTTTGGGCATATTGACGATTGTATTATTGACCCTGCGCCCCGCATACGCGCAGGGAGAGGGGGATTTTGCGTCCGTAACAATCCTTGGCGACCGTTGCAATATCAATGGAACCCATTTTGACGTGCGAATCCAAAATCTTGGCAGTGACGAAATCACCATTACAAAATATGAAATCTGCAAGATGTTTTACCACCTTTACGATGATTATAAGGTGGAGACTGAGTTTTCGGAGCCGATGGTTGCACACAATGTCAATCTGAAAATTCCTCCTGCACAATCGATTGACAAGCCAATTGACCTCGAAATTTTTAGTGTCCGTAGTTACAGCAACAAGTGGTATCATTATTTTAGGATTTATTACCATGCCTCCAACGGTATCGAAAAAACGGCCGGCAACTTTTTTATGACCTCGCCGATGTATGTATGCGAGATTGATGGCAAAGAGTCGGTTATGATAGAAGAACCGTATAATTTTTGCTGTTCTGCGGAAGAGTATGGACACATGGCGCGGCATAGCGATTCGCTGTCGATTGATTATGCAGCCAGGATGTGGAAAGTGATGCTGCGACACACCGGCAACGACATTTGGCATCCCGACACAATATGGAACAAATTGAAAGGTAGTTTCAAAATGCAAGGCAAAGCACAAAAGGATTTGTTTTTGGAATACTTAAACAAGTACCAATCGACACACGACGAAAAAAATTGAGTTTTCCACGAAAAAACCTTACCTTTGCACCATCAAAATAAAACACCGAACTCAGTGAAAACATCATTTATATTAATAATGGCATTGACATTGGCATCTTGTGGCGGCGCGACATACGAGGAGACGCGCTCGCAGCAGTCGTCGGCTCAGAAAAACGAAACTGCCGCCACAAATCACGAAACTGCCGCCACAAAAACAGAACAGCCCGCCGCTCCAAAAAAGGAAACGCCCGCCGCTCTTGCCGCCAACAATTGGAAGTCGGGGCGCGTGGTCAGTCAGGCGGAGATTGACGTTACGGGCTTAGACAACTGTTTTGTCGCCGAGGAAATCAGCGACGAAGTTTTTGCGCGGATGAAGGGCAAAAGTTGGCCCGACAACTGCACCCTACAACGCTCAGACCTGCGTTACCTGCGCCTTCTGCACTGCAACGCCGACGGCAAGCCGCAGATGGGCGAATTGGTGGTGAACCAAAAAATCGCCGACAAGATTCTGCGGATTTTCCGTCAGCTCTACGACAACCAATACCGCATCGAAAAGATGCACCTCGTGGACGATTACGACGGCAACGACGACGCATCGATGGCAGACAACAACACTTCGGCGTTCAACTTCCGCTTCGTACCCGGCACGAGAAACCTTTCGCGGCATAGTTACGGGCTTGCGATAGACGTCAACCCTCTGTACAATCCTTACATCCCGTACCACAACGGCAAACAGGTGGTGATGCCGCCAAACGGCGAGCCATACGCCTTCGGACGCGACACGGCGCAGTTCCCTTACAAAATCGACCTGAACGACCTCGCCTACAAACTCTTCCGCAAAGAAGGCTTCAACTGGGGTGGCACGTGGCCAAAAAGCAAGGATTATCAGCATTTTCAGTGGGTGGAATAATTTTTTTTGATAATTATTTTGTAGATTGGGAAAATATAGATACTTTTATGCTGCATAAAAACATCCAAAAACTAAGAATATGAAAAGACAAATTATAGCGTTGGCAGCCGCTGCAATACTATTGGGCGGCTGCAATTCCGATATAAAAGTATCGCCGGGGCAGGCTTATTTTGCATCGTTCACCTACACTGGCAACGATTCGCTTTTCAACCCTGCCAACCTCGGAAACGGCGAAATATTCAACCCCATCCTGCAAGGTTCGTACTGCGACGCCACAATCTGCCGCAAGGGCAACGATTACTATATGGTAACCGCCAACTACGCCTTCTTCCCCGGTCTGCCAGTGCTACACAGCACCGACTTGGTCAACTGGGAGCAGATATGCTACGCATTCCCGACGGAGGAGTACCTGTTTAACAAGTCGCTGAGGGCGGAGCAAGGATTGTTTCCGTCCACAATCCGCTACAACAAGTACGACGACACATTCTACATCACAGGCACGCTCGTAGGCGGCGGCGGACATTTCATCACAAAGGCAAAGAATCCCGCAGGGCCGTGGAGCATCCCCAAGTGGCTCAACGGATTTGGTGGTGTGCACCCGACAATGTTATTTGACGACGACGGCAAGGCTTACATCATCAACCAAGGCGACCCCAACTACGAACCACCCTACTTGGATTGCAAGGTGATTTGGTGTCAGGAATTTGACACTAAGGAAATGTCACCGATAGGCGACCGACGCATACTCTTGGTAGGCGGCGACAACATCGACAAGAAACCTGTATGGCTCGAATCGCCCCAGCTTTACCACAACGGCGAATATTATTACCTCCTCGCCTCAGAAGGCGGCGGACTTGGCAACGGTTTTGCCACGTGCGCATACCGCTCCACCAACATCTGGGGTCCATACGAACACTACGACCAAAACCCGGTACTCACACAGCGCAGGCTGCCCCCGGGACGCGAAAATGCTGTCACCAACACCGGACGTGTAGATATGGTGGAGGCTCACGACGGCAATTGGTATGCTGTGTTCCAAGGCGTAAGGCCATACAGCCCCAACAACGACTTCAACCAAGGACGCGAGACCTATATGCTGAAAGTAACGTGGGACAACGGCTGGCCATACTTGATTCGCAACGGTCAAACCGTCCCAACCAAAATAACCGCACCTCTTGGCGCACAATACAAGAAAGACACGGCGGCCTTTGCGCGTTACATTCCGCACGGCAATTTCACCTACACTGAACATTTTGAATCGGACACCCTTCCGCTGCAATGGGAGATTCTGCGCACACCTTCTGGTATGTCAATAGTGCCCAACGGCGAGCGCGGTCTTGTATTGCCATTGGAAATCAACAACATCCGTTCGCAGTGCCACGCCGGATTTGTAGGATTCAGGCAGATGCACAATGTGTTTAGCATCGAGACAGAAATGCATTTTGTACCTCAGACACCCACAGAATTTGCCGGACTTGCAATGTTCCTCACCGACGACAACAACTACGAATTTGGCATAGGATACCGTGAGGGCGATTGCATACTCATACTACAAAAAGCCGTCAAGGACGATTCGGGCATATTCAAGGCTGAAATCAAATCGCAACGTGTGCCAGACGATTTCATAGGGCGCATCTACCTCAAAGTGGAACGCGCCGACAATGGTTTTGTATTCTCATACAAGACGACACCCGAAGAAGAATACACAGTATTTGCCGACAAGGTTCAAGTAGAATACCTCTCGCTCGGCAGACGCAACGTATTCTACGGAACGCTTTTGGGTCTTTACGCATCACAAGAAGAATAACAATTAATATAAACACTTAACATTCTATCATTTACACTAAAAAAACAAATGACAAAATTTCGTTGGATTATCTGTTCGCTGCTTTTTGTGGCTACAACGGTCAACTACCTCGACCGGCAGGTACTGTCGCTGACGTGGAAAGACTTCATCGCATTGGATTTCCACTGGAACGACAACGACTATGGCAACATAACAGCCATATTCTCAATTTTTTACGCGGTGATTTCGCTCTTCGCGGGCAAGTTTATCGACTGGATGGGCACCAAGAAGGGCTACATCTGGGCTATCGTGATTTGGTCGGTGGGCGCGTGCCTTCACGCGGCGTGTGGCGTGGCTACGATGTCGCTCGCTGGCATCGACAATATCGACGCCCTCCGCGCAGTGCAAAAAGGCTCTGAAATCGCCTTGACGGTATCCACAATCAGCGTTTGGCTGTTCCTCGGCTGCCGCATAATCCTTGCGACCGGCGAGGCGGGCAACTTCCCGGCGGCTATCAAAGTTACCGCCGAATATTTCCCCAAAAAAGACCGCGCTTTTGCAACGTCAATCTTCAATGCGGGCGCATCTGTTGGCGCACTTGCCGCACCGCTCACGATCCCGCTCTTGGCTAAAAGTATGGGCTGGGAAATGGCTTTTATCATAATCGGTTCCATCGGTTTTCTGTGGGCTGGCGCGTGGCTTTGGTTGTACTCCGCCCCCAACAAGAGCAAGTATGTCAACAAGGAGGAACTCGCCTACATCGAATCCGACAAGGCTGCTGAAACTGAGGCAAAGGCTTCCGATGCCAATGCAGAGGTTAACAACGGTCCAAAATTCTCAATACTTGACTGTTTCAAATACCGTCAGACCTGGGCGTTCATCGTCGGCAAGTTTATGACCGACGGCGTGTGGTGGTTTTTCTTGTTCTGGGCTCCGGCATACTTCTCAGAACTCGGCTATCCGTCCACCTCGACGATGGGTCAGTTGTTGATTTTCATACTGTACCTGATTGTAACTGGCGTGTCGATTGTTGGCGGTTACTTACCCAAAATCTTCGTCGAGAAACAAGGTATGAACCCTTACGCTGGACGTATGAGGGCAATGTTGATGTTTGCCTTCCTGCCGATTTTTGCAATGTTTGCGCAGCCATTGGCAAGTAGTTCTGTTTGGTGGCCTTGCATCATCATCGGTCTTGCCGGCGCGGGTCATCAGGCTTGGTCTGCCAACCTCTACTCCACCATCGGCGATATGTTCCCGAAAAAAGCAATCGCAACCATCACCGGCATCGGCACGTTGTTTGGCGGACTTTGCTCGTTTGCCATCAACAAATGCTCAGGTATGCTGTTCACACACGCAGAAGAATTGGGCGAAGGATTCTCGTTCTTCGGCGTTACCGGCAAACCCGGCGCGTATATGATTGTGTTCTGCTACTGCGCTGTGGCTTACCTGATTGCGTGGATTATTATGAAGACATTAGTCCCGAAATACAAACCTATTAATGCATAATTCATAATGCATTGAAAACAATAATTCTATGAAGACATTCATTACCAACGACTTTCTATTGAGGACGGACGCGGCGCGTGAGTTGTACCACAATTACGCCGAAGGCCTCCCAATCATCGACTATCACTGCCACCTGATTCCGCAGCAAATTGCCGAAAACAAGAAGTTTGACAATATCACTCAGGTTTGGCTCTACGGCGACCATTACAAATGGCGTGCAATGCGTGCCAACGGCATCAATGAGCGTTTCATCACCGGCGACGCCACCGACAAGGAGAAATTTCAGGCGTGGGCGCAGACCGTTCCTAACGCCGTTAGGAATCCGCTTTACCACTGGACGCACTTGGAATTGCTGCGTTATTTTGGCATCGACGACTTGCTCAATCCCGATTCCGCCGATGACATCTACGCCCGCACTGCCGAACTTCTCCAACAGGACGACTTCCGCGTGTGGGGTCTCTTGAAAAAGATGAACGTAGAGACTGTCTGCACCACCGACGACCCTGTGGATTCGCTCGAATATCACATCAAATTGAAGGACAGCGAATGTCCGTTTAAGGTGCTTCCGGCGTGGCGTCCCGACAAGGCTATGAACGCCCGCGACCCCAAGAAATACAACGAGTACATCGACCGTCTCGCCGCCGCCGCCGATATGGACATCAATAGTTTCGACGCATTGTTTGACGCATTGGACAAGCGCATCGAATTTTTCCACAGCGTGGGTTGCCGCGTGGCTGATTTTGGTCTTGATTACCTGTACAGCACACCGTGCAGCGATGCCGACGCCAAGAAACTCTTCCTCAAAGTGCGCTCCGGCAAGGCGTTGGAGGGTATGGAACTGCCCAAATTCCAATCCGCAGTGCTCTATCGTTTTGCATTGCAGGTCAATAGGATGGGCTGGGTTCAGCAATTCCACGTTGGTCCCGTCCGCGACAACAACAGTCGTCTCCTCGGCTCTCTTGGTCCCGACACCGGTTTTGACTCCATCGGCGACTTCCAACAGGCGAAGCCGATGAGCCGTTTCCTCAACCGTCTCGACTCCACCAACCAACTCGCAAAAACCATCCTCTACAACATCAACCCCGCCGACAACGAGGTGTTTGCCACGATGATTGCCAACTTCCAAGACGGCAGCGTTGCGGGCAAGATGCAATGGGGTTCAGCGTGGTGGTTCCTCGACCAAAAGGACGGCATCGAGAAGCAACTCAACTGTCTCAGCAACCACGGTCTCCTGAGCCAAATGGTTGGTATGTTGACCGACAGCCGCAGTTTCCTCTCCTACCCCCGCCACGAATACTTCCGCCGCGTGCTCTGCAATCTGTTTGGCACCGACATCGCCAACGGCGAACTCCCGGCAGATATGGATCTCATCGGCGGCATCGTGAAGAATATTTCGTATGGAAATGCTAAAAAATATTTTGGAATATAACAAAAATGAAAAAGACAGTAACTTTTGGCGAGATTATGCTTCGCCTTGCCGCTCCGGGATACGAGCGGTTTTTGCAGACAAGTAGTTTCAACGCGACATTTGGCG
>JAEEGK010030222.1_pt1 | contig 10754 bp, 10 predicted proteins | sample 8958771 | NCBI WGS metagenome assembly JAEEGK01 (sample SAMN16246547, study PRJNA631951) | gut metagenome | biome: gut microbiome; feature: rumen; material: SC-attached | host: Bos | place: Iran: Karaj | collected 2018-10 | reverse complement strand
TAAGAAACATTAGTTACCTTTTAGAGGAGTAAATTATGAGGGTAACATACATGATGAAGCTGGCGGTAGCGATCTGTGATGAACTGAAGGCGAAAGAATTCGAAATCGGTTATACTGATGTAATAGAAAAGAAAATCGAGGCTTTAACCTTTAGGAAGGATAAGTATGATTACAAAGTTGCTATCTATACTGAACGGAAGGGAGGAACTGAGTATCTCCGCATCGTCGGATCAATGGAGAAACAGCTCTGGTGTATTACTGGAGCTCAGTTAGAACCGTTGCTTGATAATTTACGGTACGGTGATAAGATCGTTATTCAGGGTGAAGGCAATGATAAATTTGCCAAATTCATCCACGAGTACGATATCGAATATGCCACTGTCAATCTTGACAAGAGCGCATCAGTTGCTATTGCCAAGGATATTGTTGGTGACATTATCAGCCCAGCTAGTCGTATCTAAAACAATATAATATTATCATTAATAAATAATGCTCACCGATGTAATGTCGGTGAGTTTTATTTTTGTCAAAGAGGATTAAAGTTATGGAGATATCCAAAGTATTAGCATTAGCAGTATACGTTCGAGATGAATTACTCAATGCTGGTTGCGAAATCACTCGTACGTTTGCGGATGGTAAACAACTATCGCCTGATTCAGTTAGCATTGATTTCTGTAAAGATAACATCAAATACGAAATAGTTTTATTTGGTGACTATATGTTAACTGTCGAAGTAGGTTGCTCTATCATCATTGACAAACTACCAGATGTAAAGAAGTTAACTGAAGAAGATACTATTGTTGTTAGAGATTCTGAATTTGTATTGCATCGACATACATATATAGAATCAGCACGTTATACTGCTGCGTTCAATGGTTCTTCTTTCTTAATAACCAAACCATTGGTTAATGACATTCTTAAACTAAGTGAAATTTAAATAGTAAGGACTAAAGTTATGGAAAAGACGAATGAAATAGATTTAACTATATTGAAAGAATATGTTTGTGCTGAACTTGTGCGTCTCGGATGTACAATTACTCTCATTGAGGTTACCAAATATGAAACATTATCTAGAGGCATACAGCCAATGATGCGAGTGATATTCGACAGAAATAAATCTCATTATTTCACACAAATAGAAAGTATCAGTGATAATGAATGCACTCAATTTGATATTGACGTGTCTGTAGAATGTCCACTTACTGAAGATCAGTTACCACCATTAAATTCACTAAATACTGGTGATGATATTACCATTCACAGATATCCGCGTGATATAAATGCTATCAAAATCAAAAAGCCATTTCCTCCAAAATCGCATCCGGATGATGGATTGATGTTACAATTACGACATAGAGTACGTGATGTGTTCAATTGTAAAAAGCAGGATAATTCTGATGTGGCAGCAGAATTGGTTAAACAGATTTTTGAGATAAGTGAAATTTTAATTAGAAAGGATTGAATTATGGAAGAAACAGATAAAACAATGATGACTATGTTAAAAGAGTATATTCAGGCTGAACTGGAACTTATTGGATGTAAAAATATCAGTATCCTGACTGTACCAATTAAAAATACAGGTTCCACAGACTCAATTGAAAAGACGAGTTCCGCGGAAATTGTTCACGCACTACATCTAGAATTTAGCAAAAATTCTGATTTTTATGATGTTCTGGTAACTAAATGTATCGATCAAAATTGGAACGATCGGTTGTGTGTGAAGGTGCGGGCTCCACGTATCTTTCATGACAATGAGATGATACCGTTAAGCTCGTTGAATATTCATGATACTCTTACAGTTTTTAAAGACTGGGGCGACAGTACTGCGGTGAAATTAGTGCATAACGTATCTGGTTCAATTAACTGTAAAACACCATGCGATATGAACGCCGCTGCTGAATTAGTAACACACATTTTTGAAATAAGTAAACTATAAATAGGAGAAGATTAAAATGGAAGAGACGATTGAAACAGAATTAAATAAAGTTAAAGAGTATCTTTATGATGAACTCAAACGTATTGAATGTAACTGTATCAATATCATAACTTTGCCAGATGGAACACAGGAATATCCCATTAGTAGTAATAGAGACCCAGCAATACAGCTAGATTTTACCAAAGATGGTGATAGGTATATCGTTATAATAACTAAATATATCGATGGGGAATGTTACTATCGATTGAATATGAAAGTAGAACTAACACGTACTTTTAATGAGAGGGAAATGATACTGTTAAGTTCGTTGAGTGTTCAGGATACACTTACTGTTATTAAACAATCTGAAGAAGACGGTACTGAGTTGCGATTAGTGCATAGAGTGTATGATTCATTTACCTGTAAAGCACCGTGCGATGTTAACGTAGCTACTGAAATAATTAAACATATTTTCGAAATAAGTAAAATTTAATACAAACCTAAATAGGAGGGTTACTATGGCTGACATAACAATAACTGAATTACGTAAAATAGCGAAAGACCATCTCGAGAAATATAAAAAGTGTTATGACGCAATTGACAAAGCTGTGTCAGCTATCTCAGCACGAGAAGACTGCAATGGTGTTGTTAAAGCTCAGTGTCATCTAACAGAATCATGTGCTCCTGTTAGTGGTGATAATATAATATCGTGTACTTTTGATGGTGAAGTTCCTTCAGTATCAGATGTACTTAAACTCGATTTTGGTTTTCTTATGACAACAAAACCATCATGGATGACAGTACGTTATATGTACAAGAAACATCGCTATTTCAATAAATTGAAACTAGAGCACTATGTTGCTAATATGAACGATGAGAATAATAAACTCATATTGCAATATGATGCAGTAGAAGAACAAGTTCTAATGGTTGAAGATAAAACTATGGATATTTCCGTTGGAATAGATGATTACATAGTAGATGGTAAAGTAACATCAGACGATATGGCTGAAATAATTTACACAAATGCTACAAAATTAATCTAAAAAGATTTCCTTAATCACAAAACAAAAACAGGAACCATAGCCAGCCCCCGTAATAGGGGCTGACTATTTTCTTTTTTGTTTAAACTATGCTAGTTTAATTAACCCTGGAATTCATCTGAAGGCTGAGGCAGCTTAGATGAAGTAGGGTTGGTTACCTGGAACATATCAATGAACTGATCTAAATGATGAACATCTAAGTACAGACCCATTGGGTTAGTAGGAATAACCATAGAACGAGTATTAGAGAATACACGTTTGTTAACAGCATTGTCGAGCTGTGGGTTATAGTGAGCTACGAATGTACCGAAGTCCCAGTTATGACCGAAGTTCAAGAAGTCTTCAGGAGCGTTCTCACGATAAGGAATCATAACGATCTTATCACGCATGTAGTTGAATGTGCAAGTTACGCAATCAAGAATAGTTCCGTTAGGGAGAACTCTTCTGTATTCAACATTACCACCGTCGGTTGGGTTCTCAGTATTCAGATGATTGTGAATATGAGGAATGCTGAACAGGTTCTCAAGAATTACACTTGAAGTAAATACCTTGAACATTGGTTTTTCACCTGCATTCAACTGATGCTTGTAGAAGGAGTTCTGGTAAATCAGAGAGATCAGATTCATCAGTTCCCATTCAACGTACTGACGAATATCACCTAAGATATCGCTAGAACGAATTGAATCTACATTAGCTAAATCAATAGTATTCAGGTATACTACAGGACGTACTAACTGAGAAGCAACATACTGGAATCCGATCTTGTCGAGACGTTCACGGAAATCAGGAGCAGCATTTTCTTCTCTAGTTACATCGTATACGTGTAACAGCTCACGGATGATAACATCAATACCACGGTGATCCTGACCCAGAGAAGTAGCTTCAGTTACTAAGCTCATTAAGAACTCAGGTAATTCTTCTTCAAATGAGTAGTCAACGAGAATGTTTCTACCATTGGAGATTTCGAAGTCATAGGTCTTGATGTGGTTTCTGATAGCCAGGTTGGACTTACGTAAGTTTTCTTCTGAGTACTTAGCATCAACACTATAAGCAACTAAGCTCATAGAGATAGAGCTTGCTAATTCAGCAACAGCAGGATCAACTTCACCACCTACTAAGCTAACAGCTTTCCAATCTACAGAACCGATACCCTGAACATCAGATCTCTTCAGGTTGATAGAAGTACCGTTAACGATAGTTAAACGAATAACATCGGTATCAGTACAATCAGCCAGAATAGCACTATCAGCACCAGTTGTGGTCTTGGTGTTCTTGTCCAGCTTATAAGTATAAGTGAACATAGCCTGACGCATACCAGAATCAGTTGCGTTAGGAGTCATCTGTAATCTAGCACCATTTACTTTGTCTACAGGGATTTCGATAACTTCTTTATCTGATCCTTTAGAAATTTCAACGATAACAGATTTAACGATTACGTTTTCAGATACCAGATCGGTATAGTTGTAATGAGTCTTACCTAACTGACCAGGTTCAACACTTAAGTCAAACAGGTTAGCGCGAGGACCATACTTAACATAACCATCAGCATACAGAACACCTTCAGTATCATTAGCTACCTTAGGAATGATAGGCTGTAAGATGTTAGATACTGACTTAGGATCAGCATACAGTTCAATGAATGGGATGATGTGATCGCCCCAATCACGAACATTGTGATCGTCATCGTTAGACTTAAGCATGTCGTATACTTCAGCATATGGAACTACATATTTAACATATGGACATGTAGCTGTACGACGATGCATAATTCTATCCAGTAAGCCTCTATGGGACTGTAACAGAGTAACAGTTAAAGAAGCACGAATATCTGGTAATACCTTATCAATATTAGCACCGAATGCTTCAACAGAAGGCATACCAATGTTGTTAGCCATAGCTACTAACTCAGGAGCAAATACTGCCTGGGTGTTGTTGCTAATAGACTGTAACAACTGTTTGTCATTTGAGTGACGAGAGAAATGCTGGTGACGGAAAGCCTCGTTATTACCAGCACAAGCTTTTACCTTAGCTAAGAACACAGCGATAGCTTCTTTGGCATCAGCTTTAATTTCTTCAGGAGCTTCTTCAGCAACCCCTTCTTCATTTTCAGTAGCAGTGGCTTCTTCAGCTAACTGTGAAATATCTCCATCATCTACACCTTCAACAGCACCAGTGTCGTCATTGAAAGCTTCCAGAGAAACGATAGTACCGAATTTATCGGTTGAAACGCCTGGATTGAGAAGATGATGGTTGCTTAAGAAGTCACAAACTAAATTGTAAACTTTCTGACAAGTTCTAACTTGTGCACTTGACATTGATCTGTCATGGTTGATGTCACCCATCATTTCCTTGTAGATTTCATCAACGCTTTTATTTTTGTTTAAATTACGCATCTTACGAAAGACCTCATTACTTAATTATTTTACTTTAAACATTTGAAATTCTTAATGATACTCTAGTCAGAAAATCTCTTAGACAAGCAATACTTGCTAAGTATAACCATCTTGACCTCCAACGTTTTAACATTAGTAAGTCATTAGGCATAGCGTTTTCTGGTGGATTCTTTAATATAGAAGCAATACGTCTAGATACTGTTTCACGATAGATGTAATCACTCATTGAATCAGTAGGGTTAGCTAATTCTAATAACATCTTTCCCGGATCAATTTGGGGGCGGACTTTCTCTGCAGATTGGTCCTTTTTCTCCGGTTCAGGAGTAGTAGTTTCAGCAGTATCGGTAGACCCTTCATCAGGAGTAGTTTCAGTATCATCACCAGTATCTGCGGACGTATCATCATTGGATGTTTCTGTATCAGTATCTTCGCCAGTTGAATCGTTTTCATTATCAGATTCGTCTGAGTCCTGATCTTTTTCATCCATAGCTTCTAGTCCAGCTTCTATTTTATCAGGTAAGAATTCCGCGAATACACTACCACGGAAAGCTAATGCTTCAGTGGCTGAAACAACAGTGATTGGCTTTTTAAAGTAGTTAACGAGATCGGAGTTTTCTCCTATTCTTGCAAGCAACTCTCCGAAAAGTTCGCCGTCAATATTAGACTGTAATTGACCTTTGAGAATCATATCTCTTAAAGTCTCAATCCATACTGATCGATCTTCACACTTATCATTCCCTGCATAATTAGTAGTGAAGGAACTTCCAGTAACCATATCGAAACAAACATCAACGAATTTAGCGCCTGATGCTGTCATAACATATCGACTGTGATCAATACTAAAGTTAGCAATAATCGCGATAAGTTTGTCTATGGTGTATTCAGACAAATCATATCTACTAAGTAGACAAGATAATCCACACGTTCCACCAGGTTTGAAATACATCTTATTAATAGCAATAGGAGTTAGAGTAATAAGTATTCTCTGTTCAACTACTTTATTAATTTGATGTGCACCATACACTGTAGTAACTTGTGGATAATACAGAGCAGTATCATACATAATACCCTCTGGATATTCTTCGGCATTGTACCAGCCAATAACCATGTTGTACCATATATCAAAGAACACTTTGGTCATTGAGGCTGTATACAAATTTCCATAATACGTTTGAGTATTTTCTTTACTGAAAATAGCAAGTAAACCTTCATAATTGCACGTTACTTTAGACGGAGCTTCAGTTAAATACAGTAACGATTTAATTGCAGTCATTCCTATATCGTATAAAGCATTCTCAACTTGATTAGTTGTATTTATACGAGTCTTGAGATATCTATAATAAGTAGTAACAGTTTTATCTAAATCAGTAGTGATGATGGATGTACCACAAACAATTCTAAGATAACTAGAATACATTGCTTGTTCTAATACTACTTTCATTTTATCGAAATCACTCAATCCATCTAGAATGAATCTGCGTAGATCATGAGTACCATTATCGGTATTATTGATCAATACGTGAGTAGGAAAAATGTTCATATAGGATTAGTCCTTTAAGTTTTAAATTGCAATTTAAATTGAACCTCTTAATCAGGATTCATTCCATGATAAATTTCAAGTAACTCTCTGGAGCTTGTTTTTAAAAAATTCAGTACTAACATCAAATAGTTATAAATAAGAGAGCAAAAGAGAATTCAACCACGATGTCTAATTTAAATGAAGAAACTTTAGCTGATACATTATTTTTACTATTAAGAAAGAATGATCAATCAACTAGAGATCTAGCAAAACAAATATTAGAAATACATGAAAAGGCATTGAGAATTAATAGTCTTGTTAATCAAGAACGATATAAATTTTATCTCGATGTTATTAAACGTATTTTAGATAGTAGTATCACTATCAATGATCAGGCTTCAATGGAATCATTTCTAGTAAAAATTAAATCTATGAAAGTTATTCAAGATGATCCTGAAATGTTTAGTTCTATTCGTAGAATAGTTACCGATCAATCTACAACTTCAGATTCGATAGATTTTACTTACAAGAAATTATACAGATGGGTAATAATTGAAAAGAATAACAAATTAGCTAAACAACTATTTGGTATTCTTAATAGAAATCAAGATGGAACTATTCAGTCTCAAGATAGTATTATTAATGATGTAAATAGTGTTCTTGAAACAGCTTTACAATTTAATATGGACTCTATTAATAAGATCAATGGAAATGCTGATGATAATTTAGCACGAGAAGCTGATTTTGATGATCCAGAATCTTTATTAAAAGCATTTAAAGTTCTTAAAGCTACTACTAGAACTAATAGATTTGTTACAGGTCTACAAGGTCTTAACAGAGCTATGGATGGCGGTATAGATTTAGGAGAGAGTTTAGTTATTAATAGTAGAGCTCATAATGCTAAATCGTTAATGTTACTTAAATTTGCTAGATGGATAGTTACATTAAATCACGTAGATTCATCTTTCAAAAATCCTGCATGTGTTTTCTATTCATTAGAAAATGAAACTCCTCAAAATATTAAGAAGTTATTTGAAGAGTTGTGGATTAATGAACATCAAACTGTTCCACCTGAAGATATGGACGATCAGGCTATTGTTACTTATTGTATTAACAAATTTCAAGAACATGGTTGGAAATTTATTATCAGACGTAAAGTAGGTGCTGAATTTGGATTCAATGAATTAGTAATGGAATTCAAAGAATTGGTAAGATTAGGATTCACACCATTGGTTTGTATAATTGACTATGTTAATATGATGAGAAAAGATGGCAACGATCAAACAGGTAACTATTTACAGGTTAGACAGTTGTATACAAATCTATGTAACTTTTTGAAATCTAATCATTGTTGTTTAATAACTGCACATCAGTTAAATCGTAAAGCAGATGAAGCTGTAAGATTAAATCCTGTAGGAGCAGTTAAGAAGTTCAGTGCTGATATGTTAGCAGATAGTACTGACCCACAACGTGAAGTAGATATGGTTATTTATCAGAATAAAGAAATCGATTCACAAAATAGATCTTGGCTTACTTTTAAACTAGATAAACATCGTTATCATGAAACTACTCCTGAGAAAGATAAGTATTTCGCTTATAGATTTGAAGGTGAGTTAGGTATCATGGATGATCTAGGTGCTAAAGATAGAAGTACAACTAATATCTATGCCGTGACAGATGATGAAGAAACTGAAGACTTCAGTTCTACTCCAACGTTCAGTTAAATAACGAATATATATTATTCAAATGGGTTACATATTGTAATTTGTAAAAGGAAGACATATGAAGAAACATGAATTTGATTCCATTCCTGATATAGATACTTTATTAGAGAGAGTTTCTCGTAATAGATTATACTGCAGGAATTATGGAATAACGGTGGAAGATGTTATCAGAATAGCAGTACTTGACGGAGTTAAATATCTGAATCTTACAGGTGAAGATCTCGATGTATTTAATCCATCCGGTAAAGTATCATGTACTATTCCTTATGCAGGAGTAATGCTAGATAAAGATAATCTTCCTGAGTTATTAAAACACCAATGTAAATATCTGAAAATAATAGTACCTTCAGATATAAAGGAGAAATATCCGCGAAGTGATTTTGTTACTAATACAAAACCACGAATCAAGGATGGAGTTACATTGGGAGTTTGTGGAATCAGATATTTAAGATAAAATCAGTTTGGCAAAAGCTCCTTAGCCAGTGTACTCAAAAGAAATGTCCACCTGCCTAACGGCGGGTGGCGTTTCTTTTTTTGAACATTCTATGAATTTCGAAGCTTTTATAGTGAAGGATATTAAAGATGGCTACAGAAAATGCAAATATTCGAATTGCGGAAGTTAACGCACCTAAAGTGGTGTGTGATGAATTAATTTTAAGTGGAACTTCGATTAAACATATAGCTGAAAATTATGAAAGTGCAGATGATACTGCACTTATTAATAAAGGTATGCTAGACTCAGCATTGTTGGATATCAGAACTGCATTGAAATCCATCGATCCTGAAGGTGACTTATTTCAAGATTTAGCAGTTATTTCGTTATCACAGATTGATAGTTATTTCAATAACGCTTATGAATTTGTATTGAATAATTGGGTACTTGCTGAGAATAGTGCTAAATGTCCAGGTGATATTTATGATAACTCATTAACTATTAATAATGCAGCATTCCATCAACCTGGTACATACATGATTACTGTTGAATTTAGTGATGTTCCATCTGGATATGTTGAATTAAGAAAGAATGATTCATGGATAGCTACATTTAGAGGAGTTGGTGAGACTACAGTATCTTTCACTATTGATGATATTAATACTGATGTTATTCAATTAGTAGGTGTTGATATTAATAGAAACGAAACTGTTATTTGTTCAAGATTATCTTTGTACTATGTTACTGATAGATTACAAGAATTTATTAGAGAGAAAATTAAAACTCAAATTAATATAGATGCAAGTAATTTTGTTTCTACTGAAATGTATCAACATGCTCAAGATGAATTTAGAAATAGATTCGAAGCAATGACTACTAGATACTTAGCTGATTTAAGTGCACATGAAGCAGATCCTAATGCTCATAACGTATCTCCTGAATCTATTGGTGCTGCTAGAGCTGATCATACTCATTCTCAGTATGCAACTACTGCTGCTATGAACTCAATCTTAACTGATAGATTAAGAGATTATGCATTAGTAGATCATACTCACGATGAATACTTAACGGTAGATAGAACTACTGAAGTTATTAATGAAGCTATGAGAACTCAGTTAGCTAATATGGTAACTATTCCACCATCTATCATTACTGATGCTCCATTAGGATTATTACCATCTAGATTTAGTCAATTAGATATTACTCCAGCTACAGCTCTTATTTTACCTACATTGATTAATCATGTTAATGATGCTTCTTATGATCCTGCATGTGGTTTAGTAACTACTAATAAAGAAATCTTTATTAATGAAGCACCTAAACTATTTTCTATAGATGATCAATATGCTTCATTACTTCAAGAAGAAATTCAATCTACTGCTACTTTTAGATTACAACTTCATGTTCCTAGAAAAATTTCTTCATATACAATTAGATGTAGAAATGGTAAGTTAACTGATTGGAAAGTATTCTCAGGTAATACTACATTCATTCATAGAGTAACTAATCCAACTAACTATCAACTAATTAATAGTTCATATGTTTGCAGTATTAGTTTCCCTGAACCGATTGTATTTGATTCTATTGCATTTATGATGTTAGATGCAACTGCAGATATTGATGTTAAGATTGAATTTGTATTATCAGATATTACTCAGTCTAATATTCAATTAACTAATGAAAAGTTTGGTGTATGTGTACCAACAGCAGGTGCTAATAGAATAGTT
>JAEEGK010030219.1_pt1 | contig 10754 bp, 8 predicted proteins | sample 8958771 | NCBI WGS metagenome assembly JAEEGK01 (sample SAMN16246547, study PRJNA631951) | gut metagenome | biome: gut microbiome; feature: rumen; material: SC-attached | host: Bos | place: Iran: Karaj | collected 2018-10 | reverse complement strand
ATGTGAGATAGGCGATTGGGGCGTTGCCGTCTGAAAGCGCGGGAATATCGTCCGGATTGGCGGCGATAGTCATGTTGATGTGGAGTTCGCCGCGTTCCGTGGGCGATTCGATGCCAGTTTCGGGCGTGCTGTATTCGTCGCAGGAATAGCGGCATGCCTTGTCCAATGAATAGGTGAAGAAGCCGTTTTGGTTGTCGAAACTGTAGCCGCCGTCCGCCGCGAATCCGAAAGAGCCAGCCGTTGTGTTGCAGACCTTTACGTAACGCTGTCCGGGGACTTGGCCGGATTCGGCGCGTTTCGTTTCGCCGCCTGTGACGTCGTAGATGACGGATTCCGCCTGCGGGAAGCGGAGCTTGAGGCGGGAGGAGCGGTCGTCGCGGATGACGCGTGTATCGAACATGATGTTTGTTTCACCACGGCGCAGGGCGGCGGTCAGTTCGATGCGCGAATGCGCGCCTTTCATTTCGACGAAAAGGATGGCCTTTTCCGGGCCGTTGGCGATGGTCTTGACGCGGGTGACGATCCATACTTCCAGAAGATTCTGGAGATTGAAAGAATCGGGCTCTTCCGCCATGCCGCCCCATGAACCGAACTTGTCTTCATAACGTGCTATGGAGACGGGCAGTGTCTTGCCGTCGGGCATGGTGATGGTCATATTGTATTCGCCTGGAACGGCTTTGAAGGAGACGAGGCCATTGGAGATGGAACAATCGTCGGCGGTGGCGGGATGGTCGTCGCATGGCGGCGCGAGTTGCGGTTGTTTGACGTAACCTGCTGTATAGACGGCCCATCCGAAGGCCGGAATCTTGGCGGGGAAGACGAGACGCTTCCGCCAGACGCAGCCTGGCATGGAGCGATGTTCCGTATGAAGCTCTTGGAAACGGACTGGCTTGCCATCCGCATCGCGCAGTTCGACGATTTGATCTTCATGCGTGACGCCCCACAGCGGACGGTAGTCCAACGAAACTTCCAGTTCGACGAAGCCGTTGTAGGGGCGTGGCGACGGATTGAAGACGATGTAGGGGACGGCTTCCGGCATGTCGCCTTCGACGGCGGGAACTTTAATGGCGACTTGTGCGCAGAGGCGGTTAACGGCCTCGAATTCCGCACGACGCGATGTGTAGGCGACGCCGCCGAGCTCCTCCCGCTGTTCGAAGAGAGCGCTTTCGATGGCGCTGCCGGGGATGATGTCGTGGAAGCAATTGAACAGCATGGAACGCCATGATTCCGTGAAATTCGGTACAGGAGCTTTCATGAAATCGTTGATGATGCGGACGCTGTTTTCCGCGCGGCGGAGCAGATTGGAGCTCTTGCGGAACTCATGCTTGAAGGCGGGAACGGAGGCGTAGCAGCCGCGCAGGCAGAAGTTGAGTTCGCCTGTGAAGGATTCGATCTCCAAACCTGCCGCAAGTTCTTCTTCCAGAGCGGCGAAGAAGGCGTCGAACGTGGAGAATCTTACTTCGACTTCCGGATGCTGTTCACGCCATGCCATGAGATCTTCAACTTGACGGGCCGTCGGTCCGCCGCCATGGTCGCCAAGGCCGAAACCCATGGCGATATTGATGCGTTTACGGTCTTTGACGCGTTCCAATGCGCCGTCGAGTTCGGGAATGACGGCCGGACGTTCGCAACCATACCAATTTGAGTTGAAACGTGCGGAGAGAATGGATGAACCGCCATGGCCGATCCAACGGAAAACGTCATCCTTCAACGGGAAAAGATGGTTGTTTGGACGTGTGAAGGAAAAGTATTTAAATCCCGATGCCGCATAGATTTCCGGCATACCTGCGCTATGCCCGAACGGATCCGCCGCCCATGCGACAAGTGGTTCAATGCCAAGCTCTTGCTTGAAATATTCGCGGCCGACGGAGAACTGGCGGAGGAAATCAATCGTGTCCGGCATGTTCTGATCTGGCTGGATCCATCCGCCGCCGACGGCGCACCACCGTTTGGCCGCCATGAGCTCTTTGATTCGCGCAAAAAGGCCTGGATCGGTCTTCTGGATGTGATTGTAGATGGAAGCTTCGCCGCGGTTGAACGTGAGTTCGGGGAAGCGGTCCATGAGTTTGACGATGGTGCTGCAAGTCTTGATGCCTTCGTTGAGGCCTTCATGCTGGTTCCAGAACCAGACGGGATCGAGATGCGCGTTCGGCAGGATGTGGAAGATTTTTTTCATGGCTGGAATGGTGTTGGTTATGGTGATGGAAATTTTGAAGACAAACTAAAACTATATTCGTTTACCTGTGAAAATGCAAAAAGCGGGAGGGATTTTCATGGGAGATTGTTGACAGTTGGCGGCATTGCATTATTGTTGAAGAGTGGAATTCATGGTGGATTATTATAATAAGGAAAAGCAAAATGGCCGGATTATATCTGAACGAAGACGATTCCAATTTCTATATGTCCTTTGCGGACAAGGATATGACGCGTGAAGGGCTGGAGAAATTCATTCGCGGATACATGCGCGGACAGGTCGGGGCGATTGTCCTGAACGCGAACGCGCAACGTGCGTCGTATGACAGCCATGTCATTGAACCGATTTGGAGCGGTGTGGAAAAGGATGAAGACGGCAGGCCGTCGTTCCGCGGCAAGACGCTCGGTCCGACGTTCCAATCGTGGACGACGAATGCGCGGCTTCTTCATGAACGTGGTCTGAATCCATACAAGATATGGCTGGATATCATTCGCAGTGAAGGACTTGAGGGATGGATCTCATGCCGCATGAACGACTTGCACAGCGTCGATGATGAAAACAACGTCATGCATGACGCCTTCTGGCGGGAACATCCCGAATACCGTCGTGCACCGTATTTCGGTGACTGGTTCGGACGCGCCTTGGATTATGGTTTCTCTGCAGTTCGCGACTACCGTATGGCGTTGATAGCAGAGTATTTGGAGCTTTTCGAATGCGATGGAATCGAATTGGATTGGCTGCGTTTTCCCGTCTGTCTGAAGCCTGGTTGCGAGATTGAAGACGCGGAGGCGGTGACGGATATCGTCCGCAGGACGCGCAAGTTGGCGGATGCGAAGGGTGAAGAACGTCATTGCAGGATAAAAGTAGGTGTTCGTGTTCCCTCGCGGCCAGACGATGCGCGGCGGCTTGGCTACGATGTGTTGGCATGGTCGAAGGAAGGCCTGATCGATTCCGTGACGGTGAGCAACTTCTGGCCGACGACAGATTCGGACATGCCAGTGGAAGTGTGGCGTGGGTTGCTGCGCGATGACATTGAGTTGAATGCGGGGCTGGACATCAACATCGGCGCCTATCCAGGCGCGACGACGATTCCATGCTCGGCGGCGATGACGGCCGGTTTTGCGGCGGAATATCTGCATCGCGGCGTTGATCATGTGTATTTGTTCAACTACATGACCGGTCTGACGGGCATGTCCAATCCGAAGGAATTTGCGGAAGTTTTGGAGAAATGCGGTGAGAAGGAAAGCGTGTATGAAATGACGCGCCGCCATGTCGTGACATACACGACGCCGCGTCCCGTCGGTGTACCGACGGATGCCGCGTTGCCGCGCAGGCTTGGCGGCGGTTGGCAGAGTTTCCGCGTAAATATCGGCGGCGGAACGAATTGCCGCGCAGGCTATGCAGTCATCGGTCTGAAAGAACCGTTGGCGGAAGGACAGACGTTGTCCGTGAAGGCCAATGGTGTGGACTGTCTGGAAACGGAAGAGACGTTCAATCTGGAATTTCCGCCACATGTGGCGGCGACGGTTGTCCGCCAGATTCCGATGCGTGAATTGCATGATGGCGACAACGTCCTCTCCATCCGCCTCGACGGCGGTGAAACAACCGCCGTGTGGTGCGAAATCTATTTGCCGTAGCGGTCACGCGGGAGCGTGACCCTCCCTAATCATCTTTATGGCTTCCGCCGCAAGGCGGAGGCCGAACAACGCAGGCAGATAGGATATGGTGCCCAATGGTTTCCGTTCGCCTGGATTTTCGGCTTCGTCCGCATGGTAACCGCCGTTCTGCAACACCGATGGAAGCTCCGGTGAGAAGCAGACTTTCAGCCCTTTCGTGATGCCTTCCTTGTGTAGCGCCTTTCGCATGAGTTTCGCTAATGGACAACCGTAAGTCTTTGATATGTCCGTGATTTCGACCGTCGCTGGATTGATTTTGTTGGCGGAACCCATGCTGGAGAGAATCGGAATGCTGTGGCGGATGCAATGGAGAATGGCGGCGAATTTCGGCTTCCGTTCATCGATGGCGTCGATGACGCAAGACCAATTATTGTCCAATAGTTCGGGCAGATTTTCAGGCGTCAGATGGAGGTTCAGCGGTGTAACGTCCGCCTCAGGATTGATGTCGTGGATGCGTTCCGTCATGACGTCTGTTTTCAACCGTCCAATTGTGCTATGGAGGGCGTGGACTTGTCGATTGATATTGGACGGTTTCACAGTGTCGCAATCGACGAGTGTGAGATGTCCAACTGCCGTTCGCGCAAGCGTTTCCGCAACCCATGAACCGACGCCTCCCACGCCGAGTAGCAGGACTCGCGCATCGCGGAGTTTGGCAATATCTTCTTTACCAATTAATAATTCTAGTCTAGAGAATGGCATTTTTTATTCTGGAGAGACGGGATATTAGTCATCTTGCAAGATGGTAAGTCGCCACGGCGATGGCGCTCATGATGCCGAGGCTTTCGCCAAGGCCGGCGGGAACGATTCGGCAGGCGGCGAGAGCCGATGGAAGTGCTTCTTTCTTAAGCTCTTCTATCATGGAGGCTTCCAGCCATTGCCCGGAGCGTGTGTAGATGCTGCCTAACACAATGACTTCCGGATTGAAGCAATCGATGATGATGGCCAATGCCTTGCCAAGATAGCGACCGCTTTCACGCAGGACGTTGATAGCCTGTGGCATGCCGTTGGCGGCGGCCATGGCGACGTCTTTCGCCGTGGGATGCGGGATGCCCGGCAGTCTGTTTTGAGCCAGTTGGGCGATGCCGCCGCCGCTGCAAAAGCCTTCAAAAGATCCTGCTTTGCCGTAGCCGACGGGGCCTGTTGGAGCGAGGCGGATGTGGCCGACTTCGCCTGCGTCGCCACTAGCGCCTTCGTAGAGCTGTCCGTTGAGGATGAGGCCGCCGCCCATGCCTGTCCCATGCGTCAGATAGACCATGTGGCGTGCGCCTTTACCCGCTCCAAACTGCCATTCGGCGAGAGCGCAGGCGTTCGCGTCGTTCATTAGATATCCTGTTCCGCCAAAACGACTTGTGAGTTCATTGACGATTTCGATATGGTCCCATCCAGGCAGGTTTGGTGGCGAAAGGACGACGCCTTTCGCGGAATCGAGCGGGCCGCCGCAGGCGATTCCAAAGACGGGGCTGTCGCCAGGCCTGAGGGAATCGACGATGGCGTAGATTTCGGCGAGCGTCGCATGGACGTTCGTGGTGGCGAATTGGATAGGTTCTGACAGGATTTGTCCTGTCATGTCAGCTTTGGCGAGCGTGCATTTTGTGCCGCCTATGTCGATTCCGATGATGTCGGGCATGGAAAACCTCTGTTGTTTTTGTCCAAAGAATCAAATTATCCATTATATTAATGAAACAATCGGTGTGTGATTTTCAACTAAACGGAGCAAATAAAAATGTCAAAAAAGATTGCCTTGGCGACGGGAAACCGCCACAAGTTGGAAGAAGTTCGTGCGATTTTGGCACCGTTGGGCTATGAAGTGTTGTCGTCGGATGATTTCGGCGGCCTGCCGGACGTCGTGGAAGATGGCATGACGTTCAAAGAGAACGCTTTGAAAAAGGCTCGCGTTTGCGCGAAGGCGTGGAATTGTACGGTTTTGGCGGACGATACAGGCTTGGAAGTAAAGGCGTTAAATGGCGAGCCTGGCGTTCATTCCGCCCGCTACGTGGCGGAGCATGATTTCGCCGCAAATTTGAAGGCTGTTTTGAAGAAGATAGAAGGCGCGGCGGATCGCAGTGCACGGTTCGTGACAGTTCTTGCGTTGGTTTCGCCAGATGGCGTTGAAAAAACGGCGGAAGGTGAAGTTCGTGGAACGATGGCGACGGAGCCGCATGGCGAAGGCGGCTTCGGCTATGATCCTGCCTTCATTCCAGAAGGTTATGACAAGACATTCGGCGAACTGCCCGCCGCCGTAAAAAACAGCATGTCCCATAGGGCGCGGGCGTTGCAAAACGCCATTAAGGCTGGCATCATTTGATGCCTGCCGCTTATGGCTGGGAGGGTCACGCTCCAGCGTGACCGGACGCACAGGAGTACGTCCCTCCCGCTTGACTAACCATACCTTTAAATATATATTAATAATACGTGTGTCTTTGTTTTTTCATGATTCAAACACAGGTATCAACAACCAAAAGGAAACGTACCATGAGTCAGATTTCTCCGTTGCAGGCGGCACGTGCCACCTATCAGCCCAAACTTCCGTCCGTTCTGAATGAATCCGGTCCGTTCGCGAAAGCCGTTCTCGGCAAAGCCACGAAATCCGTCGCTGACCAGGCGGCCATCAAGAAACTGTTCCCGGACACCTACGGCCTGCCAGCCGTCAAGTTCGAAAAAGGCGCGAAGCGCAAGGTGAAGGCGCTGAACGTCGCCGTCATTCTGTCCGGTGGCCAGGCTCCTGGCGGACATAACGTCATCGCAGGTCTTTACGACGGTCTGAAGGCGTTGAACGCGCAGTCCAAGCTGTATGGTTTCTTGGGCGGCCCGTCTGGCCTCATCGACAACAAATACATGCTTTTGACCGATGACATCATCAATGCCTACCGCAACACGGGCGGTTTTGACATGATCTGCTCCGGCCGTACGAAACTTGAGAAGCCCGAACAGTTCGACAAAGTCATCGTCAACTGCAAAGCTTTGAACATCAACGCCATCGTCATCATCGGCGGCGATGACTCCAACACGAACGCCTGCGTTTTGGCGCAGTACATGATTGACAAGAAGACCGGCATTCAGGTCATCGGCTGCCCGAAGACCATCGACGGCGATCTGAAGAACGAATGGATCGAAGTCTCCTTCGGTTTCGACACCGCCACGAAGGTCTATTCCGAACTGATCGGCAACATCATGCGTGACGCCAACTCCGCCCGTAAGTACTGGCATTTCATCAAACTGATGGGCCGCTCCGCGTCCCATATCGCTTTGGAATGCGCCCTGCAGACGCATCCGAATGCGTGCATCATCTCCGAAGAAGTTCAGCAGAAGAACATCTCCCTGAACCAGATTGTGTGGGATCTGACGAATCTCGTCATCAAACGCGCTTCCAAGAAGATGAACTTCGGCGTCGTGCTGATTCCCGAAGGCCTCATCGAATTCGTTCCCGAACTGAATCCGCTGATCGCCGAACTGAACGACTCCATGGCGGAAGGCACCGAACTGGGCGACCAGTTCAACGCGCTGCCGGATATGGACGCGAAGATCAAATTCGTTGAAGCGCATCTGAAGGGCGACAATCTCGCCGTCTTCAAACCGTTGCCGACGTTCGTGAAGGCGCAGTTGCTCGGCGACCGCGACCCGCACGGCAATGTTCAGGTCTCCAAGATCGAGACGGAAAAACTGCTCATCGCCATGGTTGAAGCGAACATCAAAGCCTACAACGGCGCGACTGGCAATAACGTGAAGTTCTCCACGCAGGCCCACTTCTTCGGCTATGAAGGCCGTTGCGCGGCTCCGTCGAACTTCGACGCCGACTACTGCTATGCGTTGGGCTACAACGCCTCCGCGTTGATCGCCAACGATCTGACAGGCTACATGTCGTCCGTCCGCAACATCTCCAAGTCCGCGGACAAATGGGAAGCCGGCGGCATCCCGCTGACCATGATGATGAACATGGAACACCGCCACGGCAAAGACGTTCCCGTCATCAAGAAGGCTCTCGTCGAACTGGATGCGAAACCGTTCAAGACCTTCGCCGCCAACCGCGACAAGTGGGCGGAAGAAGTCGATTTCGTCTATCCCGGCCCGATCCAGTATTTCGGCCCCGCCGAAGTCTGCGACCGCACGACGCTGACGCTGCAGCTGGAAAGAGCGTAATATCTTGAATTCTAGGATTCTAGGATTCTAGAAAAATTAAAAACAAAAGGCGCCCGAAGAATGAATCTTCGGGCGCCTGCGTTTTTTCAGAAGAAATCGTTTAGATTTCCACTTCCTGGTTGAGGTCGGAGGACTTGTAGATGGCGTCGAGGACGCGCATCATGATGAGGCCCTGTTCGGGAGTGGCGGGGACTTCGCCTTCGCCGTTGACGGCGGCGATGAACTTGCGGAGTTCGTCCGCGAAGCCGTCGCGCTGCGCATTGTAGTCGAGCTTGATATCGGCGGGGCGGTTGTCGTATTCGGTGAGGAGGACGACATTGGAGCCTTCGAGTTTCACGCCGCCTTTGTCGCCGAGAATCTCGATGCAGTTTTCATCTCTGGCGTTGCAAGCCCATGCGACTTCGAAGGAGAGGGTGGCCTTGTCGCCGAAGCGGATGAGACCGGCAGCGTAGTCATCAACGTCGAACGTGCCGTCCATTTTGGGTGGGCCTGCCCACATGGAGACGTAGTGGTAGTCTTTGATGGGGGAGCCGAACTTGGAGTATGTCTTCGCGGAGACACGGGTTGGATTCCACAGGCCGGTCACATACATGGAGAGGTCGAGAGCATGGACGGAGATGTCGATGATGCCGCCGCCGCCGGAGAGTGCTTTGGTGGTGAACCATCCGCCGAGGCCGGGGATACCGCGGCGGCGGATGAGTTTGACGCGGATCTGATAGACTTCGCCGAGGCGGCCGTCTTCGATCAGCTTCTTGATGATGTCAGCTTCCGTGGATTGACGGCGGACCATGCCGATCTGGAGGACTTTCTTGTTGGCGTCACGGGCGGCGATGACCTGACGGGCGAGATCGGCGTTAAGGCACATGGGCTTTTCGAGCATGACGTTCTTGCCGGCGTTCAGGGCGTCGATGGCGATAGGGGCGTGCATGTTGTTGGGCACGCAGATGGAGACGGCCTCGATTTCGGGGTTCTTCAGCAATTCATGGTAATCTGTGTAAGTAATTGGAACGCCGTGGCGTTTCGCCTTTTCCGCCAGTTTGTCCGGCAGGATGTCGCACAGGGCGACGAGTTCCGCATCGGCCACTTTCTTGTAGGCGTCCGCGTGAACTGAACCGATCGTACCGGCACCGATGATACCGACTTTGATTTTTCTGCTCATCTTCTGACCTTATGTTGTTTTGGGTTGAATGATCCGCCGGAAGTCGGCGGTTTTCATTAATAATGTATATTGTAATATCTGAAAGAAAGTTTTCAATAGCGTATTATTTTCTTTCGCGCGAAATGCGGATGGCGGCGGCGTTGAGGCCCGGACAGGGCAGCGGTTTTACGACCTGCAAGTCAACGCGGCGAACTTTCGGATCTTCCAAGCAGAAGGTGGCGACAGCGCCAGCGAGGGCTTCGATAAGATGGTAGCTCGTGCCTTCTGCAAATTCGATGATTTTCCGGACCAAGTTGCCGTAATCAACGGTTTTGTTCAAATCATCGCTTTTGGCGGCTTCATCGAGATCGAGAAACAGTTCAACGGATATTTTGACGAGGCGGCGTCTCGTGCGTTCTTCAGGATCGCATCCGAGGATGCATGAGACGGTAATGTCTCTGAGGAAAATGGAATCCATGGTCATCCTTTGGTTGGTTGTGTTGCTTTATTGCATGTATCCTGCGCCATAAGCGGTTCAGGGCACGGATAAGGTCTTTTGACAGCGTAGAACGGAAAACGTTTCACAAAATCGTCGTCGGCGTTGCTTGGAATGTAGCGCCAACGGTGGTATGTCCAGAGATATTGTTCCGGATATTGGCGGATGAGCGACTCATTCGCTTTGAGGAGGGCTTGTGCAAGCGATTCGCTGTCTGGATATTCATCCGCTTTTTTCGGTAGCTGGATGAATTGAAATTCGAATTTGCCGTCTGAATTTCGGACGGAGGCACCGACGACGACGGGCAGATGCAACCGCTGGGCGAGCAGGGCGGGAAGCGTGCTCGACGGCGCAGGAAGACCGAAAAAGTCCAAAAAAACGCCGCCATCCGCAGGGCTGAGATTCTGATCGGCCAGAAAACCGACGGAATAGCCTGAACGCAAGGAACCTATGACTTTTCGTGCGGCTCCTGTGCGCGGGATGATGACAAGGCCGTTGTGCTGCCGCGCGTTTTCGATGAGAGTGTTCAGTTTTTTGTTGCGGAACATTTCCGCGACGGCGGCCGCCTTGAAACCGAAGCAGGGGATGGCCTGCCCGAAGATCTCCCAGTTGCCTAAATGTGGCAGGCAGAGGATGATAGCGCTTTCGTCAACGATCTTTCGGATGGATTCGTCTGGCGGAATCGTGCAGGTCTTGACCATTTCCGGATGTTTGAGAACACGGAGAAAATCGATGCCGAAACGGACGGTGTGGACGGCGTTGCGGAAGGCCAGTTCGCGCCGTTCATCGTCCGTCTTTTCTGGAAAAGCAACGGCGAGATTGGCGCGGATGTTCTTGTATGCGTTGATGTTGAGAAGTCTGATGACTTTTGCGACCACATTTGACAATTTGTCCGCTGATGAATCCGAAAGCGAGCCGACGACGGAAACGAGCGGCGGCGTCATCATATTCATGATGGCGTCGGTAATGGCTCTTTTAATGATTTTCGCTTTGGAAGGCATGTCGGTCGGCTTGCATGGACTTGTTCAAAGGAAACGACATTACACAATACAACCAAAGATGGAAAAAGCCAACAAAACAAAATGCGAACAGAGATGTTTTGTGTTGCTGAAA
>JAEEGK010030218.1_pt1 | contig 10754 bp, 9 predicted proteins | sample 8958771 | NCBI WGS metagenome assembly JAEEGK01 (sample SAMN16246547, study PRJNA631951) | gut metagenome | biome: gut microbiome; feature: rumen; material: SC-attached | host: Bos | place: Iran: Karaj | collected 2018-10 | reverse complement strand
CGACGAAGCGGTCGCCCGCGATCTCAGTCTTGGCCTTTCCGTCCACGATCTCGCCGTCGGCGAACAGGATGGCGACGTTCTCCTTGCCGCTGAGGTTCGTCACCTTCGCGGAGACGTAGTCGGCCATCGGAATCAGGTGCAGTTCTTCCACCTTCTCCACCTGCGCGAGGGTACAGAGTTTATTCACGATGCCATCGTGGTCCAGCAGTTCATCCACCAGGCCCGCCTGCAGGAAGTCCTCCGGCGAACCGAGTTTCAGATTGTCGACCACGGCGTTGAAATCCTCGACGGAAATGCCGCGGGCGCCGGCCAGCACGGTGGAAAGGGTCTTCCACATCGAATTGACCATCACCTGGTTCTGCTCGCGGTTCTCGGCCGACGGGGCGTCCTTGACGTACATCTCGCCCGCGGACTTGTACTTGCCGTGGCGGATCAGTTGCACGTTCACGCCCACTTTGTCCAGAATGTCCTTCAGGAACATCATCCGGCCGGACAGGCCCAGTATCGTCGGATTGCCGCCGTGGTAGGAACTCATGTAGATCTTGTCGGCCGCCGAGGCCAGGTAGTACGAACCGTTGCCGGGATTCTCGGTCCAGGCGACCACGGCCTTCCCGCTCTCCCGGAACTTCGTCAGGGCGATTCTCAGTTCCTCCATCGAGGACACGCCGCCGGAAGCCGCGTCCGGGCGGAGGAGGATGTATTTGACGGCCGGGTCGGAAGCGGCCAGGTCGATGGCCTGCACGGCGTCCCAGAGGCCGACGGTCGGGCCGCCGGCGGACAGTCCGAGCAGCGAGACGCTCGGGCTGAAGGACTCGTCCATCGTCTGCTCGCCCAGCGTGAACTGCTCCATGTCGATGTCCAGCACGCCTTCGCGCGGGAGGACCGTCTTGCTGCTGCCGAGACTCATCGCGCCGACCATCGCGAACAGCAGGAAAAAGCCGACGAGCTGCATCACGATGAACGCGCAGATCACGGCCAGCATCATTTTGACAAAATCTTTCATCTCATTGAATTCTTTATGAATAACAAATATAGACAAATTTCCGCGAAATAGCGTATCTTTGCATTCCTATCCGAAAAGACCATGGCACAGAAACCGTCCATCCCCAAGGGAACCCGTGACTTCGGCCAGCGCGAGATGGCCGAGCGCAACTATATCTTCGACACCATCCGGAGCGTGTTCCGGACCTATGGCTACCAGCAGATCGAAACGCCCGCGATGGAGAACCTCTCCACGCTCCTGGGCAAGTACGGCGACGAGGGCGACAAGCTCCTGTTCCGCATCCAGAACAGCGGCGAGAAGGCCGAGCTGCCGCCCGAGAAGGGCCTGCGGTACGACCTGACGGTCCCGTTCGCCCGCTACGTGGTCCAGCACCAGAACGAGATCTCGTTCCCGTTCAAGCGGTACCAGATCCAGCCCGTCTGGCGGGCGGACCGGCCGCAGAAGGGCCGCTACCGCGAGTTCTACCAGTGCGACGTGGACGTGATCGGCTCCACCTCGCAGGTCAATGAGCTCGAGCTGGTGGAGATGGTGGACCGCGTGTTCACCCTCCTGGGCATCCGCGTGGGCATCAAGATCAACAACCGCAAGGTTCTCACCGGCCTCGCGGAGATCTGCGGCTTCCCGGAGCGGGTGGTGGACATCACCGTCGCCATCGACAAGCTGGACAAGATCGGGCTCGAGAGCGTCGAGGCCGAGATGCTGGAGAAGGGCCTGACGGCCGACGCCGTCGCCGTCCTGCGGCCCGTCCTCCTGCTCTCCGGCACCACTTCCGAAAAACTGGCCACCATGCGCGGCCTGTTCAACGGCGGCTCCGCCTCCGGCCTGGTTTCCGCCACCGGCCTCAAGGGCCTGGACGAGCTCGAGGAGCTGTTCGGCTTCATCGGCACGGCCGGCGTGTCGCAGCCCGTGGAGATCGACCTTTCCCTCGCCCGCGGCCTCAACTACTACACCGGCGCGATCTTCGAGGTGAAGGCGCTGGACTTCCCCATCGGCAGCATCTGCGGCGGCGGCCGCTACGACAACCTCACCGGCATCTTCGGCCTCCCGAACGTCTCCGGCGTGGGCATCTCCTTCGGCGCGGACCGCATCTATGACGTCCTCAAGGGCCTGGACAAGTTCCCCGCCGATCTGGGCAGTTCGACGCGGCTCCTGTTCGCGGTGATGGGCGCCGAGGAACTGCGGTATGTCCTGCCGCTGGCGAAGGCCCTCCGCGAAGCCGGCGTCTCCGTCGAAGTCTACCCCGAACCGGGCAAGCTCAAGAAGCAGTTCGACTACGCCGCCAAGAAGGCCATCCCCTTCATCTCCATCAACGGCACCTCCGAAATCGAGGCCGCCACGGTGAATCTGAAGAACCTCGAAACCGGCGACCAGCAGGCCTTCCCGGCCGCTGAAATGGACAAAATCCTGGAATTCCTGCGCTGACGTCATTCCGGGCTTAACCCGGAATCTCAAAAAAATTTTGGAATTTCAAAAAAAGTCCCTACCTTTGCATTCCACATCGCGGAGTAGAGCAGTCGGTAGCTCGTCGGGCTCATAACCCGGAGGTCGTAGGTTCGAGTCCTGCCTCCGCTACTACTTAAAAACGCTAACTGATTTATAATTAATCGGTTAGCGTTTTTCTTTTGAGAGAAGCAGCTATCAATACTCTATCGTCTCCGGATAGGTCTTAAAATCGGGGTCGGCCTTCCCTATACGTCTGCTGATAAGACGAACATTGTTAGGGCTTCGGAAACGATAGGTTCTATAACAATGATATCGATAGTGAGTCAGATCACAATCTGGCTCTTGCATCGGATCTTCATAATGGTACATATGTTCAAATGCCTCCCAAGGTTCTAAAACTGACATATTGATAACCTTGGATGGATCCCAATCAGACTCCACAAGTACGTGTTTTTTCCCGTAGCGATAGAGTCCTATCCAGTTCGGGGATATGAACATTACAGAATCAACGACCTCTGGAGGTGGGAGCGTATTGTGATCGTCAAACAGAGTGACAAATAGGCTATCATCTAACTCTATGCTCGTCGTGTCTATCTCAAATGTGCTATACTCCCATAAGGCAGCATTGGCACTGAAACGAATCAAAGAATCCTGGCCCTCCAGCCAGAAACTAACGGCATACAATGAAGGGGCACCGTAGGAGTTGGGTATACTGTCGATTCTTTCCAAAAAACTCTGAAGCGAATCTTGGATAGCGGCATCCTTGAAAAGCGGGTTGACAACCTGCTTGGAATGGCAAGCGCTCAAGGATAGCAATATCAAGCAAATAAATAAGGCTCTATTACTCATAAGCATTCATTGACATATTGATTACGGTTTAATCAACCAGCATGATGCCAGAAGAATAAGAAGACCACATCCAAACAATACACAATATAGAGGGTTGTCACCGCCAAAGAAAACAGCCCAGGCAATGAACATCAGAAGAAACGCCAAGGATAGCAAAATGAAACCTCCAAAAACCACTCTTCTTAAAATGACATTCCTGGGGAACACCCAGAGCAGGACCAACAAAAGCAAAATGAATCCCGCCAAGCCAAAAGGGAGAATACCCCACCCGCCGATTCCGAAGCAAGAAGCGGCTTGAAGAGCCCATAAGATGGTAAATAGTATTTGCTTTGCTCTTGGTCTCACCTTGTAGAGATGTGGATGTCTTTCCCTTCAACGGTAATATCCGTGATTCTCTTGGGATTGATTCCCCACTGTTTCTTAATCTGTCTTTTTAGCACAGCATTATCTAATAAACACCCCAATTCTATCCCGCGATGCCTCTTTTTTGGTTTTCCATTTAGGAAGAAGGTCTTGATTGCACTATCTTTCTTGGTAGTAATGATAAATGTGTCTTTGGGGTGATTTGGATAGATATTATGAGCGGACCATTCTTCTCTTTTAATTAGAACGACATCATCAATATCCTCCTTGTTGATAAAAGGATTTGCTTTTAAAAAACAATCAAGTGCCTCAGAGGAATCAAATCGTTCCCGAGATGTGTTTTCGAGCCACCAAAAGACACCATCAACAACGAATCCGATGTCTCCGTAATGATGGGTCAATATCCACTCTTGCAATCCAACGGCATCCGCTCGTACCTCATTCAGCCAATCTGCTCCGTAGTTCTCATCTAACCAAGAAAAGATGGTGGAATTATACTCCTTCATCTCTTCGTCCGAACATTCGGCGATGCATCCAAACTCATTATAACCAATACCATAATGCTCTTTGAACACCTCATCACTTTGATAGACGGTAGGTGATATGCCACTATACAAGATTAAGTCGGCATTGCCTTCTGCCAAATCTGTTATAGCGGATTCTGCGGAATACTCTCGAATCTGAGCTCCTACGACATCCGTTATAGTAGCCAACGATAAACAAAGGAATAGCCGAACAACAATCTTATTCATTGTGAGTATTATCAAGGTCTTCCAATAAAAAGACCACAATTCATTTTATCCGTTTCAAAACGGTATCACCCATTTTTAATTTGTTTTTACTCAATACCTGTATCTCAAGAGTTCCTTCGATTAGACCTCCTGACATCAATGCTTTTTCAATATCACTCAAAACAGGATTCTTATTAAATCTAAGTTCTATAACTCCGTCGTCACGCATAGTCCATTCGCCTCGGCCCATATATCTAGACAAATCAAAAGATTTTTCTAACGAACAGGTATAATCCGAATTCAATTCCAACAATACGTAATAAGCTATCGGATTTCTACGATGCTTTCCACCCTCAACTCCATCAAATCTACCGCAAAAAGAAGGATCAGGTTTCGTCGCTTTGATAGGAGCGGCCTCCGGAGTCGTGACGAGCGTCGGAGGCTTCACCCTGCTACGAGGTGTGGGGGAAGCAGGATCCATTATGACAACGTCATCCAATAACGTCACTGCTTTCAATACAACATCAGGATTCATTGGGAACGCACTTTCCGGAGAAAAGGTCAAGACAACTCCTTCATAGCCTAGACAGTCGTAATGAATCTCGACGGTTTTGTCATTAGGAATGGATAACGAGTAATGCCCTAATGAATCGGTAACCGTACCTTTCGTTTCGGAAATATAAACAACGCATTCGTACAGCGGCATGCCCTCTTCATCGGTAACAGTTCCTTTGAGTGAAAAAGCCGTCTGAGCAGATAACGACGCCAAGCTCAATAATAGAGCGACTATCACAGATATGAAGTGATAACTTCTCATCAAATTGATTATTTCGTCTTTCTTTGGAGCCTTGATGTTTTATCGGCCTAAATATAGCGATTATCTTTCAATAGACTTATACTGTTCAATCACTTTCCCAACCCGATACCCAAACTTCACTCAGCTATTAACCGGTTCGACAAGGCCCAAAAGCATCAATTCAGACCAAAACACTAAGAACCTTATTATCAAAGCAATACAGGAATACACCACAAACGAGATGAAGTCCTTTTTCGAACCCCCATTTCCCACAGTTTTTGACGCTTATCTCTCTGAACCCTCCATTTCTGTCATATTCTCACTTCCTTGATTTTCAATATATTGCGCAAAACTTTCAACCTTCCGGATGTCTTCCAGAAGGTTCGAGATTTTAGGTGTTTGGTCTACACAGAAAATAAGTCAGCCTCCTCGGCTGACTTATTTGTTTGATTATCAGAGAATTGCGATTCTGTGAAAAGTTCGAGATTTTGAGAATCCGTTTTTTATCTACTAGTTAAAAAATCCTCGAACCAGCAGGTCGCCATAAAAACAAAGATAGGCAGGGTTATGTCCAAAGTGAGTACAAATAAAGCAGGACCTCACCGGAGTGAAGTCCTGCCATTTTGAAAATGATCCTTCTAGTCGCAGACGGGACGGACCGAGAAACCTTTATAACGTTCATCCCAATGGTTATAGGAATAGCCATCCACCCAGAAGTACAAATCATACGCGTTGTCCGCCATGCCCGTATTGACATCAGAAGACCAGTAGTAACCATAGATACCACCATAGCCGACATAGCCTTCCTCTCCATACTTGTACCCGGCTGCGGGAAGGAAAATGCTATGACCTTCATACCCTGCTATCTTACTCGTTACAATCATACCTTTGACTCCCGTACCGTTATAATCTGATGTCCTGGTCCAAGTGAAACTATTGGAATCATTCAACGTTATCCACTCCACATTAGTCGGCATACGCCAACCCCCTCCCCAATTCATCGCTGCGGCATCATCCATAGCCCAGAGCCTTGTATAGTTGCTAGCAGAATACTTATAGAATATCCTGTCAAAATAATTATCCCATATATAAGAGTTCTTGGGATCTGCATCACCCCATGCAAAATAGTCCCCGTAGTCCCAAGGGTTTTCAGCTCCGACATTACAGGTTGCCCATTTCAAGCCGTCACCCATCTCTACGTATTCGTGGAAGGAGATGTGGGTCTTAGGTCGAACCGGACGGATGGACAAGCCTTGACCAATCGTTCCAATTCCGAATATATCACAGTGAACTACAGATGTGGATGTGTAATAGCTTAGAGTCATACCGATAGCTTTTGGATCATCTGTGGATTTGGTCGAAGACCATAGGGCTGCGGGGGACTCACCAACTATAATAGGTGTGCTCCCGGAACGGATTGATCCAGCGACTGGAATATAGATACTATTCCCGTTAGGTCCTACGACATAATACACATCCTTGCCATTGAGCGTTACCAAGCTCCATGTACATTTCGTTTTCAATTCCTGCATCTGTGCCTGGGTCGGCAACCTCCAACCTCCGCCCATGAGATAGTAGGCAGCATCATCCTCGAGCTGGAGTTCGGTGAGTGCAGAATCCTGGTACTTCGCCTTGATTGAGGCGTCTGCAGTACCATAGCTTCCGGTTCTAGGAGTCAATTCACCCCAAGCATAGTAGTTTCCTGCCTCCTCCGGAGTGGTCGCACCGAGGTTGCACGTGGCCCACAAGGTTCCGGAAGGTAAACCCAGGTCGACGGTTTCCATGAAGGTAGCATACTGGTCATCGTCAATAGGAGTGTTCACATACTCTTTGAAATAATTACGCGGTATTTCAATATTAGTTGTTTTCCAGCGCCTAATGGCTGAATTGCCGTCCCTCTGAATGAACTCCATCTTCATACTGGCGGTGAACTGTACCGGGAGAGTGACGATATAATAATCCGTGTCGGGCTGGAAGTAAGTTCCGGGAGGAGAATTCAGAGTGATGGATGTCTTACCATCAAGAACCTCTACGACCTTAGGCTTTCCATCGCTCCCGAAGCCGAGTTTAACTTTTCCCGCCAGGACCTCACCGTTATTCCCAGAAAAAACAATCTTCGTAATACCAGGATGAGTAACTCTGAAACGAATACCACCGCAGGCGCAGAGGAAACCGATATTCAATCCCAGACTCTTCCCCATCGAGATATACAATTCCTTATCGAAAGAACCCGCTCTAGCGGTCTGAACATCCGGAAGAGTGGTCGTAATTGAACTACCATCGCATACTATATCGTTCCTGTAGGGATAAACACCCCAGAAATAGATATCATCCATTGTCATATCTTCACCACCCAATGTAATGGCGTTGATTGAACCCGTAAAACTGGCAGTGAACGCTTCTTCGGTATTCAGAGAAATGAACATCTGCCCCCCATTTGTTCCGGATCCATAGAAGAGGCTAATCTTATCACCCGGTTCCCAAAGAAGATTATACTTCTTGTTCTCGCTATCGTAATGGACGATGGTTCTTGTAGATGCATTGTCTTCAAGAGATGCTGTGATTGTAATCTCCTGCATATTTTCATCGACAACTGGGGCAGGCTGTTCAAGCTCTCGCGAGCAAGAATAGAAAATCAAGGCCATACAAAAAGTGATGGCAGCTAATACGTGTCGTTTCATATGTGGTGTGTTTTGGTTAGTCCTCGCCTTCTCCTCCTCCTGGCTGGTCTTGGCTGCCCGGATCGGGATCACTCATAATGGTCCGTTCCATGGAGATGTCAATGACACTCGCATCCGGCGTCTCATAGGACACGGGATTGTAGTTTTTCATTCCTTCGTCAAGCATAGCAGTGTTAAATTATAAGTTTGTGTCAAAGGGAATATACGAGAGCCTCACCCTTCTCCTTATGTAGGGAAGAGTAAATCAAGATACAAACGTCTGATTTCAAGCCACTTATACTCATTCCCCGAATAGCAATTAGGGGTAGACTAGGAGTATATGCAAAACAAGGAACCATCATCGTTGACTTAGGTACGCTTACAAATATAAAGAAAAACTCTGAACAAACCGAATTATTAAGAACCTACAAATGATTTCTGATTCAGTTGGGCTATATCTGCGCAGATTAGAATCTTCCTTGAAATTCGCGTGCAGCAAGGTTTAGCGCACGAATGGCGTCCAAAAAGTTCGATATTTTATCATAATAGTCTACTAAACGAAAGATTCGGCAGCCAGAAGGCTGCCGTTTTCGTTTCCCAGGGGTCTGCGGACAGCTCTTCCGGAAATGGCTAATCCTCAATGAGTTATATACTGGTCATCTGCAGACCCTCTCAAAAAACCAGGGGTCTGCGGGAGGATGTTTTGTAATGGATTGACACACAGCCAAATGCAAACAATCAATCCGCAGACCCCGCAATATCGTCCCGCAACAGGTTTACCTGAGGTTTGGAGAATCGGCGCAATGTGAGTAACTTCACATCGATTAATTGGTACATTCCGGACTGAAGCCATGACATTCACACCCTTCTCCGCAGAGATCATCAAGCATCCCGACATGGACGCTTCCTATATCCGGATTCCCTTTGACCTGAAAAAAGAAACGGGGAAAGGACGGCTGCGGGTGCATGCCACATTCGACGGTATCCCTTATGACGGGAGCATTGTCAATATGGGCGAAAAGAATCCCGACGGTTCCATTTGTTATGTGTTAGGTATGCCGAAAGCCATCAGGAAGCAGATCGGAAAGGCCTTCGGCGATACGGTGAAAGTTGTGCTGGAACCTTGGTCAGAACCCTCGCCGGAAATATTCTTTGCAGAGGAACCCGGAGCGTTGTCACTGTTTCAGGCACTGAATGATCGGATTCTGGAGGAATGCGGCGAGTATGCAACCATGCGCAGGGAGATTCAGAAAACACAGGTTTCCTATTACAATGCCCGGATGTTTGCCTGTATTTCCCTTCTTCGAATCAAGCGCAAGGCCGAGATGCCCCATCCGTATATTACCGTCTCATTTGGTTTGGGCGAGCCTTGCCGGCATCCCCGTATCGGCGTTGTCACAGAGGCGGCGCCCAAACGCTGGACGCATCATGTTCTGGTCAGTTCCATAGATGAGATTGATGACCGGCTGATGGGTTGGCTGAAGGAAGCGGCGCATTATTCAGCAGATATCAACAATTCCATCCAATGACAAGAAGATTCAAATTCAACACCGTCGGACTTTTTACCCGGGACAATCGGGCGACGGTCGATTTCTACACGAAGACCTTCGGCTTCACCACCGACTGGGACGGCGTACAGCCGAATGTCGAAATGGTGCTTGGCGATATGCGCATCATCCTTTTCCCGCGCGAGGCGTTTGAGCGCATGGTTTCTCAGACTTTCCAGTACCCTAATGGCCTCAACGGTACAATGGAACTGGCATTTGATGTTCCTACGTTTGCCGATGTGGACAAGGAATACCGGAATGCGCTGAACAACGGCGCCCATTCGGTGCTTCCTCCCACCACCGAGCCCTGGGGCCAGCGCACTTGCTACATTGCCGATCCGGACGGCAACCTGATAGAGATTGGTTCTTTTACTGAATAGATGCTATATCAGGCAACTATCGAAGAATATGATTCCATCATCGCTTTCTACGATGATGTGATTGAGCGTACACCCAATGTGCGGAGATATGCGCAATGGCAGAAAGGGAAGCACCCGACGGCCGATGGCATCAGGGCCTATATCGAGGAAGGAAGCATATACCTCCACAAAGAGCAGGACGCCATTGTAGGAGCGATGGCCCTCCCAATGTATCAGAGCGAGGATTACCATGCCATTGAATGGTCCGAACAAGTTCCTGACGATGAGGTTGCCGTCATCCATATCCTGGCCGTGAGTCCGGACCATCAAGGTTCGGGAATTGGCTCCGAGATGGTTCGGGAGGCCATCGAACTGGCCAGGGCGAAGGGCATGAAGGCCATCCGTCTGGATGCGCTTGCCACCAATACGCCCGCCCACAAACTCTATGAGCGTCTGGGCTTTGAATACAGGGGTAAGCAGCACTTGTATGCCGAGAATACCGGATGGACAGACTTCTTTTTCTTCGAATTCAAGTGACCGATATCAAAAAAGTCAAGAAAACTCTTGACTCGTACCCTACGTCACGTATTATCTTTGCGGCAAGTAACAGAAGTGCACAGTTGTTATGAAGACAAACAGATTAAAAATCGGGGAGTTTTCACGCCTTTGCCGCGTCACGGTACGGACGCTCCGGCATTATGAGGAGATAGACCTGCTGGTGCCGGAAATCGTGGACAGGGATTCCGGGTACCGCTATTACAGCGTAGAGCAGTTGCAGAAGATGCAGGGTATCCTTCAACTCAAAGGGATGGGCTTCAGCCTGGAAGAGATTCGCGAACTCTATGAGGATGAAACGCACATTCCCGGCATCGATGCCCTGGAGGAGAAGATTCGCGTATGCGAGGATGAGCTCCGGCAGCTGAAGGCCCGCAAGGCGCAGCTCAAGGCGATGGTGACTTCCCAAAAGAAACACCAGAAAATGGAAAAGATTACAATTGAACGT
>JAEEGK010030216.1_pt1 | contig 10755 bp, 7 predicted proteins | sample 8958771 | NCBI WGS metagenome assembly JAEEGK01 (sample SAMN16246547, study PRJNA631951) | gut metagenome | biome: gut microbiome; feature: rumen; material: SC-attached | host: Bos | place: Iran: Karaj | collected 2018-10 | reverse complement strand
GGGACAGGTAACCTATGAGGTTACAGTAAATGCAACACTTAACGGTGTTCCTAAGAAATATACAGATAAGCTTACTTTAAGCTATGTAGTACCTGAGATGGTTACAGATGTTCTCATCGACGGCACACACTATAATGACTACGTGACCGGCTACTATGGCGGAAACATGTCATCCTTCATCAAGATCTGTGCTCAGAAGAACATCAGAGCTCAGGTAGTAACAAGCAAGATCACACCTGAGATGCTTAAAGCATGCTCACTTCTTGTTCTTGCAGCACCTGCCAAGAAGACAGGAACAGCCGGTGCAGGAGACTACACAGTTTCTCACTACGAAGATGACTTCCTTGCAATGGTTAAGGATTACGTAGCAGGCGGCGGATCTGTTATCGTATGTGGTCTTGCGGATTATTCAGACACAACAGACGGCCAGACTGTTACAGAGCAGAACAAGCTTCTCGAAGCTATCGGAGCAACAATCCGCATGGGCTCAGATGAGGTTTGTGATGATACAAACAACGGTGGTCAGGTATACAGAATGTATCCTACTACCTACAACGTAGACGAGGCAGCAGGATTGTTCGCAGGCCTTCGTGATGGCCAGAAGTACAGCCAGTACTCAGGCTGCTCAGTAGATATTTCAAATGCTACAGAGACAGATTTTGTAGATGCAGCTAAATGGATTGTAAAGGGATTTGATACAACTTACTCAGTTGACTGTAAGGATGCTTCAGGTAACTCTCAGGGAGGAGCACTTCCTAACGGCGTAAAGGGTATCAAGAACGACAACGAAGGAAACGTAACCTTCCTCGCAACCCAGCACACCAATGCCGGTGGAGATATTTACGTAGCCGGTGGAGTATTCATTTCAGACTTTGAAGTAAGTGCAGAGATCGATAATGCAGATTCTCTTCCTTACACTAACTACACAATCATCAACAACATCCTTGATGGTGTAACTGTAGAGCTTCCTACATCAACAATTGCACAGGCTCGTGCAGGTCAGATGAACGAAGTATTCGCAGTTGAAGGTTATGTAACCAGCGGAACATCAAATCCTGATACTACCTTCTTTGATACTATCTACATCCAGGATGAGACAGCAGGTATTGATATCTTCCCTTATGCTACAGCAGGTCTTGAGATTGGTACCAAGGTACGTATCACAGGTTTTGTTGCTCAGTACCAGGGAGATATGGAGCTCAAGGTTATCTCTTCCAAGATCCTTGATGACGAGCCTTATGTATGGGAGCCTAAGGTAGTTGATACCAAGACAGCTATGGATTATGCAGCTCTTGGTGGATCACTCCTTAAGACAACCGGTAAGGTTACAAGAGTAGCAGTCGGAGCAGACGGCAACATCGAAGAGTTCTGGCTTGCAGATGATACAGGAGTAGAGGCAGCAATCTTCATCGATGGTTATATCAAGTCAGGTACAACAGGAGATGAAGGTAAGGCAGCACTTAACGACTTTGTAAAGGTTGGCGCTGAAGTTTCAGCAGCAGGTGTTCTCTACATGCATCCTGAAGGAGACTCAGATGTTTCAGTTCCTGTATTCAGAGTTCGCAACTGCGATGACATTGAGCTTGTAAAAGCAGCTCCTGAAACTGAGTCAGGATCAGGCAGCGAGTCAGGATCAGGCAGTGAGTCAGGTTCAGGAAGCGGATCAGGATCAGGCAGCAGCTCAGGTTCAGAGAGTGGCTCAGGATCAGGTTCCTCAGACAACGGCGGAAACAGTGGTTCAGGTTCATCTAACCAGACACCTGTTCAGAGAGTTCTTGGAGCTATTAAGCAGGCTGTTGAATCCGTAGTTAACACTGTTGCAGAAAGAGTCAACAACTTTGTTGGCAGAATCTTCGGAAGAAGTAACAAGAACAATACTACAGAGACTACAACAGGCACATCTGAAGGCGAAGTAGTCGGAAGTGTTACCGGAGATAATGATCAGCAGGCAGCAGTAGAGACACCTGAGCAAAGCACTGATAACCAGCAGGCTATAGTAGAGACAGGTGACGACAAAACTGCTACAATTGTTGAGGAGGCAACACCTACAACAGATAAGCCTGAATCAAAGGCTAGAAAAGCAGCCAAGGCTGCAGCAGCAACAGTAGTTGTTGCTTCAGGACTTGGACTTGCTGCAATCGGACTCAGAAGGTTGTTATTACTGTTACATGTTATTAAATAATTTGGATAAAAAAAGAACAATTAAAAATATCTTCGTGATCATAGCTTTTTCATTGGTACTTATTTTCGCGCTTGTCCTTGCTAACAAGGACAAGCCGGAATATACCACAACAAGGGATTCCGGAGTTGAGTATGAAAATGCCAAGGTCCTGGCGGTTACTGAGGATAACTCAGTGATCGACCGGGACAACGAAGATGTCCTAAGAGGGAGCACTGAGCTAAAGGTAGAGATACTCACCGGTAGGTACAAAGGCGATATCTGCTTTGTTACCAACTATTTCAGTGCTCTTTATAATGTTGATGTAAAGGCCGGAGATACCGTATGTGTCCGCATAGATACAACAGGAGATGGCATTTACAATTGCAGCATTTATAACTACAACAGGGTACCTTTGGTGATTGCCCTTGTAGTCATCTTTTTCCTGAGTCTTGCTATTATAGGCGGGCTTCAGGGAATTAAGGCATTTGCAGGTCTTGTTTACACAGTCCTTTGCATCTTTGGTATTCTGCTTCCTCTGACTCTTAAAGGTGTAGAGCCAATACCGCTCACCTGTGCGATCATCTTTTTCACCAGCGTGGTATGTTTCTACCTTATCGGAGGAATCAGCAGGAAGACCATAGCAGCGGCTCTGGGGTGCTTTTCGGGAGTCCTTATCGCAGCACTGCTTGCGCAGGTGGCAGCAAACATTGGCGGAATCTCCACCTTCCAGATGGACGAGGCAGAAGCACTGCTCCTTCTCAAGAGCACAACTGCCATTAAGCTTAGAGGTCTTTTCACCAGTGGAATACTGATAGCGGCCATGGGCGCAGTAATGGATATCGCGATGTCTATTGCGTCAGCTCTCGAGGAGGTTCATAATATTAATCCTGAGAGGGATGCAAAAGAGCTGTTCAAATCCGGCATGAATATCGGCCGGGATGCCATGGGAACCATGGCAAACACGCTGGTTTTGGCATATGTGGGAAGTGCATTGAATATGTGCGTACTTATCTATTCCTACGGAGTTGGCCTAAGGCAGCTTCTTAATACGGACTTTGTGGCAATTGAGATCATCAGAGCAATTGCCGGAAGCGTGGGAATCATTTGTGCTGTTCCCTGCGTTTCGATCATCGCAGCCCTCCTATACACTCGTAAGAAATAAGGATAGGTGGAGCTTATTGAAAACATCAAATAGAACAAATTTATGGACATATATGCCGGTGGTGGTACTCTCTGCAGTTTTTTGCTGTGTTCTGTGGGGAAGTGCTTCACCGGCTATTAAAATTGCATACGAACTCTTCAGGATAGACGCATCTGACACGCCGTCGCGCCTCATGCTCTCAGGAGCAAGATTTGTGCTGGCAGGGGTCATGGTCATAATCTTCGGATCCCTCATAAGCAGGGAAGCTCTTATTCCGAAAAAGACATCCTGGAAGTATATAATAATTCTCTCCCTGTTCCAGACCATCGGCCAGTACTACTTTTTCTTCATGTCCCTGGCCAACACATCGGGAGTCAGAGGATCCATCATCAACGCATCAGGCAATTTCCTGGCGCCTCTCATTGCCATGTTCATACTTCGCTTAGAAGCCCCTGCAGCCAAGAAACTGATAGGCTGCGCCGTGGGATTTGCGGGGATAATCCTGTTCTTTGGAGGAATATCATCCCTGACAGAAGGCGGAATAACCTTTGCCGGAGAAGGTGCTATGCTGTGCGCAGCCTTGTTTTATGCAATCTCCGGGTGCTGTATCAAGATCTTTTCCAAATATGAAAATCCTGTTATCCTCAGCGGCTATCAGTTCTTTATAGGTGGCCTTGTACTGTTCTTCGTTGGACTTTTCATGGGCGGAAGTCTTGTGTTCTACAGCGCAGGATGTTATCTTAATCTGATATACATGGGATTTATCTCGGCCGGCGCGTACACGCTGTGGGGAATACTGCTTAAGTACAACCCGGTCAGCCGCGTATCGGTGCTTGGCTTTATCAATCCAATAATGGGAGTTCTTCTGTCAGCTCTTTTCCTGGGAGAGGGAAATGAAGCCTTCTCGGCAGGAAGCATACTCTCGCTGTTACTCGTATCGCTGGGAATATTCCTGGTCAACTATAAGTTTGAGAAGAAATCATGACAACATTTGAAACCGGAAACAGAGAAGAAGCAATTAGATATAAATTCACATTGAAGGAGTGCTTTTTTGGCGATTCTGCCTTCTACAGAAGAGTAGCAATGGTCGTGGTTCCCATGATCATTCAGAACACCTTAAGTAACATCGTGGGACTGCTCGATAACGTAATGGTAGGGCGCCTTGGACCACTGCAGATTCCGTCTGTAGCTGTAGTCAATCAGCTCCTTTTTGTCTTTTACCTGTGCATCTGGGGATCGCTTGCCGGCGCAGGTATCTTTAGCACGCAGTTTTTCGGCAAAGGAGATATGGACGGTGTTCGCTATGCCATCAGGTTCAAGCTCCTTACTGCCATTACCATATTTACCGTTGCCATCGCGATCCTGTACTTTAACGGACCGGCTCTGATCCTTGATTATATAGCAAAAGACACTACGGATGCAGCCAGGGCTGAGACTCTTGGGTACGCACTTTCGTATCTCCACATAATGCTGATAGGCCTTGTGCCTTTTTCTCTTACACAGGTTTACGCCAGCGCCATGAGAGAGTCGGGAAAGACAACGCTGCCAATGGTGGCCAGTATGGTAGCCATGGTTGTGAACTTCCTGTTTAATATTGTTTTGATCTTTGGTTATCTGGGATTTCCAAGACTTGAAGTAAGAGGTGCTGCTGTAGCAACAGTAATTTCAAGATTTGTAGAATTTGCCATTGTTGTGATAGGCGCCCACAGAAGGGGTACGTCTTATACCTTCTTTAAGGGGCTTTACAACGGCTTTAAGATTCCGATAAGTCTTATATGGCCTATTCTGTCCAGGACTTTGCCACTGTTTTTGAATGAGTTTTTATGGTCCTTTGCTCAGGCCAGACTCCTTCAGGCATATTCGGTAAGAGGCCTTGCGGTTGTATCTGCCATGACCATCAGCAGTACAATATCTCAGATATTCAACGAGGTCTTTTTATCGATCGGAAACTCTTCGGGAATCATAGTAGGACAGGAGCTTGGAGCTGACAGGCTGGTTTCAGCCAGAAGAAGTGCCTGGAGAATGGCGGCTCTTAGTTTTATGAGTACTATTGTTATGGGTTCGCTCCTTGCGCTTGCTGCGCCTTTTATTCCTCAGGTGTATAACACCACACCCGAGACAAAAGCGCTGGCAACCAGATTTATTCTGGTTTTGGCATGCTGTATGCCGATACATTCCTATGCAAACGTTTCTTACTTCACGCTGAGGTCAGGTGGCAAGACGCTGATCACCTTTATCTTTGACAGCTGCTTTGCATGGATTGTTTCAGTACCGGCTTCCTTTATTCTCAGCAGATATACAAATCTCCCGGCAATTTACATATTTATCATCGTAAACAGCCTGGAGATCATTAAGTGCATTATTGGATTCTGTCTGGTTAAGAGTGGTATCTGGGTGAGAAACATTGTAAAAGAAGATTAGGGCATTACGTACTTTGACATGATCTCCGTAAGCTCTTTTACCTCTTCTTCAGAGAGATTGTCCTTGGCGTATTCCATAAGCCCGTTTGCATCTCCGCTGTTTACATAGGACTGAACCTCGGATACGGAGTCGATGCTTACGTTGTTTGCGATGATCTCTGTAACTGTATCTTTGTCCTCTTCTGACATTGATTCGTAGATCTCTTTTGTCTTGCCCGTCGCGTTCTCGGCGTAGGTATCAAGTGCCTCGCTGACGATCGCCTTGGTTATGGGATTGGCTGTGCTGGTCTTGGTGGTAGTGGCCTGTTCCTGAGTGGCCTTTACGTCCTTCATGATTGAATTTCTGCCCACGAGGAAGATCACTCCGATCAGGAGAACTACAAAAAGTGTTATTCCAAAAGCCTTAGCTGCTTTCATTGATTTATTGTCCTTTCATAAATGCTTAAAGTTCTTTTTAGGTAATGCCTATACAATAATAATGCGCATAACAAATCATGTCAAAGGAGAATTATCATGCGGATTAGAAAGATGATAGGCCTGTTTATGGCTCTTATGCTGCTGGCTGGATGCGGCAGAAATACTAATACAGAGGTAGAGACTCAGACGGATCAGACTGCGTCTGTATCGACCGGACCTTCTGTCACCATAACCGGTTTTTCGGCAGAGACTGACGAAGCTTATGATGCCTTTGTCATCGTTGGAGAGAATCACGTAACTGTCATAGATACGGGGCTTGATGAGAATGGAGAGGAACTTGTCTCCTTCATGAAAGAGCAGGGTATCTCCAAGGTTGATAATCTCATAATCACCCACTTCGACAAGGATCATGTAGGCGGAGCGGATCATGTGATAAATGCCTTTGATATAGGCACTATCTACACTACTTATAAGTCAAAAGACTCTGATCAGATCGATAATTATCTCGCTGCCCTCAGTTCTAAGGGCCTTACCGAAACTTTGGTTACAGACGAGATCTCTTTTGAAATGGACGGAGTCTCTTATGATATCTATCCTCCTCAGAGCACAGCTTATGAGAAGGATCCAAGCAACAATTCTTCTCTTGTAGTAATGGTAAGCTGCGGCGATAACAACATGCTCTTTGCCGGAGATGCAGAAAAGCTGCGTATAAATGAGCTTCTTGAGATGGAAGATATTCAGGCAGAGATCTTAAAGGTTCCACACCACGGCAGATACGAGAAGAACATGGCTGCTCTTGTTGAGAAGGTATCCCCGGAGTATGCAATCATTACCTCCGGCACAATTGAACCCGAGGATGCGGAGGTTATGCAGATCCTTGAGGCTGCAGGTGTAACAACTTATCTCAATCGCGAGGGCAATATTACTATAACCATGTCATCCGATAACATTTCCATAACACAATAGTGCCAAAGTCATTTAATGGGTATGGCAAAATCGGAGCAAAAATAGTAGAATTGTAGTGTTATGGACTTGTTTCAGTATATGCGCGAAAACAATATGGAAAAAGAATCTCCGCTTGCCGCAAGGATGCGCCCAAGGACCCTTGATGAGGTGGTTGGGCAGCAGCACATCATTGCAAAGGACAAGCTTCTTTATCGTGCAATTTCAGCAGACAAACTCAGTTCAATAATATTCTACGGACCTCCCGGAACGGGCAAGACCACACTGGCCAAGGTTATCGCAAACTCAACCAAGGCGGAGTTTACTCAGATAAACGCCACGGTTGCAGGCAAGAAGGACATGGAAGATGTCATTAACAAAGCCAAGGATAACCAGGGAATGTATGGGAAGAAGACGATTCTTTTCATAGACGAGATCCATAGGTTCAATAAGTCCCAGCAGGATTACCTGCTTCCTTTTGTTGAGGACGGAACCGTTGTGCTCATCGGTGCTACCACTGAGAATCCGTACTTTGAGGTAAACGGGGCTCTTATTTCGAGGTCAATCATATTCGAGCTTAAGCCTCTTACCAGCGACGATATCAAGGTGCTACTTAACAGGGCAGTCACTGATACAGAGCGTGGAATGGGCTCTTACAAGGCTGTGCTTGAGCCTGATGCTGCAGAGTTTCTTGCAGATATAGCTGACGGCGATGCAAGACATGCCTTAAATGCCATAGAGCTGGGCATCCTCACAACTCAGAGAAGTGAGGACGGTCTTATCCATATCACCAGGGAAGTGGCTTCAGAGTGCATCCAGAAGAAGGTTGCCAGATATGACAAGGACGGAGATAACCACTATGACACAATCTCCGCATTCATAAAGAGTATGAGAGGATCAGATCCGGACGCAGCAGTGTATTATCTTGCACGTATGCTCAATGCCGGCGAGGATCCCAAGTTTATAGCAAGGCGTATCATGATATGCGCCTCAGAGGATGTGGGAAATGCAGACCCACAGGCACTTCAGGTGGCAGTTGCAGCTTCTCTTGCAGTTGAGAGAGTAGGAATGCCGGAAGGCCGGATCCCTCTTGCACAGGCAGTTACTTATGTTGCTACTGCTCCCAAGAGCAATGCAGCATATCTTTCGATAGATGAAGCTATGCAGACCGTCAGGGAAACAGGAAACCTTCCTATTCCTCCGCATCTTCAGGATGCTCATTACAAGTCTGCAGGTAAGCTCGGCCATGGCATCGGATATAAGTATGCCCACGACTATCCCGACCACTATGTGGAGCAGCAGTACAAGCCCTATGAGCTTAATGGAAAAGAGTTCTACAATCCTACAGGTAACGGGTATGAGCTGAAGATCAGAGACCACATGAAGAGACTTAAGAACAGGGATAAAGGCGAAGATAGCAATAACAAATAATAATTAACAGGGAATTATCGGGGTTAATGGAGATTAAGAAGCGCAAACGAAGAACGGGCAAGAAGGCCCGAAGAAATAGAATAATCGTTATCCTCTCAGGGGTACTGGCAGTATTTGCTGTTGTGCTGGTTGGAGCCATGATGGGATGGCTCCTTATCGGCGATAACAAGAGCCCGGAACAGGAGCAGGCAGAGCAGGAAGAGATCTTCGAGGCTTCTCTGGTAATGGAGGAAGAAAAGAACGAAGAGTTTATTAATGAGTCAACAATCGATGCCATTGTCAAAGGCGGACATACGGTGTCGGAAGCTCTTTTGCAAAGACCTGCCACAGTTGAGATGACCGCGGAGAACACTGCGGAGTTTGCCAAGATTGAGAGCTGCAGCATTGTTAGCTCCGGCAAAGTTGAGATATCAGTAACTTCTGAGGGAATCCCGAAGAGTGACGATAAGTATTACTACCTGTTTGAAGAAGCAACTTATGAAGACGGAATTGTAGAGGGAAGTGAGCCCATTGCCAAGGTATATAAGAGTGATGACACTTCCTTTAGTGTGGACCTCAACAAGGGTGCGGCTAATTCAAGGCTCTTTTCCAAATTCCAGGTTGCGGTCAAGATGAACGACAGCTTTGTATCCATCAGCCACGCCAAGTACATCACCAATCCCGGTGCCTGTGCAGGCTACAGCTACGGCGGAATGCAGCACAAGTCCATCAAGGGACTTCTTCCCGACCCTTTGAGGATCGGAGAGCTGGCTGATCTTGGATGTGAATATGCAGCCTACAATATTCCGCTCAGGAACATCCTGGTGACTTCAGGCGGAATTCCTTATTCTTATGGCGGAGTGACTTATCATTTCAATTCACAGATCATAAACGACTATGACACTCTCTTTAAGCGCCTCAATGGCATGGGGATTGACGTTGCTGCCATTATCCTCAATAATGCCAGCACTTCTGCGTTCCCTGAGATCACGCATCCCAGTGCGCGCAGCGGATCTACGGCGCCTTACTACATGTTCAATGCAACAAACGAGAGCGGAGTTAAGGCTCTTGCTGCCATCGGAAGCTTCCTTGCAAACAGGTACTCAGGCTCAGGCCACGGCAATGTAAGTATGTGGATCATTGCCAACGAGGTCAATGCCAGAAGAGAGTACAATTATATGACTTATACTGACGTTGGCACCTATACGGCTGCTTTTACCAGGGCTTTCAGGGTGTTCTACAACGCCATTAAGAGTCAGAACAGCGCAGCTAAGGTTTATATACCTATCGACCAGCGCTGGACCTATAATACAGAGAAGACCGGCGACTATGATGCAAAGGACGTTCTTGATATATTCGCTGCATCATTGTCTGATTACGGAAACATTGATTGGGGCCTTGCTGCACATCCGTACTCATTCCCCAACGGAAACACGGCTTTCTGGAACTCATCCAAGTACGTTAACCATTCAGACACCACACCATGTATAACCATGGACAACATAGAAGTTCTTACCAATTATATGAAGAGGCCGGAGATGCTTGATTCATCAGGCAATGTAAGGAGCATCATCTTAAGCGAGATCGGCTATTCATCTACTTCAGGACAGGCACTTCAGGCAGCAGCCTTTGCTTACGCCTACACCAAGATGGAAAAGAACGGCTACATCGACGCACTTATGCTCTCAAGACAGACCGATGCCGGCGATGAGATCGCGGCCCTTGGCCTTGCCCTTGGTCTTCAGACCACCGGCGGAGGCAAGAAGCAGATTTGGAATGTCTTCAAATATATTGATACAGATAAACGGAACGAGGTCGTCTCTTTTGCCTATGATATAGTGGGCACGACCTTCTAGTTATGATTTTGAAAGGGGAGCATTATTATGACAAACGCAGAAAAAGCACTTAAACTCCACGAAGAGTGGCAGGGAAAACTGGAGACAACCTCCAAGTCAAAGGTTAATTCCAAGGAGGATCTGGCCCTGGCCTATACTCCGGGAGTTGCTGAGCCATGTAAGCTGATAGCTGAGGATAAAGAGCTGGCTTACAAATACACCATTAAGTCCAATACCATTGCAGTTGTTTCTGATGGAAGCGCTGTTCTTGGCCTGGGCAACATCGGACCATACGCAGCAATGCCCGTTATGGAAGGAAAAGCAGTTCTTTTTAAGGAGTTTGGCGGAGTTAATGCTGTTCCCATCTGCCTGGATACTCAGGATACAGAGGAAATCATAAAGGCAGTTAAATACCTTGCTCCCGGCTTT
>JAEEGK010030215.1_pt1 | contig 10755 bp, 6 predicted proteins | sample 8958771 | NCBI WGS metagenome assembly JAEEGK01 (sample SAMN16246547, study PRJNA631951) | gut metagenome | biome: gut microbiome; feature: rumen; material: SC-attached | host: Bos | place: Iran: Karaj | collected 2018-10 | reverse complement strand
TATAAGAAAAGAAAAAAATAATAACGTTAATAAAAAAAAATAATTTAAAATATTTAAAACAATGGAAATAGATTCAAGTTGTTATGACAGTAGTAAATTAGTAGATTTTCCAAAAATAAACACAAATGCAAATTCTACTTTAAAAAATAATTCTATTATTTATAATAGTGATTATTCTAATAAAAATAATGCCAATAAAGTGAGTACTAAACTATCAAATACTAAAATGAAGTCCAATATTAACAAAAATAATACATCTAAAGAAAAGATAAATTTATTAATTTCACAAAAAATAGCAAATAATAAAATAACTCATATGAATTTTAATAAAATAACTTCTGAAATAATTAATTACAAAAATAATTATATAACGAAAAAAGATCCAATTAATAAATATATAAATTATTTCACTCCTCTGGAAAAAAATGATTATTTATCTTCAGAATTTTTAACAAATAATAAAGAATTCTTATACGATATAAAAAAAATAAATATAAAAAAGAAAAAAAAAGAGAATGAAAAATTTTTAACTTTCAAAAAGGAAAAAATAAACAAATATAATAATTATTATTTTTCGCGAATGCATAGAGCTGAATATAATAATAAAACGATAAACTATGAAGAAAAAATAATTTTGATACAAAAATGTATAAGAGGTTTTATTATGAGAAAAAAAATAAATAAAGAAATTTCAAGATTAATCATTAATTATATTATTAAAAATATTATAAGAATACAAAAAGCTATAAGAATATTTTTAGATAAAAAAAATTATTATAAAAAACAAATAATTAAAATAATAAAAAATGAAAGAAAAGAAAAGGCTAATAAAGTCGTTGATATGTTATCTATGTATCATTTAAGGAATGAATATAAAAAAATATTGTTGATTAAAAAAATTATGGTTGCCCGCTTAAAAAGTGCGAATAAAATATGCAAAGCAATAAAATATTATTTAATTAGGAAAAAAATTAAAAAAATTAAAAATTTACAAAAAAAAAATTTAGAAATTATATATCCAATTAATAAAAAGAAAAATATAAAATTAAAAATATATTATGATGATAATATATATAAAGTTTTTGATTTTGAATATTGTGAATTTAGAAAAATAAATGTATTATATATTAATTACGATATATTAGATAATAATAGAAATAAAAATGAATTATTTTGTCATTTTTTTGTGGATGATGAATGTGTCATTGATAAAAGATACAAAATCATAAAAAATAAATATGGTATATTATATAATATAATTGAATATAAAAAAATGGAAAAAAAAAATAATTTAATTGAGGATGATAACGCAGTGGTTAAAAAAAAGACTTTAAATAAATATGAAAAAATAAAAACGAATAGTATTCCTTTTAAATTCGATAATGATTATGATTATAACAATAAAAGTAAACAATTAAATAATATAAATGATAATGATGCCAATTTATTTATTGATGACTATATAAAGGATTATAATGATATGCATTCAAATTTAAATTTATGTTATAGAAATAATTTGAATAATTTTTATCCAAATCAAGAAGCCAGTGATAATTGTTTAGGAAATTCTAGTTCAACCATTTCTAATAGTAAAGTATATAATAAGAATGATAATAAAATAAATAAAAATTATGAAAAAAGTAGTGCATTTCCAGAAGAAAAAAGCGGGATCAATAAACATAATAAAAAAAAGAAAAAAATGTTTCCTATTTTTTATTGATTTTGAATATTATTATAAAATTTAAAAAGGAAAAAAGAGAAATAAAAAATAAAATTTATTTATTTTCTTTTGTAAAGAGATATATATAAATTAATTATTTTAATTTTTATGAATTTTAATTATTATTATTAATATAAAATGAATATTAAAAAAGAAAATAAATTTCAAAATGTTCTTTTTTCAATAAAAAATAAATTTGATAAAATTATTGAATCTTATGAAACAATTTATTCAATATTAAAATCAAATTTAAATAAAAATCAAAAAGATTTTTTAAATAATATTATTAATATTATTATTGAACAAATTAAAATTTTTTATAAAATTATTTGTGAAAAAAATAATAATAAAATTTCTGAAATTTCACAATCAAATTTATCAAAATTATCAGAACAAATTTTTAAATTATTGTATGATGATAAAATTAATATTAATTATTATGAAATTAATGAAATTTCTTTTGATATTATTAATAATATAAAAAATAAACATTTTAAAACAATTTCACATACAAATTCTTTTAATAAAAATTCATCCGAAAAAAAATATAAAAAAATCATTAAAAAAAAACCAAATTTTAATAATAATAATAATAATGAAAATTTAACAGAAAAAAAACATTTTAATTATTTATATAATTTATATTCATCAAAAGAAAAAAAAAATAATAATAATAATAAATCAAATGCTTCAGTTGATGAAAATAATTCAAAAAATAAAAGAATTTTAATTAAAAAAAGAATCGGAAATAAAAATAATATTGATAATTATAATAGCAAAACTACTCAAAATAAATCAATGAAAGATGACGAAAATTTTATTAAACCTACAAAATATACTAAACAATTAGTAAGACATTACAAAGAAACTGTCAATAAATTTGAAAAATTACATTCAGATGAACAAAAATATTTCAAAAATTTAAAAAAAAACACAAAAAATAATTTAAAAAAAAAAAGTCAAAGTTCTAATAATATTTTTAATAAACTTAAAAAAATTTATAATAATAATAATAATAATAATAATAAAAATTATTCTTTTAATAATAATAATAATAATAATAATAAAAATATTATTATTCAAAATGAAAATTAATTATTATTATTATAAATAAAAAAATTTATTTAAATATTATTATAAATAAAAATAATTAAATAAAAATAAAATTAATTAAAAAATTTTTTCATAATTAAAATGGACGATGAAATAACAATAAAAATCCAAACATTAGATAACATATATCCTTTAACACTCAAACGACTTTCAACAGTAATCGAACTTCAAGAAAAAATCTCCGAAAATTTCAACATTCCAATCAACAATCAACGTCTAATTTTTCAAGGAAAATATTTAAACTCATCCACAGAAAAACTCAAATCATACAAAATCCAAAACGAAAGTGTCATTCATCTTTTAATCAAACAAAACAACACAAACGAAGAAAATAACAACAACATTAACATAAACATAAACAACAACATTTCAGAAGAAAATTCCTTCAACATCATCCACAACAACATTCCATTCATTAGTTTAAATCGTAGAAACAATCCTCGTCATTCTCGCAGACATAACATGCATTTTGACCCAAGCGATTGCATAGAATCTTTATATCAAAACATATTAACAATAAACAATTTAATTCAATGCAAAAATAATTTCGATTATTCTCACATTCTCAACTCAAAAACAATCAAACCATTCAATTTCAAAAAAAGAAAATTCGAAATTGGCGAATGGATCGATGTAAGAGACACAATTGATAATTGGTTAGAAGCTCAAATTGTAAATATAAGAAATAATGTAAATGGAACTAAAGAAGTTCTTGTTCATTACAATGGATGGGGAAATCGTTGGAATGAATGGATCAATATTAATAGCAAAAGAATTTCACATTTTAAAAATTATACATTGCAAAATCAAAATTCTATCCTCTTAAGCCCAAATCCTACTGTTAATACTGATGGTTATTTAAGTTTCAATGAAAATAATACACAACCTAATCGACCGATTGATGTTTTTTTCTATTTCGATAAAATCAATGGAATTATGAATGAAATTAATAAAATGCTCGAAAAAATGAAAGTTCTTAAAAAAAAACAAAATAATAATCCTAATAATATTATTGAAGATGATATTAATAATATTAATACCAATAATAATAATAATAATAGTAGTAATAATAATAATAATAATCATTCTTTAAATTTAAATAATTTAATTCCTTTTTCAATGAATGAAACGGAAATTTTATTAATAATTAGTCAAATAATTCCTATTTTAGATAGAAGCGGAAGATTAATGGCTGATTTAAGTCTGTTGTTAAGTCATTGCGTTTTAAATCCTAATTTATATCCAAAACTTTTATTTGGTCATAACTTAAACGAAGTCAGTGATTCTATTTCATGCACCTCAGGTTATAGCATGATTACTAATGAAAGTAGTTCTATTTATTCAGGTTTAACTAATAATTTACGATTCCTTCAAGAACAAAATGTTATTACTAATTTACAATCTAATCGAAATAATCAAAATAATAATATTAATAATAATAATATAAATAATATTAATAATAATTTAAATAATAATAATAATAATAATGTTATTTCTAGTAATATAAATAATAATAATAATAGTAATATTAATAATAATATAAATAGAACTAATAGTAATAATAATACTGTTTATTCAATTCCACATTATTTTCTCAATAACAACAATTATGAACTTCCTTTTATTCAAAGATTAAATTATAATAATAATTTACACATAAACGCATTTAATAACAATAATAATATTATTAATAATAATAATAACAATAATAATAATAATAATAATATTAACATTAATACAAATAATATAACAAATATTTACGATTCTTTCCCAAAAATAATATTACAAGTACCTCCATTATTAAGCCCAAATGAATTTAATTTAGTAAATAACTACAATCCCATCGATGAACAAAACATATATCTCATCGGTCATAATGTTTTCGTTGACAATTCAAACAACATAACAAACACTCAAAACATAACTCGAATAAACAACAACAACATAAATTTCAACAACAATAGCAACAACATCATCAACAACAACAATAATAACAACAACAATAATAACAATAATAATAATATTAATAATAACATAAACAACATTAATAATAATATAAACATAAACATTAATAACAACATAAGCAACAACAATACAACAATTAATAATAATAATATTATTAATAACAATATTATTAACAATAATATTAATAATATAAATATAACAGAAATTACTGAAAATAATAATACAATAAATCTTGAAGAAGATACAAATAATTTTCGAATTAATAGCAATAGTTTAAATAACACTTTTTTCAAAACAAATTATTCTCAAAAAAGAAGAAACACAAGCGTTGCGAGTTCTCATAGCAACAAATCCGCAGATCAAATTTTATATACGAAAAAATTTAATTATCATTTAATAAAAGAATTAAAAGAAAATGAGAAAGATGATTATAATATTAATTTATTAAAGAATTTAAATAAAGAAAATTATGATAATTATTATATTGAAAATATTAGTTTGAAATCAGATAAAAATACTTCAATTAAAAATAAAAATTTGTCTTATAAATCTGTAAGTGAAGTTGATGAATTTGGAGAATATGATGAAGAAGATAAAAAGAAAGAAAATAATATGTTAAATAGTGTAAATAGATCGATTGAAAGTTTTGAAAATGAAGTTAATATTAGTTATGGAAACATTAGTAATACAAATTCTATTAGTACGCAAAAAGAATTTTTGAAAGAAAATAATACTATTCAAGAATTAACTGAAGATAATGAAAATATTAATGAAAATAATGAAAATAATAATAATAAAAGTAATAAAAATGAAAAAAAATAATAATGTAAATATATTTATATATTTATACATAATAATATATATAAAATATTTTATAACTTATTTTAATAATAATAAATATTTTATTATTTTGAAATTATTTATTATTGTTATTATTATTATTAATTGAAATATTAAAATTTTATATTTTTTTTAATTGAATCTTATTTTTTATTTTGTAATTAAAAATATTATTTATGAAATTATTTTTATTATTATTATTATTATTATTTTCCATTTTCAATCTTTTTTTATTTAATAATTTATTATTATCATTTAAATGTTTAAATTTTATATTATAATATTCTTCTTTATTAACATAAAATTCTTTTTCTTTTCTTAAATTTTCCCTCATAATTTTATTTAATTTAAAAAAATCTTTTTCTTCATTTTTAATTTTATAAATATCAAACACAAAATTTCCATCAATATTATTATTATTACCTTCATCATTAATAATATTATTAATTTTATCAATTTTTTCATAAAACATTTTTTCAATTTCATACTGATTATCATTATTATCATCATCATATTTAATTTCTTTTTCATCTTCTCTAAAATACAAATATTTAACAACTCCTTTAACTAACAAATATTCACAATTTTTCGGATCAGTTTTAATAATAATTTCATTTTTACAATAAGGACAAGACATACTAAATTTATAAATAATAGTTCCTAAATATCTTCCACATTTTTTTCTATTCGAATTAAATCTCACACCTTTCGCTATCATTTTATTACATATTAAACACTTCACATGAAAAGGCATTTCAAATCGAATTTTTCTTCCATAATAAACATGCTCAGAATCTTTAAATAAAAGCTCCTTTTTCTTTTGCCTTTCTAATTCAAGCTTCTCTGAACGATAATAACCATCTGCTCTACATGCTTTTAATGTTGACTAATATTTTTTTTTATATAAATATAAAATTTATTATTTATACTTACCATTTTTTTTTATATATTTTTTTTATAAATATTATTATAAATTTCAGATATTAAAATTGATAATTACATTAAATTAAAATTAATAATGTCAAATAACATTTCTCAATCCGATAAAAATTCCACAAAAAATTTCGAACTTCTTTACAGTCCTCGTACGAAATATTCAAAAGAATTAGAATATGAAGAGCAACTTTTTAAGGATTTAACATTAAACTTCGATCCAATAACAATAAAAATAATAAAAAAACACTTCAAAGAACGTTTAGGTTCATTAAACAAAATCGAATTCATTTCCATTCTAAAAAACCACCTTCTTTCATGGCATCCCGAACTTCCAAACAGAGAAATAATGTTAATTAAACTTTTAGGAAGACTTTTCAGCGAAGTAGATTTAAACGACAACGGTGATATGGAATGGGCAGAATTTACTAATTACATAATTCATAATAGCAACTCAACAAATAAACAAAGCAATAAAAACAATCCTTATTATAGATTAAGATATTACTATCCAACTAAAATAAAATTAGATTTAGATTTAAGTAAAGATGTCATTAGTCATGCGTTTTATATTGAAAAATTTAATTTATTAGGCATTTGTCAAGAAGGAAGAAGTTATATTATTTTTTTTGAGTGTAAGAATTTCAAAAGATTAAAATCGTTTATTGATTTAAAAGATATTCAAAAAGAAATTGATGATTTAGAAATTAAAGAATTGAATGTTCGAAGTGAAGAAATGCTTCAAAAAGAAATTAAAGAAAGAGAAGAAAAAATGGCTAAACAAAGAATGACACTTAAAAAATTCTTTGAACCTATTAAAACTTCAACTCAATTTACAAGAAAATATGAAAAACCTTGGATAATAAATAAAAAAAAATTAATGACAACTTCTTCTAATTTTTATTCAACTAGTAATAATTTTAATTCTAATAAAACTTTTACTGTTTTTCCTCAAATTTATAACCGAAAAAAAATCGAAAAAGAAAAAACACCAGAAAAATTAAAACGCGAACTCGAAAAAATAAAACACGAACAAATCATAACAAAAATAAACAAAAAATTATCAATTATAACAACAGTTTTTATAAATGAATTTGATGTTCTTTTAATATCAACAACGAATAACAAAATTTGTGCATGGCAATATTTAAATGGCGAATTTAAAAATGTAAATGCGAAAAATGATTTTCGTATAGAAAAAAACTATTTTAAATGTTCAATTTTATCTGCGGAATTCCCTCAAAACACAATGTCATGGGATCCCATTCAAAAATATTTATACACCGGTCAAAATGATGGAAAAATTCTAAAATGGGAACTTTCTAAACCAAAACCATTAGAAAAAGAAGAATTAGATTTCGACAAAGCAAAAAATCGAAAAGAAGAAGATTTACATAACAACAATAATAAAAATTTTGATAAAGAAGAACAAAATCTAGAAAGAAAATTTTTATTAAATCAAAAGGGAAGAGAAAATAACAAATTAGAAGAAAATCTTCAAAATTTCGATAAAAAAAATCAAAAAAGTGTTTCATGCTTATTATTATTAGGAAAATTACAATTATTAGCAGCAAGTTATTACAACGGTAATATAATTTTATGGGATCCGTTATTAAAAGATTTCAGAAAATTTTATTTCGATCAAGACACAGGCGTTTATTCAATGTCATACGATAGCATAAAAAATCTACTAATCACAGCAGGTTTCGCACATGATATTTATATATACGATCCTTATATTGATAATTCATGCATTTATAAATTAACTGGACATTCTTCAAGTTTAAATACGATTATTAGCAATGAAAAAGAAAGCGAAATTTTATCTTTAGATATTCTCGGTTCGATTAAAATTTGGGACAGTCAAAATTTTTTATGTTTTCAAAATATTAATCTTAATGAAACTATGGAATTAAAACAAAATGACCCGCATAATAATAATCGAGGGAAAAAGAAAATAAGTTCGAATTTAAAAATGTTGTATATTCAGAAAATTAAAAAATTCTTCGTTTATGGAAAAAAAAATGTCATTTTCGAAACTGATAAAGCACAAAATCCTGATTTAGCTGATGATCAATTAATTTTGGCATGTTTTTATGAAAAAATCACCAAAACTATAATTTCATTTTGCCTAAAAAAAATTAAAATTTGGAACATTTTTACAGGAAAAGTTAAAAACGTTTATGAAGATCCAATGAATAATGAAATTACCGCATTAACAATAGATCGAAATATAAAACGTGCGTTTATTGGAGATTGCACAGGTCATATTCGAAATTTAAACATGAAAAACGGAAAAATTTTAAAAGATTTAGAACCACACAACACAGAAATTAAATTTTTAACACATTCTTTAACATTGAACATTGTAGTTTCATGTAGTATAGATAACTATATTAAAATTCATGATGACACTGAATTAACTGAATCAGAAGTTAAAAAAGAATTATACATTCAAAACGGAAACGTAAAAGCAATTGCAATATGCGATTTGAATTCGAGATTAGCAATTGGATTATCAACTGGGAATATTAAATTTTATGATATCGAACATTTTAGATTCGATTCAGATGTTAATAGCGACATTAACGCAAAAACATTCGATGAAGTCACTTGCATAGCACCTATTCAAGAAGCAGAAATTATATTCAGCGCACATGCCTCAGGAAAATGTAAGTTTATGATTACTCCGCCAAGTGCGATGAAGTTCTATGAAATATTCTCTTTTAATATAAACGAAGAAGAAGGAAATAATAATAATAATAATAAAAGAAATAGTTTTATGAATTTCGATGGACATAAAAAAATTAGTATTTTTTCAATAGAAATCGACGAAGAAAATAAAAGAATGTTTTTAGGTGATCAACTTGGAATTCTTCGATGTTATAATATCGAAGAAATTTATGATTTAATAGATTATGGAATAAATAAAAGAAAAAACGAAAATGAACCTATAATAACATTAGAAGTTTATCAACAATTTCGTAATATAAAAATTCCTTTAATATGGAAAATCGAAGCACATAAAGAATTAATAAAACATATAATGCACGTAAACATCGAACCAAAAATTGTAATAACAACAAGCAACGATTTAAAAATCAAAATTTTTTCCGCAGAAACAGGAAAATTCAAAGATGAACTTCGCCAAGTAGCATCTAAATACAAACCAATTCCAATCGGAATTAAATATAAAATAACAAACCCATTCCAATCAAAAAACGAACAAACACAAGAAGAACATATTTTATTAAGAAAAGATTTAGATTCCCTAAAAAATGAAAATTTAGAAGAAATAGAAAATCAACAAATCGGAGAATATTCAAAGCAAATCACAAAATACAACGCAAAAGAAAAATTATGGCAAGCTGTAAAAGGAATCAAATTAAAAGACAATCAAAGTAATAAATGGGATTTAGACATCGATGTAGAAAAAGTAAAAGAAAATGAAAGAAATGAATTAGAAAAAATTATCGAAATCGTTAAACAAAAAGAAGGATTAATAAAACAAACTGAAATGCTAATGCAAACTAAAAGCATATACTCTGATGAATATAAACCTCAATTTGTTGGTGACATGGATGAAGAAGAATTAGAAGATTTTAGTAACGTTTTATCACAAAAATTAAGACAGGTTAAATTAGCTATTTCTAAAGCAAATTTAGGTCAAAATAAATATGCGAATTTTGAAGAAGAACAAAAAAAAAAAGAACAAATTAGTAAAAAATTTCATGAAATTATTAAATATGGATTCAATGAAAAAAAAGTCAAAAGCCCTGTGCTTAAAAAAGAAATTAAATCACAATATGCGTATTTAAGACAAAAATATATTACACCTGAACAAAAATTTAAAAAATTTAATCAAGATTGTATTGATGGAATTGAAGAAGCTAAAAAAGAATTTCAAAGATTGCAAAAAAGAACAAAAGTTAAAATTGATAATGATGAAATTGAAAATAAATTATCAAAAAAAAGAATTTTACCTCAATTGCAATTTGATGATGATGACGATAATGATTATTAATTTTGATAAATATTATATAAATAAATTATTAATATTTTTTTTAAAATAATCATTTAAAATTATTTAAATGATGTTTTTAATATTCAAAAATTTTTATTATTTTCAATATTATTTTTGGGGATTGGGGATTGGGGATTGGGGATTGGGGATTGGGCCCAAT
>JAEEGK010030212.1_pt1 | contig 10756 bp, 12 predicted proteins | sample 8958771 | NCBI WGS metagenome assembly JAEEGK01 (sample SAMN16246547, study PRJNA631951) | gut metagenome | biome: gut microbiome; feature: rumen; material: SC-attached | host: Bos | place: Iran: Karaj | collected 2018-10 | reverse complement strand
CACGACAACCAGTACCGAAAAACAAACTACTTAAAAACTAATCTACTAAAACAAATCAAAAAAATTATTATTTGCGGGTGCAAAATTAGTAGGTTTTTACGAACCTCACAAATCTTTCGAGCATAAAAATACGGCAAATATTTTAAAATAACTAAAAATGGGGATGGATTACAGAATCCACCCCCAAATTTGTTATGCTAACTTTGCAAAATTACATCATTCCACCCATTCCTGGAGCTCCGCCCATTGGCATTGCAGGCTCCTTCTCGGGCTTGTCGCAGATGATGCACTCTGTGGTCAGGAACATACCTGCGATTGAGGCAGCGTTCTCCAGAGCCACACGAGCCACCTTGGCTGGATCGATTACTCCGGCCTCGCGCAGATCCTCGTACTTGTCCAGACGGGCATTGTAACCGAAGTCACCCTTGCCCTCGCGTACCTTCTGTACTACTACAGCACCCTCGCCACCAGCGTTGATTACGATCTGGCGCAGAGGCTCCTCGATTGCACGGCAGATGATGTTGATACCAGTCTGCTCGTCGGCGTTGTCACCCTTCACGTCCTTCAGGGCCTCCTGAGCGCGGATGTATGTGGTACCACCACCTGCTACTACACCCTCTTCGATGGCAGCACGGGTAGCGCACAGAGCATCGTCCACACGGTCCTTCTTCTCCTTCATCTCCACCTCGCTGTTAGCACCTACGTAGAGCACTGCTACGCCACCGGCCAACTTAGCCAGACGCTCCTGCAGCTTCTCCTTATCGTATGATGATGTGGTGTTCTCGATCTCCTTCTTGATCTGAGCGATACGATCCTGGATGGCCTGCTTGTCGCCGGCACCGTTCACGATAGTGGTGTTGTCCTTGCTTACAGTTACCTTGTCGCAAGTACCCAGCATATCCAGTGTAGCCTGTTCAAGCTTCAAGCCCTTCTCCTCGCTGATAACCACGCCACCAGTCAGTGTAGCGATGTCCTCGAGCATAGCCTTACGACGGTCGCCGAAACCAGGAGCCTTGACAGCGCAGATCTTCAGTCCGCCACGCAGACGGTTTACAACCAGTGTTGTCAGAGCCTCTGAGTCTACATCCTCTGCGATAACCATCAGTGGGCGTCCGCTCTCAGCAGCTGGCTGCAGGATAGGCATGAAGTCCTTGATGTTAGATATCTTCTTGTCGTAGATCAGGATGTATGGGTTCTCCATCACGCACTCCATCTTCTCGCTGTCGGTGATGAAGTATGCTGACAGGTAACCACGGTCAAACTGCATACCCTCAACCACACCGATGTGTGTGTCGCGGCTCTTGCTCTCCTCGATGGTGATTACACCGTCCTTGCTAACCTTGCGCATTGCCTCGGCCAGCAGTTCACCTATCTCCTTATCGTTGTTGGCAGATACTGTAGCCACCTGCTCAATCTTGTCGTAGTTGTCGCCCACCAGCTCAGCGCTCTTAGCGATGTGCTCGGTTACAGCCTTTACGGCCTTGTCGATACCACGCTTCAGGTCCATTGGGTTAGCACCTGCTGTTACGTTCTTCAGTCCCTCTGATACGATAGCCTGAGCCAGGATGGTAGCAGTAGTTGTACCGTCACCAGCGTCGTCGCCAGTCTTCGATGCAACGCTCTTAACCAGCTGTGCACCTGTGTTCTCAAACTTATCCTCCAGTTCAATCTCCTTGGCTACTGACACACCGTCCTTAGTGATCTGTGGTGCACCAAACTTCTTCTCGATAACCACGTTGCGGCCCTTAGGACCAAGTGTTACCTTCACTGCGTTAGCCAACTGGTCAACACCCTGCTTCATAGCGTCGCGGGCGTCAATATTGAATTTAATATCCTTTGCCATAATACTTTATTTTTTTGTTTTACCTACGGATTTTACGGATTATACAGATTTTTTAGCAACGGACTACAGGACTAAAGGATTTAATTAATTCGTAAAATCCGTATAATCCGTAGGCCCTAAAAAAATCCGTTTACCCTTATTATTTACTTCTCAATTACTGCGAGTACGTCACTCTGGCGCATCATCAGATACTTCACGCCCTCGAACTCGAGTTCTGTGCCTGAGTACTTACCGTAGAGCACTTCGTCGCCCTCTTTCAGTATCATAGCCTCGTCCTTTGTGCCCTGACCTACGGCCTTGATGGTTCCGTGGAGTGGCTTCTCTTTTGCGGTGTCAGGAATGATAATACCGCCAATCTTCTCTTCTGCAGGTGCTGGCAATACCAACACACGGTCTGCTAGTGGTTTGATGTTCATAATTCTTATATTTTTAAATATTCAACTTATTCTGCCACACATTCTGCCAAAACCGTGCCAACCCTGCTTCGTGTGACACATTGTCAGCGTATCTGTCACATATTGAAAACAAGGGCGCGACACCATCTGTTAGTGTCGCGCCTACTGTTCCTAACAAGGCAGTTAGTACTGCCACCACGATCTTTGCGATCATTCGCCAGTTTTTCAGCATAATTAATTCCTCCTTTCTTCTTTTTTAAAGATTAAACATTAATCATAGGTCACACCATCGCCGTCATCGTCGCCGGCATTTGTGTTACCACCGCCATTGCTGGTGCCAGAGCCGTTTCCACTGCCATTGCTGGCGCCATTGCTGGTGTTCTGTCCTGTCTGAGGCTTAGTGGTGTCAACACCGTTCTTTGGTGCCTCCTGCACGCTGCATCCGCTGATGAACGTCTTCTGGCGCTGGCCGTTGCTGTCGGTCTTGACCTCAGGCATAAACAGCACGTGCAGACCTTTCACGTTCTTGCTCACGCTGAACTCGGCTGCGCTGTCGGCGCCCTCGCCCTTGATGCCGATCTTAAACGATCCGAAGCCATTCAGCTTTACTCGCTTAGAGTTCTGCAGCTGGTCCTGCATAGTCTCAATCAGCTCGCTGATTACGGCCAGGATATCAGCTCGTTTCAGTGTGCAGTTGCGCTGCATGATTGAGGCCAGTTCGTCGGTCTCGATGGTTTCGGTCATCACCGCACGTGGGTACCATTTGCCATAGCCTTTGGCCTTAGGCGAAGTCACCTGACTTAATCGGTAGAATACTGACATAATCTTCCTCCTTTCTTTCATTACTCGGAGTGTCGCCACTCCTACTGCGTTAATTACTACTTAGTGGCAGGCGTTTCCTGCCCTGCAGTCATCATCTCTGATTGACACTGCAAGTGAAGTGCAAGGTAAATGCAGAGCCGAGCTCGCTCGAGCTATGCTGAGCCGCAGCCTTCACTCGCCATCGCAACTTCTTGTTTGCGATGGCAAAGGTACAAAAAAATAAGGCCAATTCCAAGCAAATCGGCACTATGCAGTTAGCCAAAATGATGATGTGTTGGCAGGCCGGGACTTCGGCCTATATTGCATAATAGGGGTGTTGAATTTAATTAATGGCTATTTCTTGAGCCAATTGGCAATCTTCAATCCTTCTATACGGTTGAAATGTTTTACGTTGTCGGTAACTACCGTCAACCCTTCGCTTAGCGCTTGACCCGCTATCAGCATATCAAACTCATCTATCATTTCGCCTTTCTTTTTTAGGGCATACTTAATTCTTCCGTATTGTTCTGCTTGCTCAGGAAGTGGCAAAATGTCAAAATACTCAATAAGCTTATTTATCTTCTTGATCTCTTTGTTGTAATATTCTTCCTTTTTCTCTTTTGCAAGATAGGCACCATAAAATAACTCGTGAATGGAAACCGACGAAATATAGCACGTTTTAACACCTGCTTTCAACACGTGTTCAATAACGGATGGCACACCATCAAGAAAGTCTATCAATATATTGGTATCAAGAAGATATTGCTTATTTTTCATCTGTGTATTTGTACTTTATTTCGCGGCCGCCAAAATGGTGACTGTCGCGAAGCGATTTCTTTAACTCTTCAGCAGAAGGCTCGCCCTCATAATGTAAAGCCTGAAGTTCACGAACAAATTCTTCATCGCTTTTGCGCTGCTTAATCTGTTCCAGTTCCTCTGGCTCAACAAGATGCTCTGCCAACCACTGTCTATTACTAAGACTCAGGCCGCTCAGCATATGGAGGATGTTCTCCAGTGATAAAGTTGTTTTCATACTTGTCTATTTATTATTACCGGGGGCAAAGATACAAATTAATTCTGAATTTGCAAACATTATCGAAGTTTTTGTGCTTCCAATTGTTGATAATCGCCCAGGATGATGTCGGGGGTGGATCTTCATTTCTTTCATCACTGAAAGAAACGAAGCAAAGAAAGGTGCAAAAACGTCCTGAGCTCGGAGGCCGGATGTAATATTATCGTAATCATTCGAAGCGCTCGGCTTTGCCGCTTGGCTTGTCCAAGAACTCACTCCGCTCAAACAGCTTCTCATGTCGATTTGCTTGTCTCGCTTACGCGACACAAGAATCGAAGAAGATTCCGATAATAGTACATCCTATAAATGCCTCTTCGTGCGGAATGTTTTTGAGGAGTTTCGCGACGATAAAACATGTAGCATGAAGTGCGGTAACGGCTTGCCGCTTGGCTCGTCCAAGAATGTTTTTGAACGCTAGTGAGCAAACAAACTATCAATGTTTCAAGGGGTGTAACCTTAAGAAAACATTCCGCACGAGGAGGTCTTTAGAGGAATGCAAATTCTTTGAATCGATATTGAGTCTCTGATTGCGGAACGCAATCTGAGCAACGAAATACGAAATGCTGTTTGAGCGTAGCGAGTTCATTGAGTGATTTGAAGAATTTGTGTTACGGCCTCCGAGCTCAGGACGTTTTCATGGGGCTACACACCTTGCAGTTGCATTAGGGCTATTCCCCTTTGGTGTCGATATAGATGATTCTGCCATACTTGTCCAGGAGATAGAACTGAGTGTAATCCTCGTTTAATGGCCTGCCATATAGGATATTGTAATTAGCATTGAGCGACACTTCGCGCAGTATCTCATTATCCGTAGTCATTAATGCCATGTTGGTGGTTCTGCCAGCATAAAAAACACATAAACTGTCATCGTCGACAAAGTGCATGCATGTAGCGTTAAACTCATCATATTCATTAACCATCGTGCGCGTCCATACTATTTTTCCCTGCGCATCCACCTTAATCACAACCGCGGCAGGAGCATATCCCCTTTCAGTATTCACCTCAGCACCGCCCAGGAAGTAGATGTTACCTTGGTTGTCTCTAACTGCCTGTTTAAAGTATGCTAAGTACCCCAGGTCTCTTCTCTCTTCATAGTCAGACGACTCTCCAATCACATTTCCCTCAGCATCGAAGGTGAGCGCCACAAAGGTTTCTAACCCCTTTCTGCCCATCGCCACCACATTGCCATCGGCAGTCTCGTGAACCTCATACAACTCGTCAGCCAGGTCGCCCTCCTCTTCATGAGTCAGCTGTCCATTGGCATCCAGGCGTGTGAAATGGAAATAACTCCTACCATCTACATGATTTTTGCCTACAATGACCAATCCTCCGTCATTGCATACACAAACGCTATGTATAAGACCATTCTCGAGATTAAGCGAATACTCGTACATCACGGCACCCGTCTCAGGATCAACCCTGCACACCTTATCGTATGTCCACACAGCGATCTGACCGTCGTCCGAAACAGCAGCATTATGATACGGTATGTAACTACGCCACTTCACCCTGCCTTCGGCATCGGTTCGGCGCAAGCAATAATCATCGTCAGAATAATAATAGTATCTGTGGGTCTGGTCGAGGATGTCGCCTCCAGGCATCTGGTATGAAAATCCCAGCTCTTCCTCGCCATCGTAGTAATTCATCTCTACCCATCCTACCACCGAGGCGTACGGCATATGCGTAGTGAATGTCACGTCCTTAGTAAGCAGCTGCTCACCATACAGAGCTGTGATATACAGATGATACTCTGTATTTGGCGTCAGCGCACGCAGCACTACCCTATCATCGTTGCCCGTAGGCTTTATCTGCTGCATCAGCACACCGTCCAGATATACATTATGCATCACGGGTTTATACAGTTTTATCTCTGCACGATCCTTGTAGACTGTCACCATGGCAGGCAGGTCGTCATGACTATACGACGGTTGCTCCTGACCGTAGGAATACTCTTCCCAGATCGTTTCTGTACTACAACTGGTCATAGCCACCAGTCCGGCCATAAACAATGCGGATGTTATGATAGATTTCATATTCATTTCATGTCAAAATTTAAAAACTTCATACTTGTAGCGCCTGGATAATCCTCATATTCCAGTACTGGTCCCAGAATGAGCTTGCCGTTATGGATTGTGCCTGGCAGCATATAAGGACTCAATATCCTTATACTATAAAGCCCTAACAGGTCCCATTCTTTGCTATTGAAGTCATAGCTGAAGATGGCAGAGTTATCGTTGTTACCAGCATAGATTAGTTTGCCGTCATATTCCAGCAGGCATTGCTCCTGGTTGTCGGTGTCGTAGACCGGTCTCAACTGCGTCTCCTTGTGCCATACATCCCTGTTTGAATCGTACACCCAGAGGTGTCCGTCAGGCGTCATGAAGTAGCCGTTGGTCTCGCCGTTGCCCGTCTGCATCACAGTCCGCTTAGTAGGTCTGTCGGCCACCTTGGTCCATTCACCCGTAGACACATCATACTTCCAGGTCTCCATACACTGTTGGTCGGTCAGGTTATAGTATCCGCCACAGATATACACATTGCCGCCAGCTACAAACATCTTCATATTGGCTACCCCCTGCTCTACAGGCACGGCCGACAGTTTCTTCCAACTGTCAGTCGCTGTATCATACTCATAAAGATCATTCTGTACCGAGTATTTATCGGCGTAGAGCCATGTATATTCCTCAGTGATGCCGTACGCCTTGGAGCCTACAGCCACCAAGTCATGGATTTTGCATGTCACATCCCTGTGTTTAGTCCACTCCTTGGTGTTCAGGTCGCAAGATACAAGCAGATTATTGTCTTCGCCCCATGCGTAATAGTACATTCTGTCGCCCACTCTGAAAACAGACCTGGCATCGTGGGGCAGATACTTAAACTCGCTGAACAGTACTGTTTTCTCCTCTTCCGCCTTCAAAGGCAGGATACGTATTTTCTTCGGCAATGGCAATTCGATGTCGCCCCAGTGCAGCGCCACGTCGTATATTCCCGGCTCAATGTCATCAGGCATGTCCACCTCGAAACTAGCATCTTCCTCAGGGTCAGAGTAAGCACCTACGCCCCATGCATCACGACTAATGGGGATGATGTAATTGCCTATTCTCACATTTACAGGCATACCTTTCACAGCAGCCCTCACAACAATGCAGAAGCGTCTTACTGCCGAGAAGTGCAGAGCAATGTCATCGGTGGCGTATTTCTCAGGGTAACATCTACCCTCGTAGGTCACTTCGTCCAGATAGCGCGGCTGGCCCCACAGGCGCAGATAGCTATCGGCAGTCATCTTGGCAAAGTTCACCATGAGCGAGTTCGACTTAAACGAGTTCTTCTCAGTCTTCATCACGGCACTCACCAGGTACTCGCTGTCGGCAGATGGTACTGTGAGCGTTTTCTGGATTTTCTGTACACGGTCGGCTGTAAGTTCAACGTTGATTGCAGAAAGCACATGTTCCACATCCTTTGTATCATATACCAGCAACTGCAGACTGTGATTGCTGAACGCCTCACCCTTGTCGACAGTCATATAGGCTATGAACGAATTACCCGAGGCCACTACACACGAATCCACTGTGATACTGGGAAGCGTATAGTTCTCCGCCTCTTTTACCTCCTCCTTAGTACAGGCCATCAACGTCATGAAGATGGCAAATAGAGATAGTATTTTTTTCATCATTTAGTTACGCCATATTGCATGGCGGTTTATGAAACGTTAATTTTTTCGCTTACAAAAGTACATACTTATTTGCATTCCGGCAAATGTTTTCGCAAAAAGTTACTTTTTACCCTTCAAAAAGTAAGTTTTTGGAATGCGAAAAGTAGCTTTTCGTGGGGTGAAAAGCTACTTTTTGCTTATAATAATGATATAATCTATCAGAGTGCGACTTTACCTATGCCTTTTAACTCTAAGGCAACCTGTACTCCTAGTGCACGGAATGCTCGCATCATAGAGTTTAAAGTGATACTTTTACCACTCTCAATACGACAAACTTGAGATCTTTGCACGCCCATTTTCTCGCCCAATTCTGCTTGAGTAAGTTTCTGTGCCTCACGCGCTTTTTTGATGGCCTCGCCAACACGGTAGGCCTGTACGGATTCATCTACACTACGCTCAAACTCATCACGCTCTGGTGTACCGACAGGACCTAAGTCCTCGTCCAGCAAATCTTCAAAGCTATAAAGCTTCATGTCTCCTACCTTTTTCATTTTTCTTTGTTTTTAATCTCAAAATACTGTTTCCTTATTCCTTCAGCCTTAGCGATTTCGCTTGATGGCGTTTTCTGAGTCTTCTTGACAATGCCATGGGTAGCGACAACTAATGTATTTGTGTCCTTATCCCAAAAGGCAAACAGTCTATAATACGTCTTGTTGTATAGTGTGCGAAACTCCCATATGTTTGAGCCATCAAGTTTCTTGAATAGCTCCGGATCACGTTCTCCTTTCTGAACACGGCGAATATTATATCCTATTTTTACTCTAATCTCCTTTGATAAGGATTTCAAGAAATCTCGCGCTTCTTCCAACAAGTCAAGTTCAAATAATGTCTGCTCCATTTTTACATGATTTCAGCTGCAAAGATACATAATGTTTCGTAAATGCGCAACAAATTTATCTATTTTTTAATAATTATTTATTATTTCGACGCAGATTACCCACGGGTCCCAGAGGCAGACAGCCATAGACCTCATATATTATTTTATTAGCAAATGGATCTTCATTTCTTTCATCACTGAAAGAAAAAGAATAATCCCCATTGGCCATTTTGGCCAATTCCAATAAGTAACTTTTCACCTTCCAAAAAGTAAGTTTTTGGGATGCGAAAAGTAGCTTTTCGTGGTGTGAAAAGCTACTTTTTGGAGATATTTTGAAACAGTGTTTATTGCCACAAAGGTTCTTGTTCCCAATCATTTGGAAATCCCATAGCAGAGGGACGCACTAAAGGGTACTTTGCTAATAAAGCTTTCAAGTCTGCCACAAATGTGCTTTGTGCGTCTATACCATTAAGCCAATATGCAATACAACATAGTATTGCATATAAACTAGTAGGTGCTATGCCACTTACACTTACCCATGGATTACGCATCATCGGAGGCAACTGTGGTCTATTTGGCAAATTACGATTCCAAACACGAGCATGATGTGCACAATGATTACGTAACACATTGACAGCAACCATCCAACTCTCTAAAGCTTCTGGCTTAGACACACCAAAGCTACGTGCTATACGCTTTCTTACTGGAGTATCTGCAAAATTACGATACAGTCTGGTCAAGCATCCAAACGAAACCAATTCCAACAACTTCCAAGCTGGAGGAAAACTTGTATTACCATACTTTGCAGTATGATCCTTTATAAATTCCTCCTTAGTACGCTCCAACTCTCTTTGTAATGTTGCAAGATTCTCTGAAAACTTTCTCTTGTCAGTAGCCAAAGATGCATCAAGGAACCAAAACGGGCCATGCTCCAACGAGAATTGATGAATAACCCTGGAACGTAATGCGATTTCAATCCGCTGTACTGCACCAAAAAGCAATTTTCGTAATTCCACATCAAACGAATAAAGCATGGCTGCCTGTTCGAACGTAGCTCCGTTTTTAAATGTACGATCAGGCTGTTCAAAGATGTGCAGATATGCAGCTATACGGAAATAACTGACATTGTTCAAGAAATGTTCTGCGTCTGCAGGGGTATTTATTGTAAGACCGCGTTGCTTTAAAACTGCAAGTTGGTCATTAATGCTAAGGGCTGGTTTATTATATTCCATAAGTTTATACATAAAAAGGTCCGCCCTGGTACGCTGTTCATCGGGAAGCGTGGCGGAGTCTGACGGTGCAAAGATACGAACTATTTTTTATTCCACCAAATGTTTTTCGCAAAAAAACACTAAAAGAATAAGAAGAATCTGTTTTTCGCCTTTACTTTCGACGTAGTTCCAGCTCGCGGAGTATGCGGCGGTCGCGACTGGGCTTTACGTAGTAGAGCCATTTGCAGTGGTTGCATACCCGACGGTAGGTGCCGGTCTTCATGCGTTCTAATTTGCTGCGCGGCAGCGTCTGTCCGCAACGGGTACAGGTAATGTATTCCATTAAACATTAAAGATTAAACATTAAACATTAAACATTAAAGATTAAACATTAAACATTCTTTTAGTCGGCGTTCCGCCTTTGTAAAAGCGGCATAGCCGAGCGTTACGGATTATACAGATTAAAATAATGTTGGTTCTTGAGTTCGGTCTAGCCAGCAAAGGGGACTGATGTCTAGGATATTGTATTGATTGACATCACCCGTCAGGTGGATGGTCTGTACCATGCCATGACGATAGTTGCCGGGATCGAACGACACGTGACACACACCCTTATGCCCCATGGCATCATCACGCACCTTATCCACGATAACCTTCAGCAGATGATAACTGCGATGCGTACACTGCTTGTCGTCATTCACCAGCACCAATCCGTAGTCGGCACGGTTGCGGAACTCGGCCGAACCACTGGCATTATATAGCGAGTCTATCTGCTCGCCCTTCTGTGGTTTGGATGGGTGTACCACCACAAAGATGAGCAGTCCAGTGCGGTGGGCGCACAGCTCTATCTCGGCCAGCACATCGCCTATCTTCATCGTGTCGCTCTTGGCACCATCAGGCAGTTG